>BNJU01001380.1_pt1 | contig 102766 bp, 149 predicted proteins | sample 8539281 | NCBI WGS metagenome assembly BNJU01 (sample SAMD00202456, study PRJDB9452) | human saliva metagenome | isolation source: human saliva | place: Japan | reverse complement strand
ATGGGTTTTGGTCAAATCACAAACAAACATAGTTTGCACATGTTTAAACAGAATATTTGAAAAAGGACTGTAAAAATCAAAATACAACAGATTTTTCGAGAACATGGGTCTAAATGAGGGTAGTCTGAGCCCGTCGGTACTTGCGGAAAAACAAGAGAATCGAAGTTTTTTCGCTTAGTACCCGCTACGTGGCGAAGCTTGCGAGAGCGTGTCCCCAAATTTGAGACCTATATTGCTTAGAAAAACTATTTTGATTTTTACAGCCCCTCTTTTTACTTCTCTTTAATTTGTTCCACAGCCCCTCACATCCCTCTAAAATATCTTCATAACGAGGCTTGAAATTTCGCTATACCAGGGTCGGCAATGGGATGAGGATGGTGGTATCAACTCCAAGGAGAGAAACCTTGCCTTTTGGGGATCTCCTTTGCCTAAAATCCGCCTCATATTCTCCTGATTTCTTTTCATCCATCCCTATGAAATAATCGTAGTTTTCATAGTCTTCTTTTTGTAATTGGCAGGCTCTTTTACTGCAATCACCCTATACCTTCCAGAATTTCCTGTACCGGAGGATAGACAGATTCCCCTGTCCACGATAAATTTCCTCCGAAGAGGTGGCTGGAAGATACTTGAAAGTCTTCTGTTCTTCCATTCTCCTCCAGGATTTTTTGAAAAAGAAACTCCGCCATGGGACTTCGGCAGATATTACCGTGGCAGATGAATAATACTTTTATTATTTCGCTAATCTCCTTAAAAATCCAGCATTTATACCAGTTTGTCGGCATTTGTGGCATTGTGAAATGAAGCTTTCTTGGTATACATCCGCTTAATTTGGTATAACTTTTCCAGCAAGTGTCATAAAATTCGTCATAAATTCAAAATTTGTGTGACACGCTTACCAATTAGCAACCTTCTTCATTTCCTCCTCGGCATCTTCAAACTTAACATGAGTATAGGTATTCAGTGTTACGCTGATATCCGAATATCTCATAATATATTGAAGTACCTTTGGATTCATGCCGCTTTTTGCCATATTTGAACAGAACGTATGCCTGCATACATGTGGCGTAATAATAGACATCTGTACTTTGTAAATACTGTTATATTTTTCTCTGATATGCTGAAAGTACTTTTTCCCAATGAAGTGCCACCATTGGCTCCACTTTGGCTTCTTGTGATTTGCAATAATTCTCCGAAAAGCAATTGTAGACATCGTCCATCATAGGGATCTGCCTCGGATTTCCAAATCAGGATAGTAGAGTATTGGGGCAGTTGCAAATTTGCCGCAACTGCCCTTTAGGTAGTCCTCGAGGTCCTCCATTTATAAAGAATAATTCACCTTCGAGACCAATCGTTTAAATCATAAATCATCATTTTTGTGAATATATACTACTTATCAATTCTTTTCTGCTTACTTTTGCTCCATAATGCTTCTTAATATCATCTGATATATGTTCAAGAATTGCTCTCTACTTTATTATGATAATTCTTCTCAAATAAATCCATACCTTTATCTTTAGATAAATAATTAACTTGTTATTTCACAATTAAAGATACAAACAATCGAACGGCTAATTTATCAATTTCAGAATTATCTATGTCGAATAATTTTTAATTTTTCAACTATAAACTTGGTCGTCTCACTCTCGGTAATAAAACGACACCTAGTCGTGTTTTTACTCCCAATTCATCATTATCTAATCCTTTTTATATTGCATTCTTTCAATTTTAGGTATATATACCATATTATATTGTTCGAACGGATCATTAGTTATTAGTTCAATTTTGTACCATTTTTCCTCATTATTCTCCAATGAAATATCTATCTCATCTTTATTAACATCAATAGATAAAATACTTTTTCTTTTTAATGCTAAAGTATGCAATAAATTGGATTGTTCAAAATCACAAATTAAATTTTTAGAGGCGAAATTCTTTTGTTTTGTAATAGTATTCACTAATCCACTCAAGTGACATATCGCTTTTGTGTTTCTTTTTAAAAGATGTTCTGCCGCATCAATCATATTGCTTTCAGTCATACTCACATAACTCTAATGATTGAATATAACTGGAAGAAACTAATTGCCTTTTTATCGTCTTCTTCATACAAAATCACCATTAATCTCACCAAAAATATCTTCCATAGTCTATCTTCAAGTATATTTGAACCAAATCCTGAATTAGGCATGTTAACAAACTGGTTAACAAGGAATCTTTATTTCGACGAAATCCATGAAAGAGATCTACCTTTTTCTTTAAATATTTGTATCTGCTCCTCTATATTTTATATATATAGAATAAACAATCTTCAACAATTCATTCTTTCCTTCATTATCTTCCACTGAAGAACGAGCTACATTCGTTCTGACTAATTTTGTTATTAGAACTGTCTCATTATAGCTAGAAAAAGTTTCACCACGGTATCTCAAGTATTATCTGCTACCCTTATTCCTTCAAAGCATACACCAATTGGAATCGGTAGATTTTCTTTCATCGTTTGATACATATGTCATTCTATTATACTCAACCATTGAATATTCCTGAATATGTTCTCTGCACCCTAGGGCATATGCTGAATAATTCCATCTTGTTCAACTTTTTACCACAATGTTTTCACTAAACATTGAATTATTTCTAATATACTCCTCCAGTGCCGCTTTTAGGCGATACATACCCTATTTTCAATGGTTCTGAATTATTGATTGCTAACAAAAACATCACAATACGGAAATACCACCCACTTACGCAAATTATATTCTAATTCTTCCATTGAATTTTCTTTTTCGAAAATGTAATCTAATCTCTGTTCCATGATTTGATATATGATTAGGCAAAATCTCTTTTATTCATTGATTTCAGTAAATATTTACCATCTACATTTCTAAAATATAGTGTTAGCTCTCTCATTTTCACTTGAGCAAGTGATTATTTCAATGTCATCAGCCACCAAAAACAGTGTTAAAATACCTATTCCAAATCTACTGATCGACACAAAATCCGGATGTTCTTTTGGAATGTGGTGTATTGTATTTAGAGCTCCCTACGCGTAAAAGATAATTTTCAATATCATATACATGTCATGCCTGTACTCATTATCCGAGAAAGATAAAATATTACTTTCTTCCTCATAAGATACAAGAATTTTTCCTTCTGTTTTTTGTGTATGATTTCTATTTTCAATTTCATTTTGTAATTTAATAGCATCCAAACCATTCTGAACTAATTCTCTGATAACAACCGAACTATCATTATAAAGCGTATGCCCTACAAGCATTTGTAAAATATTATTTTGATCCAATTCAAATTTTCAGCAAATGATTACTAAAATTTTTGTTTTGATTCCTTTATCATCAATGTCTTTCCATGGAAACAAGTAATTTGTTGTTCCTTTGCTTTTTATAGACGCCTGCACTAACTCATAGCTACTCTTTAACTGTAAAACGAGCATATCTATATAATCCATTAGTGCAAAAGCTTCTGCTTGATTTGCTTCCCCATGCTGTAATCGAAATAGTATCACTTTGAATGCTCTTATCGACATTTCCTTCTTCATCACGCATTTCCAAGGGTTTTATCACCCTTATAGCTGTTTTTGCCATTCTATTATGCTAACAGGATCTGTTGGACTAAATACTCTGTACTCAATAGCAGGCGTTCTATCCATCGTAATAGTAATAAATCTACTGTACGCAAAATCACAGCTATATACTGTAAGTTCGCTCTACCACCTTCAGATGACTCATAACATTTGTTTGTATCATAAATCGAATAATCATCTCAGATTGTCCATATGATGACTTTCGCATATCATAGCTAAATCTTGTTTAAATAAGCTATCTATATTTTTCATAAGTTCCTGGATTTCTTCTGTAATTTCTTCTGTTAACCCAAACGAACTATCAACTGCCTGTTATCCACATTCTAATACGTTTTGCGTGATTTTTCTAACAAATTCTTGATACAAAAATTTCATCCGGTTCAGAAAGTTTTTCTACTTTCTTTTTATAATCCTGACCATTCTGCCCCTCATACACCTTTTTCTTATACTCAACAAAATCTGAATTATCTCTATTCTCAAATTCCCTTTTTGTAACTACCATTCCCTATATCATGAAAAATATAGACAGCACAACATCATCCACTCTGATGAAGTCATTCATTTTCTGTGTCTCCTCTGGTATTACCCACTCTGCCAACTTAAGCATTTCATCTATATGGGATATATCATGTTTTGTATATTCAGAAAAATCCCCATATCTCCAATATGGCTTTAATATCAATTCAACTTGTTTTTTAATATGTAATAGCTTTACTCCACTAAAAGTACGTAAGTTTTCTGCATTTTCTGCATTTAGTTCAATTACTGAATTCAATTTATCAATCATCTTTTTTCCCTCGTATTTTTCTTTTATCTCCCCCACTCAATTCATGCACCGTGGTACACGGGCACATCTCTGATGGTTTTGTTTTTACCTTCTCGTTTACACTGCTCCAGTTTCTGCCTTGCTATCTGAATTGCCTTTATCTCGTCACCAGCTTTACAGATTTTTCCGTACATCTGCTCATCAGCCTTAGAATACTTCTGCCCGGTTTTATTTTTCATATACTCGTCCAAATTCAGAGTAGCATGTCCACGAATCTTTGAATTGCCGGCATCGAGCCAAAATAAGCATACATCCATATCTCAAAGCATGGATTTGACCAGCCTACCTGTATTCCTTTACTCACTGCTTCTGCAATGATCGTCAAATCCCCGCACCTGATCTCTGTCAAACACAATCCAAGGAATTCGATACTGTGCATTATAAGCAGTGAGCTCCAGATATTTATCTATCATTGCACGAGTTTTAGTCTCATAACCTTTATCACAAGCTTTGTTTTCACATCCTCCGGCAATGCCTGATGAAGTCCAGTGAAAAACAACGCTCTGTAGCTTCTGTATCCGTAACAATCAAGTAGTATCCCAATTCCGGCGGTCTGATTGTTTCTCTGCTCTCGTGTTTTTCTATTACCCGTTCTGTCCTTTTTCGCCATACTCATTCCTCCTTAAATATATCAATGCTCCTTAAGGTAGGAATCGCCCCATACTTTCCAATCAGGTAATTCTTCTCATAGCTTTCATCCTTGCGGATACGAGAGCCATCTTCATCCACAAAATCAGCCAATGAATAAAGTGTAGAAACTCCTCGATCATCCTTTTCTACAAACCAGATTTCATCACGACGCAACAACTGATTAGACAGCTGCCATGTGTCATGAGTTGTAAATACAAGCTGAGCATGATTGGTATTGATTTCCGGATTCAAAAATGTTAGTAGGAAATTCCTTACGAGCAACGGATGCAGACGAGCATTTAATTCATCAATGAAGAATACACTTCCCTTCTCTAATACTTCCTGCAATTCCGGATATAATGCAAACATCTTTAAAGTTCCAGCAGACTCCATTCCCAAAGGAATTTCAGCCATTTCATCAGAATCAATCTTCTTATGGAGTGCGTTAATCTTGTATCTTTCTTCCTTAGATTCTCCCTCCTGCGGAACCTTTTCAATACTGAAATCTTTGATATGCGCATCAAAAGATGCAAAATATTCCACCACCTTCTGCTGAACATTCTTATCTTCCACAAACTCTTAGGGCAATCTGCGTGACATAAAAATTAGTAAAAAGGATCACCAAAATCAGCAAACTCATTTTGCAATGAACCAACCTAATCGCCTTACACTTATTAACCTTCAACTTCTGCTCCCAAAGAGACAATAAGTACCTGCTTTTCCAGTGCTACCTGAATATTATCCTTGCTACTCTTAGGAAATCCTGATAAATCAAGCTCCTCGTCCGTAGTTCCACGATAAAATACCGTACTGTACTTTCTAGCAGTCTTCGCCTTGAATTAAGCTTTCACTCTTCCGTTACACCTTCCTTATTGATACAGAAACCATAGTTATAAGTTCTCTCCATACTCATCTCCAGGCAAAAGTAAAATATACCTCAAAGCTGGATTCTGCATCGGCAGATGTTGAATCAAACAAGAACGAGTCGGTCTGAACTCTTCAAACTTTTCTTCCTCATCTCTGTACCTTTAAAAAGAATCTGCAACATAATCAGACATATATTCAAAAGCGTTGTATATATTGGACTTTTCCGCTTTGCGTTTGCACCATAAATGGCAGCAACCGGCAAAAATCTTCTCACTGCCAATAGTCACCACTCTGTCTGAAAACTCAGTCATCTTTCGCCGCAGACAAATCCAGTAGCCTCTTCTCTAAAAAGATTTGAAATTTTCAAAATTAAATTGTATTAACATGATTGCTACCTCACCTTCTTCTTTACTTTCTATTATATACAGTTTTTCTCAACAATCAACATCTAAATGTGATTTATTATCATTTTATTGTATATGTTTTTAAAATCACCCTAATTCTACATTATCGTAAAATGAGTGATCTTTCATTCTTTTATGTTCTTTTCATAATCGGATGCCTGATTACCGTCTTCCACTTCTCCGGCACAACCTTCCTGTATCAGACATATATTTTCATGATGTAACCGGTTTTCATTTATATCATTTTCATATCCATTCTCTTTCAAAATGCATCCATAATGGCAACCGTTTCCGGTTCGTTATCACCATGTCCCATGTGCATACTTTGCACACATAATCCTTCATCAATCGTCAGAAATTCTGCTTTGCTACAATCAAGTTTTTTCTTTTTGGTCGCAGTTTCTACCACCCCTTCAAAATCCTTCTTTGTAACGAAGTCAGGTAATCGAATAACAGAAATCCAGTTAAATGTATCCTTAATTGCGCAGTCAATGCCTTGAACATTTTCTCGCCTGCCGGCTCGGTCGGTTCGCACCACAGCATCAACAGAATACTGCTCACCCTGCCACCAAAAACCTTCCAGTGGAGGAACTACGTATTCAAAGAAACCTTCTATCTTATAATCTGTTTTATAACTCATCTTCAAAGTATATGCAACCGCATACAACACACCTATTGCCTGCTGATACTCGCCATCCGATGTATTAGGATTTCACTCTGACAGCAATATAATTAGCCTTTCGAACATTGACAACTCCGGCTTATTCTTCTCAGCATATAAAATTTTTGTATCCTTACGAAACAGATTTTTGCATAGTGTTTTCCTCTCCCTACCATTTCTTCGGCGTATAATGAATCTCCGCCACATTATAAATGGTAATAAACGCCTTCGGATCTTCCTTCTCCAAAAAGGCCATCAGCTTCTGATATTCCTGCCGATCCACTACCGCCACAATCTCCTTCTTCATCTCATGACTGTAGGCTCCCATAATGTCATAGATACTCATGCCGCTATGGATGCGATTCAAAAATAAATTCTGTAAGAATAGCCGCCTTTTTCCTCGGTGGTAATCACGCAAACTCTCTTTTTAATGGTCTGTCCAAAGATAAAAGCCATCTCAAAAAGGATGCCATTAAAGTAGGTGCCTAACACCGATAAAATCACGCTTTTTGCATCAAAGGCAAAAGATGGATAGGAGGAAATGCAAAGTCCCTGCAAGTCCTATGGCTTGTCCCACATCCATGTGTGGAGATATTTCTGCATCATCTTTGCTACCACATCCAAGCCTCCTGAACAGGTATTTTCGATTAAAGAGAATAGAAAGTCCGATGCTGACAAAGAAAAATGTAAGCTACCACATCTAAAAACATCCCCTGTTAAGGATTGATTATTGGGAAAAGCTTTTTCAAATAAAAGCAACACCGCTGGCAGCATGATGGTGCCATAGGCTGTTTTTATAGGCAAATGCGTGACTCACAAAAAAATAGGACATGATCAGCAGGATAATATTTAAAGCCATCACTAAAGTCGCCACAGAAAAGGGTAGAAAATGATGAAGCACAATTACCAGACCGAAATCGAAGATACTGCCACATGACTCAGCACCTGAAAGAAAAAGACTGCGGCAGCCACTATGACTAGTGCCCACATTCACCATGATAATATCCTTCACTTTTGCAGAAAGCGCTGTATTCATTTTGTCGTCCCTTTGGAATTCTGCTACCAGTATAGCACTCTATTGTAGCGGAAAAAAGACCTGACGAATGTTCACAGAAGGGTATTGATTACTCTTTTTATTTCTTTATCAACTGAAAAATCTTTACTCTATTGATATTCACTTTCTGAAAGAAAGGCATCTCTTCCAAGACTTTTTCTAAAGAAAAAGCATCTCCAAAACCTCTATACAGAAAGAAATGGAAATGCTTTTTACATGTTTTTGATACTGTTTAGTAGCGTGTTTCAACAGAAGTGTTTCAGTAGAAGCTTTTCAGTAGAAGCTTTTCAGTAGAAGCTTTTCAATAGAAGCATTCTGATTTGTACGCTTTTCTTTCCCCGATTATGCCTTCTTTGCAAAGCTGTAGGTATAAACGAATTGATCCGGAGTGTAGTTATCAAGCTTTACTCCGTCAACCTCTGCGTATGGATAGCCGAAATCATTTAAAGCCTCTCCATCCTGTGCAGGGTTCAAGGTAAGGTCTCTTCCATCGGACAAAATCATACGCTCTGCATCGCAGTTTCCGAAGTAGTATTCCTGCTTCTCCTTGGTTTCTGCCTGATCTTTTGTCCAATTATTCTTTAAAACAGCCTTTAACACATCGGCGGGATCTGCGGAAACCCAACCTGTTCCCTTTAAATAAAACTCTGCCCAGCAGTGCTGATTCTTGGTGATATCATCAGCATTGATACGGATTCCGAAAATGCCTCTGGCAGGAATTCCGGATGCACGGCAAAGGGCTGCAAACATGGAGTTGATATCAGTACATTTTTCCGGTCATGGTATCTAGAAAGAGCACAAACGTCTCCCTCACCACAACCCTCTTCACGCTCTCATCTCGATTCATATTGGCACAACTCAGTCATAGATAGTTCTTGCCTTTTTCTAAATCTGTAGTCTTTCCTTCGGTTACTCTATGCACTTGTTCTTCACCTGGTCATTTGATGGGAAGGTTCTTGGAAGGCTCCAGATACTCTTTCACATCCTCCGAAAGCTCCGCCTTCTCATCCTCCTTCTAATTCAGGGCTTACAATTTCTTCTCTTTACCTGTAAATCCAGCTTAACCACTCTATCGGCGGGCTCGGCATTTTCGTCCCATTCCACATAAAGCATCTGATTGCCCCAGTCGTCTGTATTCATTTCCGCCTTAGCATTTCCGGCATCATACTTTACGTCCTCAACAGTCTGATACTCACTGCTTTGCGGCACAGGAATCCAAAGGCGAACCTTCTTTCCTTTTTCATACTTGGATAAGTCAATCGGTATTGTTTACCGTTCCCTCTACCAGTCTTCTTTTCGGAAACCTCTGCCTTTCTGTTGCCTCTCTCGTGCCTCTTCTCTGTAGCGGCAACAGATTCCTGTACTTTGCTCGGTACCCTTGCAGTGCTCTTCACATTGCTTGATGCCTTATTTTCCGCAGGCAGCCATCAGCACTCCTACTGTTCCCAAGAGCAACACGAACTTTAAGCTTTTTCTCATTTTTTCCTCCTTAAGCCACTCTTTTAAGCTGTAACGAAGAAGAGTATACGCCAGAGAACCACAGGAGAGAAATTGGATTATTTTATAAATTATCAGTTTTATTGCATAGACTTATAAATACCAATCCATTATTATAGTCTTAAACCACACTGCCACACGCGAAAAAGAGCTTATCTTACACGACAAGCTCCTTTTCCATTTTCCCCTTTACAGCTTATTCTTTCCTTGCCAATAAAGCAGCGATTCCTCCGGATACTAATGCCAAAATTCCCACTACCAAGTAAATCCATTCAAAAGTGCCACTGGTTCCGTATATGTCCAATACCCCTTTATAGATGGAGCCTACCGTAAGTACCGCCATGCCGCTCTTCCAAAGGAAGAATGCCAAAGAGGTGAAGAATAGCTTCTTTTTCCCCTGCCTCATCCCCATTTTCCAAAGAAAGATTCCAAAGGCGATTGCCTGTGCATAGGGTTGATAAACTTGGAAGGAAAATGAGGGTTAATGGGAGTAAAAGGCATAGCTCATAAACACTGAGTACACGCCGTGGGAGAAAAGTCCGTAAATCTGCGCAAAAGCAAAGACAAAGATCGTTGTCAAGCCAGTGGGGAGAAGAGACTTCCAGGACAGTTGCCCTTCTTTTTTTTCATAAAGCTTCTCCATTTTCTCCATCCTTTCTCTTCTGCATTTCCTTTCCGCTAAAAGGAATAATAATAAACCACTTGATTCTTTTTCCATGTTTTTCTCCTTTATTGTTAGTATTATGAATTCTTTTTCCGATATACAAAATATCGCTGACTGCTCGTTCAGAAATTTTGTTTCCATTGGTAGTGGGGTTATTTACCACCTCTCCCTGGAACACCATGGTAGAGGATCCTCCTCCATCCAAGTTATAGACATTTGTCGCCCCTAAAGACTTCATAAAGTTTGCCAACTCGTAAAGGCTTAATCCCGCACTTTCGAAGTTCTTCCGTCAGATACCACAAAGAGATAATGATTCTTTGCTACAGTGCTGATGGCTGTTCTTGGGTTGCTTACCATCGCCATACCTACCTCATCATTTTCCGAAACGGCTACCTCTCCGTTCTCTACAAGAACCGGCCCAAAGGAAAGAACCTGCCAAGCCTGCTTCTGTATCAGAGAGTCTGTAGTGGTGTCGGATTCGGAAATGAAGTAAAGGGTTCCATCCTTGGAAATCACCATATCTTCTCCGTTACTTTCCTGATTTCTGTAAACCACACCGTTTCGGATGACATACCCGCTCTTGTCTTGCCCGTAGTAGTCTCCGTTAATCGCTAAAACCGCATTGTTTTCCTCCGCCATATCGGAAGTAGTGTCGGTAATGTTTCTTCCATAAGTATTGTTTGCAAATGCGGAAAGAATACTTGTTCCGTCTGTTACCTCCACATCTGCCACATAAATATTACTATCATAGGCTCTATACTGAGTTACGGTAATTTTGCTCTACTATCAGAGTACGTGCCGATTACCGTTCCGGAACTTGTGCTGCTTGTACTACCGGTGCTACCGGAGAATTCGCAGTAGAGTTCGTAGTGGAATTTGTTCCGAGCTTGTGTTGTTGGATCCGGAACTGCCGGAGTTTGTTGTCCCGGATTTTGTGCCGGAATTGCCGGTAGAAGCGGAATTTCTTTCCGCCACCGGGTCACTCCTGTCCTCCCTCGTCCCGACGCCTTGACCATGTCCGCCTCGGTCTCTCCATTTCCGGCCCACAAGCCCTGTCCATTATCGAATCCACCATTTCCGCCAAAGCTCTGAACGGAGCTGTTTTCATCGTAATTCTCGTTATTCTCACCATCCTGATGATAGCCGTCTTGATTAAATCCATTTTGCCCGGAATCATCTTGATTGAAGCCACTTTGTCCGGAGTTATTGGAACTTAAACCGTCCTGATCCTGATTAGCTGCATAGGCATTTTCCGCCTCTGTACTCTCCTCTTCATTTATAGACAGCCCGTTGGAATCTAAGTTCTGTCCCGACACCGTCTGCATGGGGTGGGGGATTACGAAGGTATCCAGGAGGGCATAGGAGGTAAATGAAGCCAATGCCACACCACATATAATTCCTGCTTTTTTTCCGTTAAACTTTCTCATATTTCTATCCTTTCCTTATGCCTGTACCTGCATAATCTGCTTGTTTTTCTCTTTTAAGGCTTCTTCAAAAACCGCTAATTCCTCATCTATTTTTCCGGAAAATTCCATAGAAGCTTCTGTCTTGGTTGCACCATAGGGCTTCCTAAGCTCTTCCTGATCGGCTACTACTTTCTTGCTATTTTTCTTTTCGAAAATCCATTTCTTTTGCACGAAGTAGGACAGGCAGAACAACAAGCCTTCCGTTAAAATCTTCGCCAGGTAAGGATTCATTCCCAAGCTTCCTACAATTCCCGATAAAATAAAGCTGTTAATTAAGAAGATAAATGCTGCCAGTCCTAGATAGGAAAGGTACTCTTCCTTCTTAAAGCTCTTTAATGCGGATAGATTCCACTTAGTTCCCTTCTGCACTCTAGCAGTTTTCCATCCTCTTTTGCCTTCTGCAATCATCCTTCCTCTCCATCCGTGGAAAAATACCATGGTCTTGTTTAAGAAGAAATTTATGTGGAAATGACTCTTGCCAGGAAAATTCGATACAAAACAGTCCTCCTGTAATCAGAAAGAAGAAACTGTAGAGCAAGAAACCGCCAGGAAGGATACTAAGGAGCTGGCAGAGAATTTTAAAATCTGCTTGTAGATCCGATAGGAATCCTTCACTGTATCAAAATGGCTTTCCGCATTGTCATTGATATATACTGTTTCAATCGGTACTTCTTCCATAGGCACTCCTTCCTTTGCCAAAAACAAAAGCACATTCATTTCGTATTCGTAACGCTCTCCCGGAATATCCAACATTTCCGGAATCATCTTTCCGGAAAACGCTCTCATCCCAGTCTGAGTATCCTTTACTTCCACCCCTGTGCACAGATTGAAAACCTCCTTGGTAATGCCGTTTCCGATTCTGGAACGAAGAGGAGAATCCTTGGACTGGGTCCTGCTGCCAAGAATCAGAGTATCTTTTTTCTCCTCTGCTACAGAAAGTAGATTAAGGGCATCTTTAAGCAAATGCTGTCCATCCGCATCCAAGGTGATAATAGTGAAATTCCCTTGCAGTCCCGCATTTTCCTTCTGCAAATATTCCAGTCCCGCCTTTAAAGCGGCACCCTTTCCTCTATTTTCCGGGAAGGACAGCACTCTGGCCTCCGTTTCCCTTTCTATCTTATGAAAGAGAGACAAATACTCCTCTCCCGAACCGTCATTTACAATCAGGCAATCCATTCCATATTCTTCAATTCCTTTTACAAATTCCAATAACTGTATATTGGGTTTATAAGCCGGTATTAAGGCAATCCTCTTTTTCATGCTTATCCCTCCTTGTCTGCTTTCGTTTCCTGAAAGAAAAGTTGGAAGCACTTGCTTCAATTCCTTTCATGGCTGGAGTATAGGAGAAAAAACTGAAATGAAGCTGAAAAAGAAGAAAAAAATTAGCTTTAGCCATATCGGCAAAAAAAATAAAATTTGCCGCTATAGTATTGTGTTCTCACTCGTTAACGATATATTATATAGTGAACCATAACGGCAAAAACAAGAATTTGCCGTTATAGAAAAAGAGGTCTGAATGAAGGATTATTTACTTAGGATACGTTGCCTGACTATACCATTTCAAGACAGGATATCTTTAAAGCTGGCACAAAAAGCAATCCTCTTTTTCGTGAAGGGCAACTTTAAAGGATTACTTTCATACATGATTGAAAAATTCAAAACTCGAACATATCGGACGAAACCAATATAGAAAAGTCCTAGATTCAGTGAATACAACAAAATATGAAAATCAATACTCCGATATTGCCTTTGCAAATAATTTCTATCATGGAGGAAGAATTTCCTTTGATTGAATACAGAATTTGGGAATTCCGATGACTGAATGAATTTCTCAATCATCAGATTGGTCACAATTACATCTTCCTTGAGGTAGAAAAGGACGGATGCGAATTTGTATTCGAGCGAATAGTGTCTGAATTTGCGGGAAAAAGTACTTTAAAACCTGATTTTAAAACCAGACTTTCTTTCAGCTGGCATCGATAACAGCATAATCATTGATCGCCTAATTAGTGAATCTCCAAAGGAAGAAATAAAGCAGCATCAACTAGCAATTGAAAAACTGATAGTTGATTTATTTGCTAACAAGCGACTGAAGGAAATGCTCTCTTCGGAGATTATCCGGCGGCTTTGGAAGCTATTTTTCATTATATGAAGTCAATCAAGTGAAAATGTTTCGGTACGCACGACGCAGAAACAAAGAAAGAGAACTCAGGAATTCCTTCAAAATAAAACGAACATTGAGCTGAAAGTTGGGTGATGTATGATAACAAGAGATAACTCTACATTGGAACACGTGCTTAATTTTAAAGAAAAATCGAGCATCAAATCCGAAAAGGAAAGAATAGCATTGAAAACGACACTATAAATACTACTATGACTCACCTCTCAAATCCGAGATTTCCCTTTATATTTTGTTAGACATCCTATTTGAGGAAAATCACTATTCCAAAAATAATTCAAAAACCTATAAAAATGATTTAATCATTACGGAAGAGCCTTACTATGAAGTTAGAGTTCCAAGCATAGATTGTATTCTTGGAGATAAATTAACGGCATTTGCTCCTCATACAACCGGAATTCCTTTTGGCGTAGATAAAGAACTGGAAATTATTAAGCAAATGTATGATGTAGCAACACTGGTGGATTTTATCGACAACTTTGAAGATATCCGTAATTTACACTAGAACCGTTTTATCCGAGATACAGTATAGAGGAATCGCTACCAACCAAGAAGATGTTCTTCGCGATACACTGGAAGCTGCTGTATCCATTGCCCTCAAGAGGTCAATACGGAAAAGATTACGATAAATATTTGCGAGGAATAAAAAGCATTATTACACACGTATATGATGAACGTTTTTCTGCAGAAAAAGCTGCAGTTATGGCTTGTAAGGTCATGCATATAGCGGCATGTCTTTTAAAAAATATCTCCTATAAGCCGATTGAAGACTATCCCTCCTACCTAAAAGCAGAAATAGGAAACTCTAAGTATTCAAAACTGTCAAAACTTAGAAAATTTGATATACAAGGCTTTGCTTATGTCGTAAAAACAATTGAAATCCTCCAAGAATAGCGCTTGATAATACAATTTGTAGCCTTATTGGAAATAGCTTTGTGCCGGATTTAAACTCCCCCTAATTTCCAGTCCCCTCACTGATATCCGGCTCATAGAGCCTGCGAACCTCCTTTTGCCTGACTAAAATCAGAACAAAACCGGCCAGTAAGGTGAACGTTCCGCCAATCGTAATGCACCACCGATAATCCAGAATCTCTCCGAGAACGCCCATCACCAAAGAAAATGCACTGCAGCCGGCTGTAACCAGAACCCCCTGGAAAGCATTGACCCGAGACCGGAGTCTCTCCGGAATATACCTCTGTACGGCTGCCTCTCTTATGATGGCGCTGTTACTCCCGAGAAAGCCGCAAATTCCTCTGTTTAAAAGCATCAAAGGATAAGGAAGCCAGAGCAAACACATATCCATCGCGGAATATGTTTGATAAACAAAAAAACACGAAACCGAACTTCTTCTTATCCGGAATTTTAATTCGATATTGTAATGCACTGCCGATGGACCTTCCTATAAACTCCACCACGGAAAATGCGGCATACATTGCCGCCGTGAATCCCGGAAAAGTACGGAAAAAAGCGATGAGAAGGGGAGAATATCCGGTGGCGACGCCATTGCTCACCGCCATATATTCATAAAGCCCCAAAAGGCCGCGTTCTTTCTTTAAATACTGTACCGCCTCCCGTATGTCCGAGGCCCATGCCTGAAGAGAATAGGTCTCAGAATCATGACGTTCCGTTTCATCCAGACGAATAAAACTCTCTGTGATAGCGGCAAGAAGCGATAGTCCGCCCTGCGCAATCAGAATCCATGCCACACCGAACGTGTCCAAAAGCACTGCGGCAAACGGTGTCATAATCACCGTTAAAACCGGATAAAGCATGGAAGATACCGCGTAACCCTTTTGCTCCGCGCCTTTCGGGATAAGCTCCGGATAAATACTGGTGAAGGCCAACTCATCTACCGATCCGAGACAGGCCAGAAGCAAAGACAGCGCGAGATACCCAATGTAGGAAAAGTCAAAAAACAAGAGCCATAGTCCCATGCCGAAAATCAAAAAGGAATTTGCAACATCTCCCATGACCAGAAAAGTCTTTCTCGGAAGTCGATCCATAATAGGCGCAATGACGATAGGAATAAACAGGAAGGGAAGAAGCTGTATTGCGAGAATCAGAGCGGATGCCAAAAGTGCTCCCGGTTTCATCGAAAACCAGGAATGCCAGCGCAAAACCTCCTGCAATTCCCCCGATAGTACCCATCGTAGACGCAAGAATCACCAAGCTGAAATTTCGATTCCAAAGTTTTGTTGTTTCCATAGTAAGCACCTTAGTAAATAGTATAATAATTCCGCGACAATCACGAAAAACGAATGCCCAGCAGTTTTTCGCTTAGTACCCTACCCGTTGGGCGAGCTTAGCGAGAGCATGCCTCAATTTCAGTCCTATATGACTGAGAAAAGCATTTGATTTTTCATAGTCCTTTTCTTAAACCTCTACCACCTCATACTCCCCCGTCTCGGAATCTATCACCACCATAGCAGATTCCCCAATCTGCGTACCTTCCCTATCCGTGGAGAAAACATCTGTAAAGATCATTCCCTCCTGCTCCATGATTTTTTCCACCGGAGTATGCCCCATAAGCTGCTTGTACTTTTCCCTCGGAATGCCTTTCTCCGTACATCCAATGCTCTTAGCCAAAGGGGCGATTCATCATTCCAAAAGCTTATCCTGAGAAGCAGTATTTACCGAACGAAGGACTTCATCTATGTCCGCATCCAAGAGTTTCCGGTTAAGACTTTTTACAAATTCCGTGCTAAGGCCTGCATGGGAGAACAAAACTCGACCTATCCTATGCATAATATTGATTTGAGAGGAATTTTTTAGGCTGTTTTCCAGTTCTTCCAGCTTTTCCATAACCGTCCGCTCCGCATAAGGAGAATAGCCGCTTTCCAGCCGTCCCCAGGGATAGCTTAAGTCATGGTTTCCGTAGCACCAAAGGGTATCCGGATACTCCTGGCAAATGCAATAGCTCTGTCGTAGATTGCTCTGTACCGATCAATCTGAAATTCCATATCCCAATCATCAGGCATATCCATAAGGCAGACTGCCCGAGTTGCCTTCCCCGACTTTAAGACATTTTCCGCCTTATCGAATATCCAGGTTTTTAAATGCACATCCGGTATGACCAGTACTTTCATATGATCTACTCCTCATACAATTTAAATATTTAAATTTCCTTACTATTTTTCCTTCTTGCATGAATATCTTATTTTTCCCATGTATACTAGGACTTTATAAAAAATATTGCTATTATTTTACTATAAAACCCTTTTTAAAAGAGAAAAATAGAGTACCAAATGAGTATTCAAAAACACGAAATCCCCATCTTGGAATTTGATTCTGACCCCAGTGCTGTTTTTAGAGCTGGGGTCACTGAAGCACTGGATGTGCATTTTCCGGAGAGAGCTGTTTTTGCTTTTTACAGGACACGATAGAAAAATACGCCTTACAGCATAGCGGAAAGGTACTGACCCATTTTCTCTCGCCACCATGCAATATCCCATTTTTATTGGAGGAAATGGAATCCTTCCTCTTGGTACAGGCTCCTGTAGGTAGCCGCCCTGCCGCACTAAAATTCTGGATTGGCTCATTGCCCATGGAGTGACGAAAGTCATCAGCAGTGGTTCCTGCGGTGTATTGGTTCATAGGAGGAAGGCCTTTTTCTGGTTCCGAAAAGGCACTGCAGGACGAAGGCACTCCTACCACTATCTTCCGCCCTCCCGCTTCGTGGACATAGAGGAAGCCCCAAGAAAGGCTATCGAAAAGGTTCTGCGCTCCCATCATTTGCCCTATGAAGAGGTAACTACTTGGTCCACCGACGGATTTTTCCGAGAAACCAAAGAAAAGGTGGAATATAGAAAGTCGGAAGAGTTTGTACCGTTGAAATGGAATGTTCCGCCCTTGGCAGCCGTGGCAAAGATGCGGGATATTCAATGGGGTAGCCTGCTCTACACCGGAGATTCTTTGGCAAATGTAGAGGAACACGATATGCGTTCCTTCGGTATTGCTTCCCGAGAAATCGCCCTGCGCCTCAGCATTGAATCGGTTTTGGAAATATAGAGATTCAGAGAATGAAGAAATTTAGAAAATTACGTCCTCTCCCAATTTTGCAGACAGTGTCTACAAAACCTTGGATAAGCGCATCATTCATCACTATTCGTTTCCTCCGGGAGTGACTTTCCGCCATTTTCAGGATCGTTAGCATTTCCTCAGCGTCACCACCTAGGGCTTCAGGGGGAAATGTTTGATGTTCCCGGTTACCAGATAAGCGTCACTGTCTTTTCTTGCTTCCATAGTGACCGCATAAAAGATTACGTCTTTCGGGTCGGGCAGGTTTTCCTCCAGCTTCTCCGGGTCAAGGAACACACCACGCATCCGAATCCCATCTGTCACGGCTTGGATATCTTCTTCCTTAAAGGGGAATTTCTTCCGCCGCAGCACTTCTTCATATTCAGTCATGATTTCATCGCTGAGGAGAGGAACAATGCTTCCCACAAGAGCCTGTTCCAGAACCGCTCCGGGCACGGAATCCCAGCGAAGAAGAGCGGAAACCAGCACATTGGTATCTATCACTGCATATAGTTTCACACGTTATTTACCATTCCTTACGGCTTCGATCTCCGCATTGATTTCATCCAGCGTCATGTCGGCTACACCGGCATTCTCCGCATCACTACTCATGCGCTTCATTGCAGCGACAGCTGCCGTCGCCTTATAGTTCTCTTCCGGCAGGATCATGCTGAATGGGATGCCGCGCACCTGCACAGAACGAGTCAGGAACATCCGATTGCCGTAGGCAAGCCGCTCAAGCTGAGAATATACATCGGAAGCTTCCTTCCGAAGGTTTTCGTCTATACGAAGCTGAAGTAATCCATTGCCATGGTCACACCTCCATTAAATCTGCATGTGTCTGCAGACAATCGTACTATATTCTTTCTTGATAAATCAAGTGAATTACAAACTCATGCAAGCAGGAGTTCATAGACTGCACCTGATCCTTCTTTCTTCTTCCACTAAAGTCAAGTTCGAGATATAATAATTCCCGACAAGCACATATCGGATCTCGTTTTCCCCAAAACTGTTGTTTCAATTCGGTCATCACACTTCTCATTCTGAAGCTTTTTCTTTGAAATATTATTTTTCCACGGAAAATCAAGGCTTTGCAACCGCCGGTCTGTCAAACTGATAAAGCCTGCTTTCTTCCCTGCAACCGGATTTTTCGATAGTATGAGAGACGTAAAAGCGTAGTGAGCAAAGACATTTTCCTAAAAAGAGAAGGAGTAGCATGATACTGGCAGACAAGATTATTGAATTACGAAAGAAAAATGGCTGGTCTCAGGAAGACCTGGCGGAGAAGCTGGAAGTCAGCAGGCAGTCCATTTCCAAATGGAAGTGCCCATGTCCATTCCGGATATGAATAAGATTTTTGAAGTTGTCTGAGGTTTTCCGTGAGTACGGATTATCTCTTAAAGGATGAGATAGAGCTGGACAGCCCGGAAGAAGCCCTCTAAAGATTGATACGGAATCTTCCTTAAAGGGAGGTTCCTGTTTCCATGGAGGAGGCCTAATGCTTTTTCTGGAACACAAGAATCAAGCAGCTTCCCAGATTGCTCTAGTATTGCTTTGTATCCTTTCCCCAGCCTATTGATTGCTTTTAAGCATCGCTTCAGGAAAGTTCTCTCTTTCTCTCAGAGGGAAAAAGCCGTAGGTATCGGTGTGCTCTTCCCTTCCTTTTGGCAGGAGCAGGAGTAGCCTTTATTTATCAAAAACTCCATTGAAGGAGATCGATTCCATTATATAGAAAAGAGCTTGAATACTGCTTACGGGGTAAATGGTATGGTGCAGGAGAAAAATCCCGTTACCAGGGAACTTATACTTCTCAGATGATTTTAGGTATTTTCTTTTGCATCATTGCGGCAAGTCCCATCTTTATCAGTATGATTATTTTCGGAGAAGATGATCTCCATACCGCTCTTGCCGTGCCTTTCCTTCTGCTTTTTGGTACTGTTGGCGTGTTTCGATTGTCAAAACGAATATTATTTGGGATGCCTTGAACATGCTTTTTAGAGCAAGGGGATTATAGAAGGAGAAAAAGATGGATGAGTACAAAATGAAAACGTCGGGCAAATTTACTGGTGCTTGTAATCGCTATCTCATCTTGGCTACAGTTTTATTACCGGCGCTGGGACATCAGCTGGATTGTTTTGACTGGTAGCCGGAGTGGGGCTATGGGGCGGTACGCGGCATTGTCAAGTCCTTTAGGGCGAAGATTTAGTGTGTATTTAAACATAAGTTTTTAAATGCCTACTACTAAGGAAATCAAATTTTTCATCCTATTTTGACTTTTTCTTTTTATCACAAAAACAGGGAGAGACTTTACTCTCCCTGTTTTTCTATAGACTATCTTTTATGCTTAATCGCTGGCTTAAGCAAACGCCTCTAAGATCTGCTTTTACTTATTTTCGCAGGTCGCAATACAGCTTCTAATGGTATTAATTACTTTCACTATTACTTCCCTGACCACTTGGTGGCTCCAGCATAGCCAGTTAATTTCCATTGGCATCTGTCGGCTTCTCCGGTGGCTGTCCCATGAGCCGTTTCCGCTAGGTGGAGTACCGCCATTTTCCCCGGGAGCCCCACTTGGAGAAGCTCCATTTCCACCGCCAAAGCCCATGCCGCCGCTTTGCTCTCCTATAGAATTTTCTCCTGCAGAAATCGTGATTTCTTCGCTATTGCTGCCCGCACTTACGGTATAGGTCTCTCCTGTCACAAGCTTGTCAGAGGAAAGAATCACTGCCGTAAAGTCATTGGTCGGTGTGTAGCTAAGCACTACATTTCCACTCTTGTCTGTCACCTTAATCTCTGTTCCACCACTTACTGCAGTAGAGTAGAACACATTGATAAAGTTCTGGGTAGAACTGCTGTCGAAGGATTCAAACATTTCCTGCACACCGGTGCTGATAAAGGTTCCGCCGGTAATCGTTGCCTTTCCGTTATAGTCTAAAGCTACATCCGATCCGGAAGCAGGGTCCGGAAACATTTAATGTGCCGCCTTCGATATAGACCTGACCGTTGGGTCAATACCATTCTCGCCTGCTGTCACATTTACCGTACCGCCTGTAATACGGAAATAGGGTATCCGCCTGATTTTCCTCTCCGTAAGCTTCTTTTCCTCATCTGTATCGCTGTCATCAATCAAAGCCACGGGCATTGATACCGTCATCGCTCGCCACGATGTCAATGGTTCCGCCGTTAATATCAATGGTAACAGCCTCCAGCCCTTCTCAACCTTCTCCATCTTGATGGTTCCGCTGTTGATGACCAAGGCTCCGTCTGTAGTGATACCGTCATCCTCTACATTGATGGTGATTTCCGCATTTTCAACGGTAACGGAGTCGGTTCCCTTGATGGCCTTTTCCTACAGATTCAATGTTAATCTTTCCGCCTAAAGATAATGAGATTATCCTTTGCCTTAGGGCTGTGGCATAGTTAGAACTGATATTCAAGGTTCCGTTTCCGTTAATGGTCAAATCCTGCTTTACAAAGAGGGTCGCATCCGGCTCATCCTCTCCCTCCGCGTAATTATGCCATGTGTGCCGTCTGTGATGGTGTTGGTATAGCCGTCCACTAAGGTCAACACAATCTTACGTCCTGTAGCTGACGTTAATGACGGAGGAAGCCGTATTTGTGATATTTACGCCGTTGAAAAACGATGTGTACCAGGTCTTCGTCTCCCACCTCCGTAATGATCTCGTCCGTTGAACTCTCCGCTAAAGACATGGTTCCGCTTTGTAGCGTGACAATATTGCCATCCGTATAACTTGCGCCCTCACCGGTAATCTTGGCATTTCCGCTACTCAACTCAATCTTGGTATCAGAGTCGGAATAAGAAAGTATTTAAGTCTTCCTCAGAATAACTTGCCGTTGTTTTTGTGGAAGTGTTCGTTGCCACCGCCTCTGTGCTCTGAGTGGTAGTTGCTGCCGCTGTTGTAGCAGTCTTTGCATTGGAACATCCTACGATGTACCATACTCATCGCCATTGCCGCCAGCCATATACTCATTTTATTTTTTTATTCTTTTTCAGCACTGTCCTCTTTCTGTGATTGCTGTCTTTTTACACGCCCTACTATCGCAGAAACTTATGTTTAACTTGTGTATGAAATGTGTAAAATGTATGAGTGCATTTTATTGCATATTTATCCGTTTTTAGATTTTTATTGTGTCACAATACAAAAATGTCCTCATTATTTCACTTTACTATTCTTTATGCATAAAAAGTAGCCTCTTGGACTCCTAAAATAGAACTAAAGTATTCTTTTTATTTCTAAGTTCATTTAAAGACTTTTCTCTAATATTTTTATAAACTCTTTCAGTGTGTACACTTTAACGGAAGAGTTCTTATAGTCTTTTGTATTTCTGGTCACGATACCATCTGCCTTTATTCGAAGAGCCGTCTCCATCATTACCGCATCTTCAAAAATCCTTTGCCTCGGAAATCAAGGCATTGAAAATATCCTCAGACAAAGTATCTGCCACTTTTAAAACACCGCAATAAACGATTCAACTTGTCCTTCGCTTCTTTGTCACTATGTGTGCAGCGTCTTGTTAGTAGTAAATATCTGTTGTTGACTTTTTGCAGTTATATAAGCAGAGAATATCTCCATTGCTAAAAGGCGAAAAAATTTGATAGGCATCCTCTCGCAAAGGGCTCCTCCCCTGCAAAAATCTATCATCACAATACAAGTATCTAATAATATTTTTCATATCTGATTCATTCTCTCCTCGCGAGCTTCTTCTAAATTTAAGTCAGAAGGTACACTGGAAAATAACTCGTCTACAAGTTTTAATTTGTCTTGATACGGTGAAACCAACTTAGCAATCGGTCTACCATTTTTGTGATGCAATATCTTCTTTCTCCTGCCAGTAATAAGTACTTACTTAGTTCAACTTTAACTCCGTTGCAGTAATAGACATAGTTGTCCCTCCTTTTTCCTTAGTATAAAAAGAATCGTACTGATTTCCGCAATGAAAATCGTACGATTCTATCCCTATCAATATCTCTTCTAGCTTGCCTCTAGCCTTCCTCTTCGAAAGCACTCTTCGGTTTCCTAGGGTTCCACACATGTTTTCCCTTTTTCCGCCAGAATTTCTTTAATCTAAGATAATCCTCCAGAAGTTCTACTTCCCTGTAAAAAGCAAATAATCATTTTTATACAGTACGGAATCTAGAATCTTTGACGTGCTGTTCTTCTTGTAAAGGCTAAAGTGGGGCGAAAAACGCACTCTACTTCCCATACCCTCATGGAGTTGAAAATCCACAAATCCTATTTCCGTATAAGGAATCCTCCGACTTTCCCCTTATGGTAAAGAAGTACTATCTCCTCTTCATACAGAATTGCTTCCACAATATAAGTAAGAAAGAAACATTTGTAGATATCCCATACGCAAAAGGCGGAATACATAGTGAGCAGTCCATACAGAAAGCCACACACTCTTATCTCAAGCCCAATTGCCTATATATCAGAAAATATTCCCAGTAGAAAAGAAGACCAAAGAAAGAAAAAATCGGATTGGGCGAATAGTACCTAATTTGCCAGTGGCAGGATCCATTTTCATCTAAATAAGTATTGACTTTATTTTCACATGAAGCCCCACTTTCTCCAGCTACTTTTATTGCTCTTCATACACGATGACATGAAGTACTTTAACCTGGTCGCTGCCTCTTAACAATAGAAAGAGGCACTTCTGCAATAGCCTTTCCGGTCTGTCCCTTGTAATACTCGTTTCTATCTTCTGAGGAATAAAAATACATAGCTGCAGAATAAACATGCCCTGCTTCCAAATCAATATCAATACTAAGCTTTTCGCTGACCAAATTCTTATTGCCTGTAACGCCTGCCTCTGTAGAGCGGAAAAATACCTTCCAATTTATGCTGTCCCGGCTCTAAAGCTACGATTGTCTGCATGTATTCTCCCTGCGTATGGGAAAATGCGGAAAGACTGTTTCCGTCAATAGCAACATGATCGCAGTACAAATGTAAGAGTGCCTTATAAGCATTATCCGCATTAAATTGCTGTTCCCCTGCCTTACGCTTTTTTTGAAAGCTCATCATAACAACAAATAAAACTGCCCACACAACTACCACACGGCTACAATCATAATAGTCTGATTCATCTTGTTTTCCTCCTGAAAGCTGCTACAAATATTGATAAACAGTAACGTTTACTTCTTCTCCATAATCTCACTTACGGGATAGGAAAAAATTCTCTATCCTATACATGCAAAAACTATTATAAATTCATCATCTAAGAAGTCAATTAGCTTCCGTAAAAAGATTAAGATTTCTCTTGACAGACATTAGTATTCTGCTTACAATTCTTAGGGATTAAAATTAATATTTTCTTTTTAAGGAAATAAACAAATCACTTTAATTTTTAGGGGAAGTAAAATGAACCAGCAAACCATGACTATTATCGTTACTCTTGTCTGCTTGGTAATGTGCGTAGGGCAGATTCTTATGATTAAACAAGCTCATGAAAACGGAACAAGCGTACGCATTCGTCCATTGCAAATTATAGCTTGTGCTGTTGTAGCAGTTATGGGCATTTATTCTTTAATTACCGGACATTACTTCTGGGGCTAATGATAGTGCCAAAGTATCAAAAAGCAATATAGCCTCAAGGATGATATTGCTTTAAGAAACGTTTAGCTTCTACAATATTTCATAAAAAATCGGACGGTGAAAATTCGCCGTCCGATTTTTCACGCTCCTCCATTACCTTAACGAATCTCTTACTCCACCGCCTTTACAATTTCCAAAAATCTCCTCTTCCGTCATAGAGCTTCTCCTGTGCTTGTACCGCATAGCTGAAGCCATTTTCTTCCCATAATGCTAAAGAGCATGTTCCGGCTTCACCCTTTAACTTGACTTTCCTTCCTTCGAAATCCACTTCCCGGATATCCGGATACCCGTATAATCTCCGCTGATATCCCCTTCAGCTCTTGCTTTTCGAATGGAGTATCCACTGCAAAGGGCACTTCCTTAGAATAAGCCACTTCAATCATATCCTCTCCGATTACGCTGATGGTTTTTCGGTATAGGGGCTTTTACCTCCGGAATACTCATGGTAAAAACCGGTAAGCTCTGTAGCCTGCTGCATTGATTCAACTTCTACGCTCCGTCCCTTAGCCGTAATCCCGGCAGAGTTCCCTTTCAGTTCTCCATTCTCCGCGGCAAATTCTTCCGCTTTATCCTGTGTTCCACTGGAGTCCTCCTTGCGCTCCCTCCAGCATTACGGAACTCGGTTTTGGCTGCTCTGGGAGCGAAAAACATGAATACTCCGATATAGCAAAACAAAGCAGGCAGCGGCTATGGAAGCAGTAAATCCTAAAACCCGAGGAATGGTAATAAATTTCCTCTTCTTAGCTTCCTGCATTTTGATAATCTTCTTTTCTTTTTCTATACTTTCTCTATTTCCACCTTCTTCATTATTGCATTCTTTGTATTGGTATTCTTTTCTTGATTTTCTATGCTTTCTTTTTCTATGCTTTCTTTTTCTTTAATTTCTTTTACTTCGTTTTCCCTATCAACGTTCTGTTCATCCTTCTTTTGGTAAAAGGCCCTCCGCTTCCAGAATATATTGATCACTTACCTCTGTCATTCCCCGAAGCAGTCGCTTGCTGTCCTCTTTCATAAACGATATCCCTCCTGCTCTAAGAAAAAGCTTAAGCTGCTCCTTGTACGGCTTAAACTCATTTTTCACCTTACTAAGACCAAAACCGGATTCCTTCGCAATCTCGGATACGGAATCCATAAACCAATATCTTCGCATAAAAATATTTCTGCTCTCCGGCTTCAATGTATGCAAAAAAGAGTCCATAAGTTCCGACAACGCATCACTCTCTCCGGGAATCGCTCCCTTATCCGGAAGGACTTCCGACAGCTCTTCCAGCACCACAGAACTTCTCCTCCCCCACGCTTTTCCGCATGCAAACTGTCGTAACGATCTAAAGAAAGATTCCGAACAATCTTCGACAAAAAAGCCGGCAGATTTTCCGGCTGTTTCGGTGGAATGGCATTCCAGGTTTTTAAATAAGTGTCATTCTCGCACTCCTCCGCATCCGCCATGATTTTTAAAATCCCATAGGAAATGGAAAAGGAGCAATCGGCTGTATTTCTTTTTGGTTTCTAAAATCGCAGTCTCCGCCCTTTGAAAATACAGGGCGATAATCTTTTGGTCTTCCATATCCCTAAATCCTTACCTTTATCTTCGTCTAATAATCCAGCGCATTACCCAGGTTAAAAATCACCCAAAGCAGTGCACTGATAGCACATATCATAATCCACGCTCTTTGTTCATTCATAAAAGGCAGGGGAACATTCATGCCGAAGAATCCTGTGATAACCGCAAGAACACTGAGTAAAATCTCAAAAATAGTTAAAGTACTCAGGTTGTTATTTAAGTCGTTATTTAAAACATTGTTGTAGGAATCCAACAGTTGGCGGGCAACGCTGGAAAAGTAAGTCCGTCATGGACACCAGCTGTCTCTATCCACCATAGCATCATCAAACTGCGCAGACTCCTCTTCATTAAAGCTACGATAAATGGCGTGAGCCTGGATATGCTCCAGCAAAAGACGGTTTTGCGTAGCGGCGGATCGTAAATAAATCATGCCCACCTCCAAGTCGGAAAGAGCATAGAGGTTCTTCTTCGTGGTTTTCTGCCGAAGCAAATGGTTAATCTCATCCTTCTGCTTATCCAAACGCTCAATAATCGGATAGTAGGCATTGGAAATCATTTCCAAGCTTGCAAAGAGTAAGGTATAAATCGATAGATTCTCTTTGCCATCCACATACTCGCACATTTTCTGGATGATATATACATTGTCCTCATTACTGATGGTCACCAGTCGATTTTTTTGCACAATAAAAGTAAGAGGAACCGTCTCATAATATTCCTTATCCTTTTCCAGATCCAAAAACACTGTAAATGAAGGTAACGGTTCCGTCCTCCCGATCATAATCCATGTGGGCATGCTCATTTTCATCCAAAAGCATACTCCAGCGTTTTCGGATCAATATCATATTCCTCGTATACTTTGAATGCTTTGTAATTTCATCCGAGTTAATATTAATCCATGTATTATCGTTGCTTAGCTTTTTCGTAACAAGCATATTTTCCCCTATTTCTACTCTAAAAATCAGGAATTCTATTGCCCCTCTTCACGCTTTAAGGCTTGCTTAATTTTTCCCGACATTTTCCTATCCGCTGTCCGGGATAGGACAAAACATTTTTATACCTCCCTATTATACGCCAAAATCCACATCTTCTGTAGACAAAATTTCCGCCTTACCTTAGCTCCCTTCACCTGTCAAGACGGAGAACAGAAAGGAACGGTCACAATCATGAATTTATTTTTTCACACAAGAAAAGCAAGCCACCGTTTCAACTCTCTCACGGAAACCTCTGTGTAGCTTTTCATAAGCCGCTTTCTTAAACTTTCTTCCGTCTCAAAGGGTGGTGTAAACAGACCTTTTGGAACATAAATATGCTTGGCAAACCAGTCGGCTCTTTTTACGCCCCCTTCCACATAAAAACAACCGCAGAAAATCCCTCCCGGTTTTAATACGCGGAACACCTCCTGATAAGCCGCTTCCTTGTCCGGAAAAACATGGAAACCATTCATGGATAAAACGATATCAAAGCTTTCCGTTTGAAAAGGAAGATCTCCCACATCTCCCTGTTGAAAATGAATATTCTCTATACCCAGTAAAGCCGCCCTATCCTTTGCCGGCTCCATCATTTCCGGCGCATAGTCCATACAGACAATCTCTGCATTAGGAAGCCCCTTATATAAGGGAAGAGTCATGATTCCCGTACCCACAGGAATTTCCAAAAGCCTTCCGGAAAAGTTCTTAGGAATGGAGGATAAGACCTTATTCCGATAATAAAGATTTTTCTCCTTATCCATGTTCCATACCAAACGGCATAGAAGCTTTCCTGCAAAATTTCCATAGGTCATCATTCCGTCATAAAAGCCGGTATGATTGCCAACGGATTGATAGGCATTTTGAATTTCTTCCTTTCGACTCATCTTCTCCTCCTTTCATAAAATACAAACCCGACTTAAGATTCCTTCACCAGCTTTCCGGTCATTCTGTCAATCGTCATGCAAAGCATATTGACTCTTGCACCTAGCCTTTTTCTATTTCTCTCGATAGACTCCTTCGTCGGATAGAATTTTTTCCGCCAGCTTCCTGCATTGTTCTATCACCTTCTCCTGATTCTCTACAACTTCCACCCTTCCAAGGCATAGCACGGAACGAATATACCAGTACTATTCTCCTTCTTTTTGAATCCGGAGTCCATGATGGTAAAGCAAACCTTATTGTTTTTAGCAAGCAGATCCAATTTCAATCCTTCTTTCGCACCGTGAAAATAGAGCTTTCCGTCTTCTTCATCATAAAACTGGTTTAGGGGAATAGCGTAAGGATAATCATTTTCCCCATGAAAAGCCATGACTCCTCTGGGAGCTTCCCGTAAAACTTGAATACACTCTTCTTTAGAAATTTCCTGCTTAAACCGCCTCATTGTTTTAAATTCTTCCATTGTATCTCCATTTCTCTCAAAACTCTTTTTACATCCACACTTGTTCTTGCCTAATAAGAAAGTAAAGATTACTATAAGAACATTATACCGTAATTCATATAACTTGTTTTTATGAAAATGAAGAAACCTCTATTCTCTCCCACGAAAGGAATTATAAAAATGAGTCATGCTTCCAGATACTTTTGCCCTGACTTACTGCGATTTTCCTTCTATTCTTTATGATGTCCTGTACAAAGCAAAAATCAAGAAGGGAATACTGTAGAGAGCTCTTCGGAGCTTTCTTCAGAAAGCATAGAGAGCAGTTCTGTGGATTCCAAAGAAATTAACCCGGAGAAGAGTTCTGCGGATTCCAAAGAAATGAGTAAGAATAGTGTCTCGACAGGTAAGGAATCATCAGGAGAAGAAACTACCAAGCCCCCATTGGAAAGCTTAAACGAAAATCAAGTACAGGCTATCCAAACTGCAAAAGGCTATCTTGATACTATGCACTTATCCCAAACAGAATTATTGCAAATGCTTTCTGTAGAGAATATCGATTCTGAAGATGCAAAGTTCGCCCTAGAGTATCTGAGTATAGATTGGAATCAAGAGGCACGGAAGAAAGCCAAGGAATATTGCAAGCATAAAATCGGCTTTTCCAAAGAGAAATTAAAAGCACAGTTGCTCTTCGACCACTTTACGGAAGAGGAAGCGAATTTTGCCGTGAGCCACATTAACGTGAACTGGATAGAACAAGCTGAGTTTGTTGCAAAAGAATACATGGAGGACGGAGTGAGCTCCAAAGAAGATTTAATAGATGCCCTGATGAATGAAGGGTTTACGAAGAAAGAGGCGGAAAAGGCAAGTTTAAGGAGCTTTAAAAAATCAAAATAAATGTTCCCCTAAGTACTGTAAATCTCTCTTCTGTGCCCGACAGTCAATGCAAGGATAATCAGCTCTTGATCTTGTATAAGACAGAGTAAGCGATAATCCCCGATTCTATAACGCCATTGTCCACTTTTGTTAGCGGTAAGCCCTTTTCCATGAGCTCTGGGATTTTCACAATTTTGCAAATTTTTCCCAATCCAGGATTTGATCATCTGTTGCGTGTATTTGTCCAGTTTTTTGAACTCCTTATCAAACCGAGCAGTTGTTTCTACATGGTAGCTCATAGATCCAGTTCCTTCCATAGTTCCTCAATCGGTCTGGACTTACAGCCGGTATTCTTATATTCCTGATAGGCTTCGTTGGCAAGATTAATATCATACTCCTCTTCAATGCGTTCAAATAAAGCTCTTTTGAAAGCCTCTCCTAAAGACATTGCATGAAGCTTAGCATAGCTTTCTGCAAGTGCTTTTTCCTCCTCATTCATCCGAATTGAAAATGCCATTTTTTCACCTCTATTTCGAAAATTATTTGCTGTACTTTATATGCAAAGTATGTACAAACTTAATATGTAGTACATTATACTACTATACTTATTTATTATCAACTCTAAATAGATTCTGTTATAATCCTATAAAAAGGAGGCATTATGGCTTGTCAATGGAAAAACAGCAGTGCGGAAATGATTTCTTATCACGATAAGGAGTGGGCGTACCCACCCATGATGATCAAAAAGCTCTTTGAATATTTGCTTTTTCAGAATCCATGCATAGTGGTCTTAGCTGGGCCTTGCAGTTCTTCGAAAAGAAAACCCTTCGAAGCTGTTTTGGAAAACTTTTCCCGGAAAAGCTCGCAGCATTCACGAAAGAAGATATTGAAAGAATCATGCATACGGAAAATATGATTCGATCGGAGCGAAAAATCAGAGCCATGATTCAAAATGCCAAAGGCATTTTTAGCCCTGCAAAAAGAAGAGGGAAGCTTTGATGCTTACCTTTGGAGCTTTTCCGGCGGAAAAAGTCTTTGTTATCAGGGGCATGAAAAGGGAGCAATGCCGGCGAAAAATGCTCTTTCCGAAGCAATCAGTAAGGATTTAAAAACGGGGCTTTCAGTATACCTACGCTGTCATTGTCTATTCATTTTTACAAGCTTGCGGTGTCATTAACGACCACGAAGAAGACTGCCCCTGCTATCAGGCACTCCGCAGGGCTTATCCTTATCAAGAGGTTGAGGAGACATTTTCTTACTAAAGCAATATAGCCTGCTCCAACAAGCTTTCCTCCTCATATCCATAGGCAGAAATTCTATCATACGCCCTCTCTTGCCATTCAGCGGAGAAACTTCCATCTTCATTAATGAAAAAAATCGGCACTTAGAAGCGAATAATCATAAACTCGGAAGTTTTTGCGCAAATCCGTCTCCCTGCTAAAGTCAATGCCGACTCCTGTATTTCTGGTCATGGCTGCCTCCAGGATGGGAAGGGTCAATTCATTTGCAGGAATACTCATATCCGGAAAATCAAAGAAGCCCCCCTTCTCCTTGGTATAAATGCTCAAGTTGGAAATGGTACCGTTGGTCACCATTTTCACTCGTCTAATCGCAGTTAAAGGAATACTGTGCTTTGCTCCAGAAATAGTTCCTCCGGAAAGGCGAATCTCCTTTTCCTTTAAATTAAAGCCGATAGGAAGATCCAAGCTATCGATGCTATTGGGAAATTCAGCCCCCAGCTTATTTCTTGCAAATGCAAGTAAGAGCGTCTTGATTTCCGCAATATTATGCCCTCTACCATTTGCCTTGGTATCTGTCTCTAAGTCCGGAAGGCTGATATTTTTTTCCCTGAAGATCCCTAAAAAAATCAGAGAATAGAGCATATTGAGTTACAATATCGCATGGGAAGAATGGCTCCCACCTCGGAAAAAGAAAGGCTAAATGGCTTCTTCCCTCTACGGAAATTCCATCTTTCGTAATGCTTAACTTCCGTCCTCCATCATCAAACACCGCTGTACTGATCTCCTAAAACACTTCTCATTGCTTTCCTCCTATTTCCTTCAGAAATATAATATATAGCTTTTAAATTCTTATTTATTATAACGCAATGTCAATTCCTTCCCACAATTTTTTCAGCATAGACTTTCGGTAATAATTCACGATAAACACACTGCAATTTATTTATATTTAATAATAGTTAGCCAATGCTAACTATTGACTCTAAAAAAATCAAATACTATTTTCATTTTATTCTACCGCTTTTCTTTTGCAAGCCTATTGTACTAAGATTAATACACGAAAATTTCAAATTGAAAGGAGCAATAAATTTATGGAAAAGATGATGAACATTTACTTGGCAAACTTGGTGCATTTTTATCACAAAATTCAGAGCTACCACTGGTATGTGCAGGGAAAAACATTTTTCAAGCACACGGAAAGCTTGAGGAGTATTACAATTACATCAACGGACAGATTGACGAGCTGGCAGAGCTGATTCTTATGGACGGAAAGAAGCCGGTTTCTACCATGAAGGATTCGCAGAACTGGCAACAATCAAAAGATCCGGCAGGAGATTTTACGCAGGATATGCATGCTGTATTTAGCGATGTGCTGGCAGACTTTGAAACACTACTTGCTTCCGCTAAAGAAATTAAAGCGAAAGCCGATGCGGAAAATGACAGCCTTGTCAGTGCAAAGATGGACGGCTTCATTGAGTCCTATGCCAAGACCATCTGGATGTTAAAGAGCTCTTTTGTTTAAGCTTCCCTCTATATTGTGAAAAGAAAAAATTATTGACTTTCACGACTCGTTCCAAGAGAAAAGAAGTTTTTCAAACGCCTAACGAAGAAATTCGTTGGGCGTTTTTTAGCCCTATAGCTCCTTGAATCCCCCTCTCCTATTGTTGTAAAATAGAAGAACTTACAAGCGAGATATCTTGCCACACGAAAGATACTCGTTAAGAATAAAAAACTTGCATTCGACTCTACCGATTCTACTAATTAAGGAGCAAAATCCATGAAAATCACCAAAATCCAATGCCCAAATTGTCAAGGTGAGCTATCCATTCCGGAAGGAATGAAGGAAGGCTTTGTGCAGTGTAAATTCTGTAATACCAAGGTCTATTTGGAACCTTATAAGCCGGATATTACCCAAAATATTACCATAAAAATGTGAATTATAATAAAGAAAGACCTGTTCCAAACAACGTACGAGGCAAATATCTTTTGCAAAGCTGTGCAGTGGGCACTGTAGTAGTGGTGATGTCAATCCTTCTATTTATTTTATTAAAAACAGTCTTTTCTCCTAGCGGAATAGAGCTTCCCACCGACCAATATCGCAGTACGGTGCAGGATCCGGTAGTGATTTCCTTTGTAGAGAAAGTATTTTCCAAGAATCTCTCTCAAATCACAAGGGAAGACTATAGTACCTTAAAGTTCCTATCCATCTCAAAAGATTTGGCGGAAGAAAACTGGTGTTTTTCTTATGCCGAGAAACTGGATGAAGAGGGAAATCCCGTGGATGAAAAGACTCTTTATTTTCCTGCTACGAAAAGTATTCCCCGGCAGGAGCTTCAGCCCTTCGCCGGCTTGGAGAATCTGGCACTGGGACAAGACCTGGACTTCGATAGTAACAGTAGCGACAATCAGGATTTAAAAAATCTAAAAGAGTTAAAATACTTTTCTGCTATAGGAAACAATTCGGAAGGCTTCCGAGAGCTTTTGTTAAGCTTGGCAAAACCGGAACAGATACTCGGTCTTAGCGGTATTTACCTCCGTGATGACGCTGTTCCCTACAGCATTTCTTCTGACCAAACATCGGAAATCACAGACATCTTTACACCCTTTTCTTCCCTGAAAAGCCTTTCCATCAGGGTGGATTCTGACTATGAGGGAGGACTGCTTTTTTTAAGACACTTTCCTAACTTAGAGAATATATCCTTTTATACCTCTGCGGATTTAGCTCCTTTAGCCACTTTAAGCAACTGTAAAACTCTGAGTCTGTCGGGTCCCTCTGATACCCCCTTGGAAAATATCTCCGTCCTCTCCGGTATGCCAAAAATGGAGAATCTAAGCTTATCCCATGTGATGTCTGTAAAGGATTTAAACTTTACCCAAAATATGCCTAAGTTAAAGTCTCTTGAGCTCGAGAGCGTACCTATACTCTCTTTAGACGGTTTAGCCAATCACCCCTCATTGAACACGCTTTCCATTGATAGCTGTTGTGAGTTAACGGACGGAAATACTATTGCCGGTCTCAGTGCTTTACAAAGCCTGCACCTGGGCGTTCTCCTTTACGACTTTTCCCTGCCGGATTTGCAGAATTTAACCGCCTTGGAAGAAGTTCTTTGTAACTCCAGGTATCTCGGTCATTTTTCCCATATGCCCTCGATTAAGAGTCTCTACTGTTTTTCTGGACGGTTACGAGATCAGCGCCGAACCCCTTCGTGGAATGAACTCTTTAAGCACCCTGATAATTTCCGGTTCCCTGGATTATATTTCTAACGACTGGGAAAAATGTTTTAAAAGACTTACCAAAGCTTGAAAAACTAAGTATTCTGGGAGATCCTTTAGATACTTCGAGAGACTATCGCGGGCTATTCTCCGGTATCAAAGTAAAGGAGCTGATTTTTGATGAAAAATGTCATTGATTCAGCTCACACGCCTCAGATTCCCCTATCCCTTAGTAAGATGGAAGATAACACCACTACGGAGACCTTGATTCTCACGCAGGCGAAATCAAAAAAATCTGGATGATGATTCCGATAATTTTACGTACAACGCCAAAAGCCTTTCTCTCCCATTTTAAAGCGATAAAAACTTGGACTTCGTGGAAATAAGCTGGAGAATCTGGATTGCTTAGAGGGACTCAGCACTCTGGAAAGAGCTGGACATTTCCGATAACTATATTACCGATATCAGTGCACTACGGAATTTACCCAATCTGAAAAAGTAGCTATCCGGAAACTCCATTGTGAATCTGGAGCTCTTACCGGATAGCGTGGAAGTTGTGGATCAGTTTTAATGAACTCCCTAAAACTTAATACAGTAAAGCAATCGCCTCTTTGATGCAATCTTCACAGCTGCAAAGAGGCTTTTTCTTTACCTATGCCTCTTAAGTCTTTTGCAAATGCTGGCTCCACATCGCTCAACAAAAGTCCTGAAAAAGATGGGCGGCCTCCACCTGAACCATTGGATTTCCCTTATTTTTCATAGCTAAAACCAAATTTGCTCCAATGAGTGCGCCGCAGGTCCCTCTAAGGTTCCCCAATCCTTCAATAAGCCCCGCAGAGAGGGAAAGCAGAAGCTCCTCGGGCAGATTTAATTCCTCTTGATAGGCAAGCAGCACCAGCTGTCCGCAGTTCTTTCCCTGCCGATAAGCCTTCCATCGCTAATGACTGTTTTTTTCTTCTAAAGATTGTTTCATGATTTCTCCTATTTCATTTAATAGATGAACGATAGGAAATTTCTTGTTCCTTTAAAAGCTAATTGATTTTTTATGCAAAGCAATACTCGACTACCTGATGCCCTTCATAATGCGTCCACATCCGGGCAACCTGTACAATGCCTTCATAAGATACATTATTTTCCGTGATTTGTTCCGCGTATACTGTATAGACTAACCTATGCTGAATATTAATCCTTCTGGAATAAAATCCGCTTAAATTCCCCACCAAGCTCTCGTAAGGTGGGGGAATTTTAAATGGATCTTCTGCAATGATATCAAGTAAAAGCTTTGCCTTTTTCTCCAGGCCTGCGCTCTTAAGGAGTTTTTTTGTCCTTATCTGCATTTTTTTACTGAACTTTATCAAATACATTACCACTCCTCATTCGGGTCATAACTTGTACATTCCGATAAATCTTCTTCCTTTGACGCTAAAATACTTTGGCTCATACCCGGAATACTATTTAAATACAATGTTTCCTGAATAGCCTTCCAATCCTCTTCACCGACTAATACCGCATTTTTCCCTCTATTGTTGGTAATCGTAATTGGCTGAGAAGATTCATTTACATCTGAAACCGTCTGATACAGGTTTGCTCTTACCTTAGTAATACTGATTGAAGTCATTGCTTTATCTCCTTTTCTGTATCTCTTATCTTCTTTCTATACTGCATTTTTCCTAAGCTTTTCTATGCCTCATTATACCGTACTTTATTGCGTACGTCAAAAAACATTTTTATGCATCAGTTCAATTAATTACTTCGATCATCCATCTCTATAAGCTCATGCGCTTTTCCTTTCCCCTCACGCAATTCCTTTATAGATTTTTTCAGCGAACGCCTATTGCTTTCTGAATAGAATGGGTCAACACTTTGCTGTCCTATCCCATAAATTTGTTCTAAAGTGATTCGCTCCGTATTTTTTTCTCAACAGGAAAGTCTTCAAATCCGGAAAGACTGACCAGCCAATAGCTTTTTATTCTTCGCAGGAAATGGCTTTGCTTTTTCCAATAATTCTTGGTAAATCGCCGCATCTATTTTTTGATTTCTCCACTTTACCTCGGCAAATAAATAGCGGTCCTTTCCATCAAAGGCAAGTAAATCAATTTCGGATTCCTTCTTTCTGATTTTGTCCGTTCCCCACCAGTTTCCATAGTCTTCCGGTAGGAAGTCCAACTCTCCTTTTCGCAGTCTTTGTTCAAAATACTCTATGACAATCTGTTCAAATACAGCCCCCATATATTCATTCAGTTTTGGCTCAATCTGCTTTTCGTATACAAGTTCTCCCAAATCCATATTGAGCAAGTTCAAATTTTTCTGTACGAAAATGTACCAAAAACGAAACATCGTATCCTTGATCCGATAAATAGGGCGCTTACTTTTACGGTCTAAAACCGGTGTTTTCTTCTCAATGATTCCAAGCTCCAATAAGGAATTCAGATAATGACTGAGTCCCCCGCTTTGCATATTTAATTTTGTTGCAATTTCATTTAGCTTGCTTGCCCCTGCCGAAATCACAAAAAGAATATCATTGTAAAGCTTGGGTTGTCTCAGCTCTTGCTTTAAGAGATTATCGGGCTCTTCGAATAATCTTCCGCTGGGTTTCAGGAAATTACGAATAATATTGCTTTTTAAATCTACATTTTCATCAAAGAAGCTTAAGTATTCCGCAATCCCCCCGGTAATGCCATAGACAATTGCCTTATCTCTATAACTATAGGAAGGGACAAACTCTGCCGCTTCCAAATAGCCAAAGGGCTGAACCTTTAACTGGCTGGTTCGTCGTCCGTATAGTGGACTTTTGTAGCCCAGTACCTGATTTTCCATGAAGTTCATGGAAGAGCCGCACAAAATCAGGAAGAGCTTGCTCTTCTCCCTATACTCATCAATCAGTTTTTGTAATAGGGAGGAAATATGCTCCACACTTTGGGCTAAATAGGGATACTCATCGATGACAAAAATGATTCTATGCTCTTCCGCATAGGCAAACAAATAGCGAAGGGCTTTCTCAAAATCCTGAAAATCGGGAAGCCCCTTTAGATTCCCGCAAGCTTCATAGATGGCTTGTGACAAAAGACTTAGGTTAATAAGTGCATTGGATTCCAATGCCACAAAATAATAGCCTTTTTTTCTTTTTAAAAATTCTTTAATCAGGTAAGTTTTCCCTACTCGTCTTCTGCCGTAAATAACCGATAAAGCAAAAGTGCCTTTCTCGTATTCTTCTTCTAATTCCTTTAATTCAAATGCTCTTCCTATAAAGCGCATAAAATCACCTCCTGAAAACGGGATATCGAGCATACTCATGATACTTGTCAGGAACATTATAAAATGCAATATCGCATTATGCAATAACATACTTTTGCATATTACGATATCCAAAAATGAAAAAGTAAATTCTACTCATCTATCCCCCAGTAGATTTTACTTCTGCACAGTTGATATTTTTCTTTCACATTTATCATGGTATGTTTGAACTCCTTCTGACAGCAATGGAAGGAGTTTATTATGAGTAAAATTATTCCCGGTAACCAAAAACATCTTTCTTTAGAAGACCGCCTTTTTATAGAGCAAAGTCTAAATCAAGGGCTTTCCTTCAAGGAGATTGCCAAGTATCTTTGCAAAGACCCTTCTACCATTTCTAAAGAAGTGAAGAAACACCGAGCATCGAACTGGTATCACAAGGGCAGCTTTCTGAACAAAAAGAACTTTTTGCGTTCATCGTTACCAGTGTCGTAAAAACAAATGTCTGTAAGAAGATTGTTCTTTGTGGGATAAAGTGTACTTCTGTCCTAGCTGCAATCAGACTTGTAGGGACTTTGAAAAAGGAATGCTGTAATCGCCTAATGAAAAGCTCCCTATGTCTGTAATGGCTGCTCACAAAAAGCTTCATCACTGCAGCATCGCCCATAAATATACCTATGATGCCAGATTTGCTGATAGAAAAATACAGGGAAACCCTAAAGACTCTCGTCGAGGCATAAATCTTTCCGAAAAGGAAGCAAGAGAAAAGGACAGCATCATTACTCCTCTGATTGCAAAGGGACAATCCCCTTACCAGATTTTAGTGAATCATCCGGAATTACAGATGTCTGTTCGCACCATGTACTCATACATTGACCAAGGAATTTTTACTTCCAAAAATATCGATTTAAAACGGAAGGTGACATTCAAACCAAGGAAATGCCATAAAACACAGATATCAAACCGTGAGATATTTCATGGTCGAAGCTATGAGGATTTCTTGAAGCTTGGATTAAATGCTTTTGTAGAGATGGATACCGTCCATTCATGCAGAGATTCGCAAAAAACTCTACTGACCTTTTTTTTCTTTACTGAGGAAAAAGCTCTTCCTGGCTTATCTGTTAAATCGATGTACAAAGGGAGCAGTCAAAGCAGTCTTTGACCGTTTAGAAAGACGTTTTGAAGATGTCTTTGACTTTCAATCTATCTTTGAATATATCCTTACAGACCGAGGATCGGAGTTTGGCGATCCTGTCGCTTTGGAAACAAACCCTAATGGAATCCAACGTAGTAGCATCTATTATTGCGATCCTATGCGTAGTGGGCAAAAAGGAGGCTTAGAGCAAGCCCATACCATGCTTCGCATGGTTCTTCCTAAAGGCTCTTCTTTTGCTTTTCTTACACAATGGGATGTGAATCGTATCGTGAACCACATCAATTCCACACCAAGGGAAAGCTTAAACGGAGATACGCCCTATCAAAGGGCACTAAACCGATATGGAGAAGATGTCTTAAAAGCACTTCAGCTCGGGTCCATTCATCCTAACGAGGTTTGTCTGAGGCCCAAGCTGATTCGCTTTAAGTAACCCAACAACCCAAAGCATATCTGCTGTCAGACAGGGCAAAACTTTTACATTTTTTGATATAGCCAGTGGAATTTAGTCCTACACACGACTTGTCCTGTGGCTTATTTCCCATGCCCGGAAAGAGATTTTTTTGAGGTTGTTATGCACTATTATAGCAAAATCAGGCAGAAATGAAATTTCAAACTGCCTGATTTTTGGGATTTTTAAGCTCAGTAGAATTTACTTCTGCACTGGAATTTACTTTTTCAATTTAGCCATATTACGATATTGCATTTTTACTTAGCAGGATGCCTTCGCCTTGCTTTTTATTTTACAAGAAATACTCCGCCTCGCCGGCAATTATTTCTCTTCCAAAAGCTCTATCGGATTCCCTTCATAAAGATAAATCATGCTGTCGTAGCGCTGAACGGGAGCACTCTTCACCCGATAAGAGCGATTCGGGAAGAAGCGCATAAGGAAAGAGTAGCCCTCTCCCAGTTGCAACATTTCCATCGGCGTATGAATCAGCTGATAAACTTTGCTTTTTCTCGTCTGTAATGCTTGAAAAAAATACAAGGCATATTGCTTTCCCTTTTGCAAATCTTGCCTGTGCCGCCAAAGGGTCTACGGAAACAAAGCTCTGCACCGTTCTCTTCGCTTCTCCAAGCACCTTGATATTGTCTGTTACCTTCCAGACATCTGTTCCGATGGCATAGTAAGCTTCCCCGAAGTCCTTGGTTAAAAGCACACCCATGCTGTTATAAATTGGATTTTCCTTCTGAATGTGTCCGTCATGCGCAGAAATAACGAGCTTTCGGAACCGATTTTTTTGCTCTATTTCCAGAATTTTTCTTCACATTTTTCTTCCATATCCCGATTCCGAAGGACAGAGGAATTCTCTTTGAAAGCCAAGTTTCCGCGGCTTGTCGGACGGTATTTAACTCCATCAGAAAAGTCTTGATTCTCCTTAAACGCTTGTTTATCTGTACCCTCCTGCTCATTCGCTATGTTTCCCGTCTCCTTCTGTGCTTCTTCCGGACTCTTCTCCGCCTTTTCCTTTAAGCTGTCCAAAAAGGCAATCACTTCTCCGGCATTCTTTTCGTTTAAGCTGAAATTCTCACCCTTTATGCAGTCCAGATTTTTGAAAACTCCTCTTCGGTCGTCAAGTTATGGGACAGGCTGTATTCCTTTAAAAAGGCATAACTTCCTCAGGATCCTGCATATCAAAGCCGTAGAAGCGGACCTTCTTCTCTTCCGGAGCACTTTCATTCCACTCCCGCATCCAGGAAATCAGCTCTGCCATTTCTTTAGTATGGTAAATGGGAAAAGCGAACTTCTGTACCATTTCCTCGGCACTTCCTTCTCCTCCTTGAATATAGCGGTTAATTTCGCACACTCCCATAGTCCGCTTCCAGGGCAAATGCCGTAAAAGCCTCGTTTCTCCACCATTTCCTTTGAAAACAGACAGCTTCAGCTCCTGCATTTCTTTACAGCCATGCGCTGCCTCCCGATAGAAAGGATGGAAATATTCTCCGGTATATACTCTGCGGAGAGGGCTTCATCTCCGCCTGAACCTCTTTGATTTCGCGGTGAGCCTGCAATTCCTCGAACTTTAATTTTCCAAAATAAAGCAAAATACAGACAAGCAGAAAGGCTAGCAGCGTAAGAACAATTTTTCCTGCAAGTTTTAAAATCTTCCCTATTATTTTCATCGTTTTTTCCTCACATTTTTATTCCACTATCCGCGTGTAGGCTTTCTTGGTCAGCCGGAAAATCACAAGATAAACCAGCGCGAAGACAAGAAGTACCGCGGACAAACAGCCGGCATAAAGGGTCAGACTTCCCACTCCGAAAAAGTCCCAGCAGCCTGAAAAACAATCTTGGATGCTACGAGGCAGTGCAGGGTTGCCACCGCTAAGAGACCGAAGAAAAAGCCTATAGAATCTGAGAGGACCCGGTCTTCTGAATCAAACGGTCGGAAAGCTCCCAGCTTTTTTTCATAATTTGCATTTTTTTCTCTGTCTTCATAGCCTTCACTGATTTGCTTGTAGTAGCTGATTAATACCGTGCCTGTCAGGAAAAATGATGCCGATCAGCACCCCTAAGAATAAAAACCGCCGTTTACTTCATATTGCGATTGCAGGTATTCGCCCTTATTTTCTACAGAATATCTGGCGTTTCCTTGAAATTTTTCTGAAAAACGCCTTCAGCTGTTTCTTTAAAGCTGTGTACTTCGGCTGATATGCCTCCTCAGAAATCCCTTTCAGATTCCAATGAGTGCTAAATTCGATGGCAGTGGATTCACTGCGATGCTCCTTAGGCTGTAAATATTTCTCAATATACTCCATTGTGGCAAGATCCCGCACCACAATGCCGTAGCTTCCTAAAGCCACCATATCCACCGGTAAGATATTCTGAATTTCGCTCACCTGAAACACGCGGTCTCCGATTTTCAAACTTCCCGGCTCCTTCGGCGTATTTCTATTGTTGCAAAGCAGAATTTCATTTTCTCCTAAAGTAATGTGCTTTTTGAAAACGGGCATTGTAGCCAGCTAAATCATAAAGGAGAATCATATTGGGATCTTTTAGCATTCGATAGTTCTCTTGCCCTTGCATAGGCAGGATTTGACCGTCCTCTACAAATCCTCCCGTAGCAAGCGTCGCCATGCTATATAAACCCTCACTCGGAAGGCTCGTTTACACTTTCCAGCACCATTTGATTTAAAGACTGCTTCAAGTCTTCCCCTCCTTTCCGGATAGGAAAAATGGGAAAAGCTCCATACTGTATTCTCTGGAAAAATAAGCTGTTTCCCTTTATTCTGAATATTTGCGTACATGCAAATAGTGGTGGCAAGGCTCAAAATCACCCCGTACTCAAGATGGAAATACTCGCAAGAGACACTGCATTTCCCTTTGATACGATAGAGAAGTCCACTGATGCTTAAGAACTTCTCCCTACCTGTAGTAAGAAGGGCGCCTTTTTCTCCATTTTTCAAAAGCAGCACGGAAAAGAAATATACAAAAGATAGGTCGCAAGAATTACCGCCAGTACCGCAAGGAAAAAAAGTATGTAAAGGAAGACAGTGTGCCTTGGATCAAAGGGCAATTCCGTAACCGATGCCAAGAAACAGGAAGCCGAGGAGAGAAAGAAGCACCCTCGACTTCGGTTCTCCTTCCCCTCATGTCCTTTTTGTAGTAGCTCCATGGGCGTAGAAAAGGAAATCCGAAAACTGCTGTGAAGCAAAGTGAAGAGATAGAGGACAAAGAGCAAAATCGTGGTGTAGAGCAGAGCGGAGAGGCTGAAAGGAAAGTCCATCAGTACTGCCCGACATATCCTTCATGATGAAATTCAGCATAAGAAAGACCATTTGCCCGAAAAAGATAACCGCCTACAATGCTTAGGAAACCAACTAAAAAGCAAAGAGGCAGAAAAAAATTCAATGGCAATAATCTTCCGGATATGCTTCTTCTCCAAGCCCAAAATGCCATAAAGGGCAAACTCCTTATTTCGTTTCTTCAGCATGAAATTGACTGCATACTGGATAAAAATAAAGGTAAAAATGCAAAGAAGAATCGTACTAACTTGGATAAAAAGGGGCAGATCCCTATGACGGGTTTCTACGTAATGATTTTCCAGTAAAGAAGCCATGATAAAGAAAAGCATTCCCATAATCCCGGAAGAAAGTACAAAGGGTATTTCTAAAAGCCGATTCTGCTCGGAGATTTTTTTCAGAGCGAAGCGTCTTGCCATAAAAAAGCGCATGACTATTCCTCCTTCCGTCTTCCCAGTACAAGCTGCGCCTCGGAGATGCGTTCCATAAAATCACGCTGTCCCTCCTCATTTCCCCGATAAATCTCATGAAAAACCACACCGTCTTTTGATAAATAAAACTCTATCGGCATAAGATGCCGCCCGAAGAGAATGGGTTACCATTAAAATGGTCTGTCCTTCTGCATGAATCTTATGAAAGAGCTGTAAAATCATTTCCGAAGAGGCGGAATCCAAAGCGCCTGTGGGCTCATCCGCAAGCAGGAGAGAGGGGTTTGTAATCATGGCTCTGGCAATGGCGATACGCTGTTTTTGTCCGCCGGACACCCTCATAGGATACTTCTCTAAGAGCTCTCTATTCCCAGAATCCCCTGCATTTTTCGCTAGACGCTCCTGCATCAGACTTTCTTTCTCTTCCGATAAAAACAAGGGGCAGGAAAAATGTTATCCCGGTTATTGAACTGATCCAAAAGATTAAAGTCCTGGAAGACAAATCCCAGCCTCTTCTTCGAAAGACGGAAACTTCTTCTTTCTTGAGACTCCCCATGTCCCTTCCGTTTAATAAAAGAACGCCGGAACTGGGACTGTCCAGGGTGGCAAGGATGTTTAAGAGGGTAGTCTTTCCTGCGCCGGACTCCCCCATAATCGAGATAAATTCCCCCTTTTCTACGGAGAAATTCACATCCCGGAGGGCTTCCGTTGTCAGATTCTTGGTCTGATAGACTTTCTTGATATTTTTACATTCTAAAATGGACATTCGTTTTAAACTCCCTTCTACTGCCTTGCTTCCTTTTTTTGGGAAGGCTTGGAACAAGAAGAAGTATAAAACGAATAGCCGATTTTTGCCTTTATTTAAGATGACAAAATAAAGGATAAAGCTTACAGAATTGTAAGATTGGAGGAGTTTGGAAAACGCAAAGTAAAGCAGCTTCCCACCGCCACGGTAGATTCTACCGATACGGAAATCTGCAAAAATCCGGCAATCTTTTGCACCATATAGAGTCCCAGTCCGCTGGACTTCTCCGTAGCTCTACCGTTAAAGCCGGAATAGCCCAGGTCAAAGATTTTCTTTAAGTCGGAAGAGGGAATTCCGATGCCCGTATCCTGTATCCGAAGAGAGGAGTTTTCCCGGTCAAAAGAAAAGCTGATACTGCCTTCTTTCGTATACTTTAGAGCGTTGGAAAGAAGCTGCTCTAAGAGAATCGAAAGCCATTTTTCATCGCTGATTACTTCCACCTTTTCTCCGCCACTCGTAGCACTTAGTCCCTCATAATGGAGAGATAGTTGTTTTTCAATAAAAATGGGAGCATACTTTTTAAATAAACGTTTTAAACAGGCTTCCAAATCCACCGGATGAATATCCATATCGGCAGAACGGTTCTGCATTTTCAAATAGTTCATCGCCATGTTGCTGTACTCTTCGATATAGAACATTTGCTCTTCGAGCTTCTTTTTATGCTCACTTTCCATTTTTCGAAGAAGAAGCTTTGACACGGTAATCGGCGTTTTAATCTGATGCACCCAGAGAAGAAAATACTCGAAAGCTCCCTTTTTCCTCTATCCGCCTGTGTTCCTCTTCCTTTTTCTCCATTTCCATCCGCTCCAAGGCTTTTTCCCAGACTTTCTTTCCGGACAAAGGAAAAAGTAGCTAAGGATAAGATAGACAAAGAGCAAAAAGCTGCTCAGCTCCGCCCCTAAAACAAAAATAATTCCAAGGTAAAATGCCCAAAGAAAAATCCTCCGAAAAAGAGACAGCAAAAAGCAGGAAAAACCGAAGAGCTCATATTTCGTTTGAAGATAGGCTTGGATCTGCTTTTTTTATCTGCATCATGTTTTTTGCCGTCTCCTTTCTACAATTGAATTTTTTTCAATAGCGACTTTCTTAAGTAGTAGCTTGTTTTACAGTATTTTAAAGAGTACTTTCTTGAACCGAAGTTTTGTTAAATCACGGCTTTTCAAGACACTCAAAAAAACTCTACACTATCCGAAGTAGAGTTACAATATTATCGAATAAAAGATTTTTCCATTTTCAAATTCGTCTATCTAAAAATTTAAAAATGAAGAATCATCATCTATATAAAAAGCCAAAGGGTACATATCAATACTATGATTGCTCCGATAATAAATACATTATCAAATGCCCTGCTCAACTGTTCATTTTTTTCTTCAACAATGGTATCAAGAGTAGCTGTTAATTCATCCTTTTGAGCTAATAATTTAATAGCTGTACCGACTTCGGATTGCCCTCCGATATAGTTTTTCAAACTACTTGATAACTGAGGTACACTTGAACTAACAGTTTCTATTCCATTTATCAATAACTGATTTGCATCATAAAGCTTGCTATAATCACTCCCGTTTTTAGGTTCCGGAAGATTATCTGTCTTTTGAGCAGCTGTTTTAATTGCGTTAACCATTCTACTTTGTTCAGTTGAAAAACCATTGCTATTCTTTGTCGTTTTGAAGGTATTTTCCTTTTACTTTTTAATGTCTAAAATATCTTACTACTGTAAAGACCATCGTCAAAGCCATATTTATCAGCCTCTTCGATTGATTCTTGGCTGCTCATTAACCAGTTATATCAGAAAGGTTAAAAAGTAGCTCTCATTTAATCGTTTTTCATTTCGCGTATTTTTTTCTAGATGTATTTGAATTTTTGGCATGATGAGATGCATGATTTTAAGATTCGTAAAAGCTATTACCATACTAACTAAAAAGATAGACAACGACTGATAACAAAGAAATGTCAGAAGTCCAATAGTGTGAAATAATCATTAGAACCATTTGAGCCATTCTAGGGTTACCGTGACGACTCCAGGAACATAGCCCCTAAATTGCAGACACATGATATAATGGATTATGAAATGAGCTGTATACGCTATTACAAAAGATAAATAGAATAAACTGTTGTGAGTTATTTGGCAGAACCCAGAAATAAACACCAGAATGATAAATTCTTCGAACACACCTACTGCAAAAGCGGAACCTTGCGTAACGGAACCAAAGAACGGTTTCCTAAAAAGTTTCTAACTTTTTGATGATGCCGTGTTTTCCACAAGGGCATAAAAATTATTTCTTCAAAAATCATGTAAAATAAATAAAATAGGCAGCATCCAAACATTAAAAAGAATGCTCATATCTTTACCTCCTTAATAACAACTAACAATTTTACAATGTTAAGCATAAATGATAATCATATATCACGCGCAACACTTTAGTATAAATAATGCTTGAAGATGTGAATGTACTTTTCCTTAAATAATTTCAATTCAATAATAGGTGATTTTACTCTTCTTTCGGTTAAAAATAAAAAGAAATAGTACTATAACACTAATAACAAAACTAGCTATGATGGTTTTGCGATGCCCAACCATATTCGCGACCTTTCAATAAGCCAAATGTAAGTCCACCTAAAGTACAAGTAAGAAAAATCATGCCTAGCCAGTCAATATTCTTTGTAATTGTTAAATCATATGATTCTTTTGTCCCCCCTAGGATCATTAAGAAAGCAAAGATGGCGATTGGAACATTAATACCAAAAATCCAATGATATGTAGTCCAATGGATAATTAAACCACCTATTACCGGCCCTCCCGCTGCAGCCAAGGCACTAACGGCACCCATAATAGCAGTAATACGGCTGGTATTCTCTTTCCCAAATAGCTCAATTCCCATTGGCAGAACAATTGGAGTTAATATTGCACCTCCGATTCCTTGTAATAACCTAAAAATAATTAAGAGAAATAACGAATCAGCCATCATACAAGCGAATGAGAAAGTACCAAATATTACTACACCAATTAGCATAACCAACTTTCTACCGTAGATATCAGCGAGTTTTGAAGCTGGAATAATAAATACAGCCATTGCTAAAACGTAGATTGTTGCTACCCAACTTGTATCAGTCAATCCCGTATTTAAGTTTTCCATAATATCCGGTAAGGCAATATTAGCGATTGTTGCATCTAAAGCTCCCATAAACATTGCTAAAATAAGCCTATAAATCCTAAAAATTTTTTTCTTGATTTTGTCATCAAATTCTACTCCCTTCATTAATTATTTTTGAATGATTAAGGATGCATCGATTATCTTCGTGAACATAAAACAGTTATTTTTAACTTTTTATATTCCACATAAAAGAATATACTATTATACATATATTAACCATGACAAAAATCAAACAATGTGTTTAATTAGGGAAAAATGACAAAAAGAAAAAAACCAATAGTGTTACCAATATCAAGGCTGCTTTGATAGATCTCCTACTTGAAAAGGAGTACTCAAAAATAACCATAGAAAACATAACCCGGAGAGCAGACATTAGCAGAGGGACATTCTATCAACATTTTTCTTGATAAGGATGATTTAGCTTATTCTATCGGAACAGAGACGATGCAAAGATTTTGGGCGATTTTTAGCGCAAGGAAATTTAGATAAAAAAAGATATGCTTTTTAAAGGCTTTGTTATTAGTCCAAAAAGATTATAAGCATTTTTAAAGCAATATCCAAAGCGCCTCACGTTCAATTTAAAGACAAAAGTTCAACAACTAATTTTGCGATTTAATCAATAACAATACAACTATTAGGGAAAAAAATCAAAAATAAATACAAAAGATTTCAGATGAAATTGTTATAAAATCCTTTTCCGCATCTTTTTGAAACCATTATTTCATGCTGGATTGATAACGATTTATCGGAAAGTCCTGAAAAAGTTGCAGATACTATAATTAAAATTGAACAGCTATTTTGGAAATGACAAAGAATATCCAATCCCTTTCTTGGTTTGAATCAAATCCTCTAAGCCTACAGCGAAAGCTTCTTTCGAAGCCTTGTGATATTAACGGATAGGGTGTTGTCATCCAGAAAGTCCTCTCCCTGCCAACAATGGTTCATAATTTCCTCTCTTTTTGAAATTCCTCCCTTGGCTAAGAATAAGCACTCCAAGATGAGCAGTTCCGTCTTTGTTAAATCAATGTTGAAACCTTCTCCATGAAGAACCGCCTTCGCTAAGTCCAGCTGCAATCCCTGAAAAGAAAGCTTGTCCTGCACTGCGATATATTCATAGGTTCTTCGAAGCAGCGCCTGAATCTTCGCTCTTGTCACATATAAATCAATGGGCTTCACGATATAATCATCCGCCCCGAATTGCATAGCCTGTACCATATCCATGGGCTCTCCATGAGAAGATAAAAAGAGGATGGGAACATGGGAAAACTTACGGATTCTTTCCGTCCAATAAAAGCCGTTGTAAAAAGGCAAGCTAATATCCATTAGAATCAGCTCCGGATTGCATTCTTCCACTTCATCACTCACCCTTTGAAAATCCTTTACGGATTCTACCGTATAGCCCCACTGCATAAGCTCATCCTTTAACAGCCTTACGATATTTTCTTCATCTTCTACAATAAAAATCTTCATATTTCCGTACTCACCTAATCTATCCTTTTTTTCTCCTTACAGCGCCCCCTTCGGGCAGACCTTTACACATTCCATGCAAAGGATGCAGTCCGTCCCGTTTTTTCTCTTCCTGGAATTATCGGTCATTTCCACATCCATGGGACAGACCTTCTTGCATTTTCCGCAGGAAATGCACTTTGCCTCATCACAACGAATCCGTACCAAAAGAAAAAAATAACTCATTGGCTTAAGGAATACGGTAACCGGGCAGATATATTTGCAGAAAGCCCGATTATCCTTGAAAAGAAAGGTCAGCGCTATTCCCACAAGATAATAAGCAAGATTTCCAAAGAGAAATGTCCAAAACATAATCCTTTTCCAAGTTTCCTACCTTCAAAAGAAACAGGGCGGAAACAAAGAGGAACGATAAAGCAAAAGTCAGATAGCGAATCCATCCGATATTTTTCCGAGGAAGGGCTCTCGTCTTATAGGGTAGAAAATCCAAAACCATAGCCGTCCAGCAGGCATAGCCGCAGAAGCCTCTCCCAAAAATCAGCAGCCCGAAGATTTTTGCCACCGCATAATGAATCGTGGCCGCTTCGAAAACACCGGTAAACAAATAGTACCAAAAGCCCTCGATTTGCATATTTTCCCGGTTGAGAAGGCCTAAATAAAGGAGCATATACAGCCCAACAAGAAGCTGTACTATTCTGCGGGCATAGGGATATTTTCTTCCGAGCAGAAAAATCCCCAAAGATAGTGAGATTCCGATATAGCTAAAGTTGAAAAGATAAAAAAGATTCTGCTTCGTAAGCCAAAGACTCACCGCCACCGCTTCGAAAACGCCGCCGATCAGAAGCACCAAAGCATATTTTTTCAAGAAATCGCGCAAATAAAAACTCCTCTTCTGTGTAAATCTATTCTTTTTTGCGTCCTGGAGAGTAAAACCGAGCTATAGGACTACTCTGAGTTATAGGACAAAATATATTGCAAAAAGTTTGTCTCGGTAAATTGTATGCTTATCGTTTCTTATTTTCAAGTTCTGCATCGCGATTATAATATGATGAAGGTCAACTTATAATAGTTCCGCTATAGAATAACATTTTGTAGAAGAAACCGATTCCCGCTATCTAAACTTTGAATTGGATAGTTACTGGATGGCTTATGCCAGAGTGGATATTCCCTGCCCTAAAGGAGAAACTGGGTGGACAAGAAGCCTATAAAGAGTATGCAAAAGAGTGCGGATTTCATGAAGACGGAACTGACACAATCCGGAAAATAAGGAAGAAATAGGGACGAATTGCAAATTAGTTAGGGGGCTTGTGCTTATGGATATTAATACTATGAGAAAACCATGCAAAAAGATGTTTTAGAGGGGCTGAAGGATTTAAAAGAGGGAAATACTGAAGAGGGAGCCGAGACCATGTGCAAATTAAAGAAGAAATATAATTCTAAATTATCATTTCCTCAATAATCGGAAGCAAACCTAGATGTAAGTCTCTTGTGGCAAGTTAGGTCTTATACTATTTTTACTTTGAATATTCTTTTCATACTCCTGTTCTTGTGATAGCATAAAGCGGCTATTAAAGTATAAGGGTAAGGAGGATAAAATTGAGAGTTATAGTATGCGGCGGTAGAAATTTTCAAGATAAAGAATTTTGCTTTGAAAAGCTGGATGAAATCATGTCTTCTCTAAAAGATGTAGAAATTGTCTCCGGTAATGCGAAAGGTGCTGATGCATTCGGTGAAGAATATGCTCTAAAAATGACCTAAAATTATCCGTATTTAAAGCCGACTGGAAGAAATATGGCAGAGCTGCCACCTCATTCGAAATAGAGAAATGTATCACTATGCTCTGAAAGACGAGCCTATGATTATTGCATTTTGGGACGGGGTAAGTAAGGGAACAAAAAACATGATTGAAGTGGCTTCTAAAGATGGAGCCAATGTTCATATTATAAATATTTAAGGAGCGTATTATGTATAATGGAGATGAAAGACTTGTTCATAATGGAAAGTATCTTTCCAACACAATGCTCGACTTTTGAAATGGGCATATTCAGACATCCTCCATAATATGCAAAGAGGAACTTTTGCAGAGTTTATTGTAAAATGTGCTTTGGAAAAATATTGGCATTCATACCAATGAAGAACAAGCAAGCATAAAAGCCTTATGACCTTAATATTCTATTATCCTCTCCAGCGGAAAACCTGCACGAATAGAGGTGAAATCTGCCGCATTTGTTCAAACTTGGGATATCAAACACCCGGATAGAGCGAACTATAGTATTGCCCCGGCGAAAATGCCTGATGAAACCGGAGATTATCCGTATCTTTCCGGAAGGCAACGAAATAATGATATCTATGTATTTACATTATATACTGCGACGGATAGAAGAGAAAATATATTAGATTTATCCTGGTGGGAGTTTTATATCCTTCCTACTTATTTAATTGAAATGGATGAAAAACTGGTTCTACAAAAACAACTCTCTAAAAAAACTGTAAAATCACTTTGCCCGGTACTTTCCTTTGAGCAATTGGGTGATGCCATCCAAGAATGCTGTAAAAAATCCTATACATGAGTACCGTATTTTTCCATCTAATACTTAGAAAATTTATATCTTTAATGCAAAGCTTTAGAACCTAAAAACTAACAATGTTCAATTGGAATGGAGGTTCCCTTCAATGGCGAACACAAAGCTAAATATCGTAAGTAATAAAGAAAAATCCTGAACAGGCGAATCAACTTTTTCTGAGCTTAGACTAAATGATGTGACTATAACCGCCATTGAAGAGGGTCGGCGTATTGCCTTAGATAATCGCGTAAAATCATATAGTACTATGGATAGCCTTAAAAAAGCTCTGGGAGTATAAAACACGAGGCGGCAGTGATTCTCACTCTATTGTTCTTCCTTTACACAAACTAAGAATTATTTAGGGAATGAACCGGAAAAATAAACTATTTTACGGTCTTAATATCTAATTCATTTCCTCTCCCCACTCCTTCAGAAAATCCTCCATGAGCTTATCCCTTTTCTCTGACATTTTTCGTGCAGAAGGGGTGTTCAGCTCCTTGGAAATCAGTAACAGCTTATCATAAAAATGCTCTATGGAATTCTCCAAGCTCCTACCGTGGCTTCCACCAAACTGAAAGCAGCGCGCAATACCGATAGCGCCAATTGCTTCCAGCCTGTCTGCATCCTGCACGATTTTTCCCTCAATAGTCTCCGGAACCTTTCCCCTATTTTTGCTAAAAGAAACGGAATTGATATTCCTGCAAATTTCCTCAATTCTCTCTTCGGAAAGACCCTCCTGCTGCAAAAAGCATCTCGCATTGGCATTATTTTCCGTATGGAAAAGCTTATGATCATCGCAATCATGTAGGAGGGCGGAAAGCGCAATAACTTCCTCTTCTCCCTGTCCTTCCATGTCGGCAATCATCAAAGCATTTTTGTATACCCGCAAGCTATGAGCCAGGTCGTGCCCATCTCCATTTCCCTGAAAAAGCTTAGTGATATAGTCTACCGCCCTTTCGATTCTGCTTTCTCCCATACACTTACCCTCTATAATGCCATCGTATTTTCCATAGGCAAACTCGGAAAAGCAATAACATTATTGACAATATTCTGCTCTGCCTCCCAGATGGTAAGCTTTTGCTGCATATTCATCCAACTCTCAACGGAAGTTCCGGTGGCTCTGCTAATACGAATCGCCATTTCCGGACTCAGAGAAACCTTTTCATGGACAAATTCCGAAAAGAGCTTTCCTACTAATCCCTAACATTCCGGCAGCTTCTGTAATCGATAAATTTAATGGTTTCAGAACATCCTCAAAAAAATACAGTTCCCGGATGTGTCGGTTTTTCTTTTCATAGTTGGTCTCCTTACTTCACTCAATGATAATCTTGATAATCCACTAAATAGGCATCCTGCCCTTCAAAGTAAAATGTCACTCTCCACCTGGGTTTTAACGTAACCTCCTGCGTTACAAATGTCAATCTTTTCCTCCGAACTTTCGCATCTCCTCTATCAAATCATACACTCGCTCTCCGGAAAGAATCATGGTCTTTCTGTCCTGAAAAAGGGTTCCGTAGCGAGCCTCCAGTTGCTGCCAGCGCTCTTCCATCTCTCTTTCTTCCCGCTCTTTTTCTTCCGTGAAAATGTCGGAAAAAGCTAAGCTGTCTTCCTTCATTTTCCTCCAAATGATAAAAAGCCTTCTCCAATTAGCCGGACTCTACGCCTCGGAATCTGCTGCAAGAGGGCAGAGGCATTTTTATATAAGGAGAATGCGCTTTGGGTGCTTTCGGAAATGAGGGCAGAACGGGTAATGGTTTTCATATCCGCAAAGGTGATTTTCAGAGAAACCCCTCTTGCATAGAGCCCGTAACGTTTTGCCCGATTTTTCCACACGGAAGGATAGGAAATAGCACATCATCCAAAAAGGAATAGTCTGTCACATCCTCCTGAAAAGTCATTTCTTTACTGATACTTTTGCGTGTCCTCCGGACGGTAGGGAATCACCTTCCGATGGTCGATGCCGTAGGAAAGCTCCAATAGCATTTTCCCCTGATTTCCCAGAAGACGAAGCACTTCCTTCTCTTTTTCCTGCAAGTCCTTCACGGTATAAATCCCGAAGGAATAGAGCTTTTTCTGCAGTTTTTGCTCCTACTGTAAAAAGTGCCCGAACGTCTCTATCCCGTAAAAGCTCTACATAATCTTCTCTTCTTTGAATCATAAAAGAAACCGTTGGGCTTCTTCTCTTCACTGGCGGTCTTTGCCGCTGTTTTTCCCGTAAGCAATCCCTACAGAGCAGGTCAGCCCCAGCTCTTCCGCAACCCGCCTTTGAATTTCCCGCCCGATTTTTTCCGCTTCGGAAAAATCCTTGGCCACCTCCGTTAAATCAAGATAGCCCTCATCCAAGGCAATGTATTCTACCTGCTTGGTATAGCTTTCCAGAATTTCATGGAGCTCCTCTGACACCGCCTTATACTTTTTCAAAATCCGGATACAGAAAAACAGCCTTCAGGGCAGAGCCGAAAAGGCTCTTTACTGTTCATGGCGGAACGGACACCGTATTTTTCTTGCTTCATAATTGCAGGGTCGCTACCACGCCTCGCTCCGTGGGTTTGGCGCCGATAATCAGGGGCTTATCTTTAAGAGTCGGATTGTCCCGCATTTCCACGGAAGCATAAAAAGCGTCCATATCCACATGCAAGATGATTTGATTTTCTTGATATTCAGCATATAAAGATTCTTGCATTTTATCAGGCTTTTCTTATATTTTACTTCTTTGTTTCTTTTAAGTCTGCATTCAATTTGTGACTTCCATTCCATACTTCTTTAAGTCCACTTTTTCCGTCCTTCACTTCCACCCCATCTTCTTCCAGGCGTTTTCTCTGCTCATCCTCTCCCCGAAGGCAAATGCGGGAGCAAGTTCCCCCTTGGAATTTACAACCCGGAAGCATGGAATATGCTCCGGATCCGGATTCTTATGCAGGGCATTTCCCACTGCACGAGACATCTTTTATTTCCCGCCATTTCCGCAACCTGGGCATAAGTGGCTACCTTGCCCTTAGGAATCTTCTTCACCGCCTCGTAAATCCTTTTTGTGGGAGAATCGGAAATGAGGCTGTAGCTTTCCGAAATCATTCTCCGAAGCTCTTCCTCAGGAATACTTCCGTCTAAAAATAATCGTATTCAATGCTCTTTATTCTGGTGATACGCAGGCTGTACCGCAGGATAAACTCTTCTCCAAAAATCCCGCCATTCCGGATGTACCTTCACATTCAGGTTCACAAAACCATTTCTTTCGTAGATAAGCAGAAAAGCCTTTTTATTTTCCCGAAAACGAATCAGCTCCCAATCTGCCGAACGGAAAGGACGGTCTATATAGCTATCCGGAAAAGGATAGACCGAAGGCAATAGCTTCTTCTTTTGTTCTCATACTGTACAATTCATCCTATTTTTCCCATCGTTCTTCCGGCTGTTAAGCACTCCCAAAAGTGTTTATGCGTCTAAACTATTTCTTATTTAAGAAAATATCTAATCCCTTCGATAAAGCGGTTCCTCAGTCCTTGCCCCCTTTACAAAATCTCCTCTCGCAAGGTCACAAAATCCATATAGGGGACTCGGTGCAAAAGATCCCGACAGCTTTCATAGATTTCTTAAAGCATTCATGACAATGCTCCTCCGGCATGTCCACAATAATCAGATAAGACTTTGTGCCATCCGGCTCGGACTTTAAAAGCATATCCAGCATCGCAATATCGGAATGTGTCTTTGCAAAGGATATAAGTCTTCTCTGCAAGGCTTCCACTTCTTCATTCTCCTTTGGATAGCCCAGCAGAACCTCCGAATCCTTCTTTACTTCCATGGACTGTACCCTAGCTTCCCCAAATTCACTTTGGTATCCCGGGGAACTCATCAGGTTATGGATTAGCTCCGGGCTTACATAGAAGAGCTGCGGTCCATAGGGATTGATTACAAAGCCTTCTCCCTTGGTAAGCATAGAAACAATTTGGGGGAAACCGGCAATCATGGTTTCTCTTTTCCACCCCGCCTCCATTTGCTGATCCATGGCGCCTAGTGCAAACCAATCCGTAAACACCGGAAGGGCCGATTCTCCCCGATCCATCGTTACATGAGGGATGGTGATCTTCATCCCCGCCTTTAGGGTTACAGAGCCATCCTTTTCTCCCATTGGCAGGCTTCCGTCTGTCTCTATCGCCACCAGGTAATGGCTTCGCACCAGCTCTCTAAAAAAGAGATTCAGAAACTCTCCCTCTCCTTGCCTTTCAAAAAACACGCGACTCAAGCCTAAAAGATAGGGATTCTCCACCGCTTGGTTTACATTCGCTTCAATCTGATAGGGAATATCTGTGATTACTGCATATTGCCAGTCCGGAGAAAGGGCTTCTTTTCGAGAGAAAAAGAGCTTTACGCTTCTCACCACTTGTGTTTCCGGTGTTTCTATTGTTTCCTCTTGTTCCTCTTTTTACCCTGCTCCGCAAATGTCGTACTTTTCTTCTATCTTCATAATCGTTAGATGAGAAATCGTTCCATCACGATGCAGGGCATAAGCTTTCTCCCATTCTTTGGCATTTCCAAAGAGTTGGCCTTCTACAGATAAACGATCCTCCTCTACAGTTGCATAGCTTTCCACCATCAGAGTAAAGCGGGTTCGCTCAGCTCTGTCATGGTTTTCTTGCTGCTCTACATTGTCATTGCTATGCTTCTCGGAATCGACCCCATTCCCACCGTTCCTTTGATTTTCAGATTTAGACTCCTCTTTCTGAGTAAAAACTTTTTAACCCTTCTAACATTCTATCCTCCTGAAATCGCATAATTTCAGACTAAAGAATTGCGAAATCCCCTTTGTCCCTGTTCCTTTTGTGCTATACTGTAGGCAAATACTATATCCCATAAAAATCTTGAACTCACAGCATTCTCTATAATCTCAAAAACATAAAAAGCAATTCTATAAAGTTTCTAAAAGTAAACCTACTCAAGTATTTTTATCTTATTATTCCACTGTATTCCATACACTTATTTATCTTCTATAACTCTTCTAAGGCTATCGTCACGTATCCTAATATTTTGTATAGATTCATGCATTATCACAATACTCTTCTTTTATTTTAATTCATTCTTCTTTTTTCCCTTAGCAAAATCAGTTCCATTTTCTTTGACACCCTATTAAATAGGGTGTATCATATCAGGAGACAAGACTATGACAAGAACATTTATTCAGAACAATGAGTTTTCCAAAAATTGGGACATCTTAGGTTTTGATGATGAAGACCTATGCTTATTGGAGCTTAAAAAGACCTTGGAGGAGGCACACAATGAGTAAAAAAACAGTATTCGACAGCATTTTATCCGGACTAAATGAAGCACTGGAAGATGCAAAAAAAGAGACCCCCTCGTTAAAAAGGCAGCAGGTCACCGTTATTCCGCTTAAAATATATGGAGCGAATGATATAAAAAAAATCAGAAATTCAACCGGCCTGTCCCAAAAATACTTTGCAAGTTATATGGGCGTTTCCATTAAAACTGTAGAAGCTTGGGAAGCAGGTACCAACCATCCTTCCGGTTCAGCCAGCAGACTCCTTCATATGATGGAGCTGGATAACGAACTCACAGAAAAATATCCCTTTATTTCCAAGGCTTCCTCCACCTGATATTTTTCACAAGAAAATCACACCCTTCTTTCTTTCATCGGTCTATACTATGCGGCGAAGAATAGCACAATCTTGCAAAAGGATGTATAGTACTTGGACAATGCCTATCCCAAAAGGGAATGATAGGGTCGAAAGGAGTCGTTATGGAAATCCAAAAAACAGCCAGCGCCGGCACCACGGAGAAATGTGATTGCCTGGTAACCGTTTCTAAAGGGAGCGGCGGCAGAACGGTGGAGCTTAAATCCAAGGTGCTCTACGAATACGGAGACAGGATGGTTGCCTTGGTTCATCACTGCCTTACACAAATGGGCATTCAGGATGCCCTCGTGGAGGTAGAAGACATGGGCGCCTTTGACCACATCCTTGTAGCAAGATTACAGGCCGCTGTATACCGCAGTCAGGATAAAACGGAAAATATTCCTTGGGGGGAGCTGCTCTATGAATCATAAAAATCGTCTGCGAAGAAGCATGATGTTTCTGAATGCACAGAAACCGAATCTTTTAAAGGATCCTTATATCTACAGGGGCGGACTCCTTGATTTTTCGATTTGGAGATGATGCAGTCTTGGAGAAAAGGATGCTGCCAGATTTACTCTCTTTCATGCCTTAAAAAAAGTAGATTATCAAAACGCAGAAAAAGTGGTGCGGATTAACGGCATCGATACCTCCTTTTGGAAGGAGGATATTCGCTGCGCCGTCTTTGCCGGCTGTGACAGCATTCGTATTCCGAAAACGGAATCCAAGGAGGATGTTCTTTTGGTAGAAGCGGAAGTAGCAAAGGCGGAGCAAGAAGCCGGTGTAGCTCCCGGAAGCACCCTTCTTATGGCGGCCATCGAGTCTGCAAAGGGCGTGGTACATTTGGAAGAAATTTGCCATGCCTCGGACAGGCTTTTCGGGGTAGCCCTTTCTGCAGGAGATTATACCAAGGATTTACATACCGGAATCAGTGGAAGCGGCGTAGAGCTTAGCGGAGCAAGACAGCTGATGATTATTCACGCCAGAGCCGCCGGAATACAGTGCTTTGATACCGTCTATACCAATCTGGAGGATATGGAAGGCTTCCGGAAGGAAGTGGAGCTGATTCACACCATGGGCTTTGACGGAAAGTCCATTATAAACCCGAGACAGATTCCCGTTGTGCATGCTGTTTATACGCCAAGCGAGAGGAAGTGCCTTTAGCAAAAAGGTAGTACAGGAAATTGATGAAAAACGAAGTCAGGGCATCGGCGTATTTACCGTAGATGGGAAAATGATAGACATCGCCTTTTATGACGGAGCCAAAAGAACCCTTGCGTTGGCAAAGGCTGCCGGCGTTTTGGAGGAGGTGCAAAATGATTAATGCAGTGGGTAGAGAGATTCCGGATGCGGTTTTAGCGGAAACCGGGAAAACGGTATTTCGGGGAAGCAGACATTTTGACGGCTATTCTTATGAAAAGACAGCAGTAAAAGCAAGAGCACGAATCGGTGGCGAGGGCAGTAAACTGGAGAAGGATTTGCAGGAGGTTTTGCGAAAATGCAATGCCCATGACGGCATGACCATCAGCTTTCATCATCATTTTCGGGAAGGAGACCTGGTGGCTATGCAGGTGATGCAGGCTATTCACGAGATGGGCTTTAAGAACATTACCATCTGTGCCAGCTCCCTCAGCAAAGCCCAGGACGCACTCGTTCCCATGCTGGAAGACGGCACCGTAACCCATATCGAAAGCTCCGGAGTTCGAGGAAAAAAATCGGAGAAGCCATCAGTGAGGGTAAATTGCAGGGAATCGCTGATTCTTCGTTCCCACGGCGGAAGAGTTCAGCTATCGAAACGGGAGAAACGAAAATCGACATTGCCTTTATCAGTCTCAAGCTGTGATGAATACGGAAATTGCCGGGCAGTAGGGAAACAGCAACTGCGGTGTGCTCTCCTACTCCGCCATTGATGCGGAGTATGCGAGTATGTAGTGGTTTTAACGGATTGTCTTGTTCCCTTTCCGAATTTTCCGGCAGATATCAGTATGACTGACGTGGACTATGTGCTAAAGGTGGATGCTATAGGAGATCCGGAAAAAATCGCTACCGGTGCCGCCCGTCCCGTGACGGATAGAAGAAAAACTGATGATGGCGGAAAGCTGTGCAAAGTTCATTGCCGCTACCCCTATTTTAAGGAGGGCTTCACCTTTCAAACCGGTATAGGCGGAGCAGCCAGTGCTACAGCACTGTGTCTTTCGGAGAAAATGCGGGAGAAAAACATTCGTATGGGCTTTGGTGCCGGAGGAATGTCCAAGCCCATGTGCGATTTATTGGATGAGGGTTTGGTTTCCTGTCTTTTGGATACCCAGGACTTTGATTTGCCTTCTATCGAGAATCTGATTTCCCATCCGAAGCATTTTTCCATCAGCACCAAGGAATATGCGGATCCATTCTGTAAAGGTGCTGTGGTTAATAAATTGGACTTTGTGATTTTAGGCACTCTGGAGGCAGATGTACATTTTCACTGCAATGTGGTGATGAGCTCCGAGGGAGAATTAATGGGAGCACAGGGAGGACATCCGGATACGGCGGTCGGAGCAAAATGCACCATTGTCATCACGCCCTTGGTACAGGGAAGAATTCCTACTATTCGAAATGAGGTAACCACCGTTACCACCCCCGGAGAAACTGTAGATGTGATTGTTACTGACTATGGCATTGCCATTAATCCCCAGCGCCCGGAGCTTTTGGAGGCTGCAAAAGCCGTTAAACTTCCCATAAAGAGTATTGAGGAATTACGAGATATTGCCTACAAGATCTGTGGTGAACCATACCACGCTGGAATTCGAGGATAAGGTGGTTGCCATTATCGAAGCCAGAGACGGCAGCATTATGGACGTGGTGAGAAAACGGAAGGATAAAAATCTTATCGCCTTAAGTACTGAAGTAAAACCGAGAGAAACTCAAGTAAAGCCAAGAGTAAATCGAATAAAACTGAGAATAGAAATAAATCGAGTTAAGCCAAGTGCCATTCTTATAAAACCAAGTATGTAATTTATGCCAAGGGAGTTCAAAATGGAATTTTTATTGTAAAAGCGGAGAACGAATCCATGTGGATATTCTTGGGAAAGGCTTCCTATTGTCTTCCTTCACGGAAACAATCTGCAAAGCAGATATTTTGCAAAGCAAAGGGTTCTCGAGAAAGAGTTTCAGCTCCTCTTTGTAGATAGTTTGGGGCATGGAAAATCCGGAGACTTGCAGGGGGAAATAAGCTTTGCGTATCTTGCCGACAGTCTGGAGGAACTTCTTTCCTCCCTTTCCATAGAAAAGTGTCTCTTGGTGGGACACAGTGACGGCGCGAACCTCGCCCTGGAATACGCCGGTCGCCACGGCGAAAGAGTAGCTGGATTCTTGCCAACAGCGGAAATATTTCCTTTTTCCGGATTAAAGTTTCTTCCCCGCTATGCCTGCTATCTGGAAGAATGGCTGTACTGCTTTTTGGGGCTCTTTCTTCCTGCCTTTAAACGGAAGTCCAGAGTATCTCCCTTTTACGGGAAAATGTGGATGTGCCGAAGAAATTTTTTTGAAAGCGCCTTACCCTGTAGTGGTTTTGGTGAGGGGACAGGGATATGATTAAACGGAAACACAGCATGGCTATTGTGAAGCTTTTTCCCGAAAAGGCAAATTTCTGGAACGAAGGGACAGGGGCATAACATCCCGAAAAAGGATAGCGCTTACTTTAACCGATTAATAGAAAAATGGTGCAGGGTATAGAGTAAAGAAACTCCGGTTTCCATAGTAAGGAGGAAAATTTGAATAAACTGATTTCTTTTTCCAAAAAATGGCAGAATGTTCTAAAGAGCATTCTTTTCCTGAGCATTTCTATTTTGGTGCTGTTGGAACTGATTAAAATGGGAAAGACCATTTCCCCTGAGGCGGTAAAAAGCATATTGAGCGGCTTATCTCCTTTTCAAATTGTAAGTCTCTTGGTTCTCGGAATCCTTTCGGTTTCTCCGATGATGCTTTACGACTTTATCCTCTGTAAGGAGCTAAAAAAGAAGATTTCTTTAGGGAAGCTGATAGAAAGTAGCTGGACCATCAACAGTTTAAACAACCTGATTGGCTTTGCCGGTCTTGTGGATGTGGGACTTCGCTACAGTTATTTTACGGAAGAGGATAAAGGCAGAAGAAACCATGCAGGGCATTTCCAAGGTGATGCCTTATTTTATGTCAGGACTTTCCTCTATTCCTTGCTTTCCTTCGGGCTCTTGTTTTTCGTTCAGGAAAATGCCGTTTTAAAGCCTTACAGCTTTGTTCTTCTTCTGGCTTCTCTGATTCTTCCGGTCTTGCTTTTTCTTTCTACCAGAAAAAACTGGTCCTACTTTTGGGAATCTGTCTAAGAAAAAAAGATTCTGGCTTTAATCCTGACATCCCTCCTCGATTGGGGCTTTGTTTCCTGCTTTTTTTCTTCTATGTTGGAAGGACGCTGGGCTATAGTGTAAGCCTTGCCAATACACTGCCTTTATTCTTTATTTCCATCTGTATCGGTATCGTCTCCATGATTCCCGGAAGCCTGGGAAGCTTTGACTTAATGATGATGAGCGGTCTTTTACATTTTTCCGTAAATAGAAATGAGGCGGCAAGCTGGTTACTGCTTTTTCCGTATCTTTTATTACATCATTCCCTTTGCCATCAGCCTCCTCTTTTTATCAAAAAGTATGGGCGGACAAATCAATCAAAAATTTTACGGTCTGCCAAAAAACTTAGCTCCCTACTGGGACAGGGCATCAGCCACTTTATGGCGAATTTCTTCGGTTTTTTTCCTGATACCACCGCCATTCTTCCCGATGAAAATTCATAGTATTCCTTTGATTGGGCAAATGGATCCCATCCGGGGGCAGCTCCTTTGGCAGTTTCCAAGCTTCCTTTTGGGCTCTCTTTTTCTTCCTTTTGGGAAGACTTTTTAAAAGAAAGGCCGCCTTTGCCAAGCCCTTTGCCCTTCTGCTTTTGCCTTGTAAGTCTTCTCTATATAAATCTGGGAAGCATTTCTCTTTTCAGTAGCCTTTATCTCCTCCTTTTTATGTACTACTCTTTATCCGGAGAAAGGAGCTCTCAGAACATCCTTTTCTATCCTCGGAAGACCGTTTTAAAGGATTTTTCCTATATTGTAGGGAGCCTTTTGATTACGCTCCTTCTTTTATACCTTTCCAGTGGAAATACCGGAAAAAGAAAGCCTCGGCTTCCTCATTTTCCATAAGGGAGTCCTGCACAGGATTAATGCTTTCTCGAAGCCCCATTATTTTACAGTCTTTTTGAACTATTTCTGCATCTTTTGCCTATTTTTCTGATTCCACTTTTCTTATATTGCCGTGGGGGCACTGGCGGGAGATAAGCATTTTTCCTTCGGCGAAAAATTCAATCAGGAACGCTTTTCAAAACTTTTTACATAGCTTTTCCAATACCAATCTGGATGCTTCTTTAGCCTTCCTTGGCGATAAGCTACTCTACTATTATCAGGAAGGCGGAGAGGGATAAGGTGGCTTTTTCAATTTGCCCTGGAAGACGGAAAAGCAGTGGTAATGGGAGAACCTATTGGCGAGAAAAAATATTTCCCTGCTGCAATATCTTCCTTTACCGCAGAGGCGGAGGAAAAATCTCACCCCTCTTTTATGAGGTAGGGCAGGATTTGACACTGCTCCTCCATAACCACGGCTATGAATTTATGAAGTTTGGAGAGACTGCAAAGGTCCCCCTTTCCGACTTTGATCTCGTAGGAAAATCCGGAAAGAAGTTTCGTGCCGCAGTCAATAAGTTGGAAAATAAAGGCTATTCCTTCAAAGTAATGTATCCTCCTTTTTTTCCGACAGCTTTTTGCAGGATCTGGAAAATATTTCTGATGCCTGGCTTTTCCGGCAGACAGGAAAAGGCTTTTCCCTGGGCTTCTTTGACAAAAACTATCTTTCCTTGCCCCCATTGCCTGCGTATTGGATTCCGAGGGGAAGGTGCAGGCTTTTTCCAATTTCCTCATTTGTAATGGAGAAAAAGAAGCCAGCATTGATCTCATGCGCTATAATCCGGGCACAGAAAGCAACGGCATCATGGACTATCTTTTCGTACAAAACTTTCTGTATTTTAAAGAAAAAGGCGTAGAATACTTTGATTTGGGTATGGCGCCCTCTCCAATGTGGGACAGGAAGAACATAGCTTTTTCCAGGAAAAACTGGCCTTTCTGGTTTACGCCTTTACCAATCGTTTCTACTCCTTTTCAGGACTACGAAAATATAAGGACAAGTTCTCGCCCCTATGGGAGGCAAGATACCTGTCCTATCCGAAAGACAGCAGCTTACTTTTTGACCTGCTGGCTATATTTAAAATTGATAATCGAAAGGTGAAGGAGTTGTAAAGAATCAACATTGGGGATAGAGATTTTTATGCATTATAGGTCTGAAATTGGGGCACGCTCCCGCTAACTTCGCCTACGCAATTCTTTCAATGGTCTTGGTTGTGGCATGCCCTCTTACATGGATTTGGAAAAGGATTTTTCATATTGAGAGTAATTAAAAATATTGATATATAAGTGATTTTAGGGAAGTACTTTTAGGTATTTCCAATGTCATGATTTAAAAAATGGGACAAAAGTGGGGCAAAAACGATGACTCTTTGGGACAGCTAAGGAGTACCATAATTTGAGATACACTAGAGAAAGGAAATTCCAAAAATGGAGGATAAGGTTGGGCTTGCTTTGGCGTGTTTAAATATCAAAAAATTAGTGAAATGGATAAGAAATATCCCTTTTTATTTTGCTTTAAATCAGATTTTTGGATGGAATAGTAGATGATAAGACAAAAATATCTTTGAACAATCGAGTAGGAGGCGGTGACTAACCGCCGTCCTCTCTCACAGCACTGTACGTACGGTTCTCGTATACAGCGCTTTCAATAGTTGACGTGCACAGACTGATAGGCTGTGGCTAAATCGTAAAAAGCCACTGTTTATCAGTCTTTCTTTTGTCATTGCCATGTTAATGACAACTGTATGTGTTGTAAAACCAGTAGCCTCGTCTGCTGTTTGCCGCTTTCCATGCCAGGTCTTTGGGAGCTCCCATGCCCTCAGGTTTCGGTATCTGGTTCCACACGTTTCCATTGTTTCCATATACACATACGTATTCTGTGATAGAGCCATCCGTTAACATCATTCATGTTGCTCTTCATACTCGCTATTCCATAGTAGTTAAGCCACCCTCTTGCGTATACCTTGATTCTTTCTAGGCTCGGCGATTGACTGACAGCGCTTACGGGAAGAAAGCTCTTTCAGTTTCGACTAAACTTCTCCCAAGACTTTGCATGAACTCGGACATATATGCCACTTCTGTTCCTTCCCAGTGCAAAAGCCAAGGAATTTAAAAATTTCGGATTGCAAATACACTGACAGTGCGGCTTTTCTCTCGATTCACTGTAAGTTTTCAGTTTCTCCTCAAGATACCTCGTACTGCTCTCTAAGAGTCTCTCTGATGCCTTTCTGCTTTTCGCAAGAAGCACTATGTCATCTGCATACCTTATGCATGGGACACCTCTTTTCAAAAACTCTCGGTCGAACTCATTGAGGTAGATATTCGCGAGCAAAGGGGATAGATTCCCTCCTTGTGGCGACCCTTCCTCTGTTTTAATAACCACTCCATTTTCCATTACGCCACTTTTCAGATACCTCTTGATAAGTTGCACCACACGTTCATCTTTTACATTTTTCCTCAGAAGGTTGATAAGAATCTCGTGGTTGATTGTATCGAAATATTTCGATAGGTCTAGAACTACCGCATATGTGTAGCCCTGTTCAGCGTACTCCTTAACCTTAAGTATTGCTCCTTTTGCGTCTCTGTTTGGGCGGTAGCCGTAACTACCGTCTGCAAAAAGTGGCTCATAGATTGGCGCCAACTGCTGTGTTATCGCCTGTTGAAGTGTACGGTCTATCACTGTTGGTATGCCAAGCTTCCGCACACCACCATCTGGTTTAGGAATCTCAACTCGTCTTACGGGTGACGGAGTATACTTTCCACGATAAATACGTGTCGTTAACTCTTGTTGATGTTCCTGAAGGTATGGAAGCGCCTCTTCGATAGTCATTCCATCAACTCCAGGTGCTCCCTTGTTTGCCTTCACTCTCTTATACGCTCTGTTAAAGTTGTCTTTATGCAGTATCGCTTCTAAGAGCTTCGGCTGTGCACTGCCTCTTTCTTTCCATATCAGATTGAATGACCTATGCGCTTTTGCATACCCTTCATGTTCCGCACTATCTCTCTGCAAACAGCCACTGCTTTTAGTGTTTTCTGCCATGTCTAGTCATTCCTCCTTTCCCAGTCATACTTGAGACTCCTACTGATTCGGTCCTTTGTCTCTCGACTACTATGACCTCTGCTGACTTCTGTGTGTTCAGCATTGCTTTGGACAATGGTTACCTCTTTCGAGGCATATCACACAGACCTCCCTAGGTACCACACGTTTCTTCCTCTCCATATATCTGCCTCATTTATCATGCATGATTCCGTGTAGTTATTGGACTTTGGCTTGTGTTGCAGTCTTATCCTCATGCATAACCTCATATGAGATTTCTGTTCGTCAGACCAGAGATTTGCCCATGAGTTAGTATCTTCCTCATATCCAGCTTCCTTCAGATTCGAGGTCACCCTCGACACCCTTGCCTTCGGCTATATCCTTCCCACTACCGGGCGGATTCGGGACTTTAACCCATTAGAAACGTGCGCCGCTAGGCGTACTATAAAAAGACAAACGCCAAAAATGACGTTTGTCTACGTTCTGAGGTAGCCTTTAGGGCTCCCTTTTTTTCTTAGAAAAGTACCGATGAGTAATTGCATGCCAAGACTAGTCAGGATGATAGCAATCCAGCAAAGGGCTCCAAGAAGAATGGATTTTCCACTGGATTTGATCATAGCAATGAGGTTGGTTTTGAGACCAATAGCACTCATAGCCATGATGATGAGGAATTTGGAGAGTTTTTGAGAGGTGAAAAAGAAGCTATGCTAACACCAAAAGAAGTCAGAAGAGTGGTAAGCAGAGAAGCTAGGATAAAGTAGAGAATGAAAAACAGGGAAGATTTTTTAAGCTTCACTCCTTGGTTGTTGCCTTGTTGACGGCTTTGCCAATAGGAGAGGAAGAGAGTAATAGGGATAATAGCCAGGGTGCGTGTCAGTTTGACAATAGTTGCAGACTCAGAGTATTGCTTTTGGTAAAGACTATCCCAGGCGCTAGCTGTGGCTGTTACAGAGGAAGTATCGTTGACCGCAGTACCCGCAAAGAGAGCAAAACCTTCGTTGGAAAGATGGAGCCAAGAACCTAGAGTTGGAAAGATAAGAGCTGCCAAGACATTGAAGAAAAAGATAACAGATATGGCTTGTGCGACTTCTTTTTCTTTAGCATGGATGACAGGAGCAGTTGCCGCAATGGCAGAACCGCCACAGATAGAAGATCCAACTCCAATCAAGGTAGCTAGCTTTGTATCAAGGTTAAAAAATCGTTGGAAAAAGAAAGCTATAATCAAAGCAATTGAAATAGTTGAGAGGATGACAGGAAGGGAAGATTTTCCAACTGCGAAAACTTGAGAGATATTGAGTCCAAATCCAAGCAAGATAACAGCGTACTGAAGCAATTTTTTGGAGCTATAAGTCAAACCGGCATCCAGTTGTTTATAAGAAGTTAGAAAGGGATGGAGAATCATTCCGATAAAAATAGCGAAAACAGGTGCTCCCACAACAGGCAGAAAGCCTCCTAAAACCCAAGAGATGATAGAAATGATCAGACAGACTAACAGTCCTGCCCAATTTTTTTGATAGAAATGACATAAAAAGCCTCCGAAAATAAATATTCTTTATTATAATCTTATTTATCAGAAAAAGTAAAAATAGAAAGTAGGAATAAGGTTGTAAATTAACGGAATTTTTGCGGTCAGAGAGCTTTTGTAGTATAATAGATATATGTTCTTTTCTGAGAAGTTGGATCAATATACAACTCATCTCCATCTTCTGTGTATAGCTGGTTGCCTCTTGTTAGGTAAAGTAAATCCTCTAAGTACTGTCCATCAGTTTGTAGAAAATGTTCGATGTATTTGACAGCCTTTAAGATCTCACTTACTTTATCAGAGTATTCATTCGATTCAAGAACACTCTTTTCTAATTCAATCTCCTTACTCGTTCCAAAAAAGTTGAGTTGGAGTTGCATTGAAATTATTCTGCTATCTTATCTAAATTTGCAAAGGTAAGATAGCTTTTTGTTTTTCGTAGTCAGAGACGGATTGTTTACCGATTCCTAAATCTTCCGCAAGTTGAGTTTGACTTACTCCTTTTTCTATGCGTAGTCGTGCCAAATTTGGTGCAAAATTTTGAATAATAAAGGTCATGATAAACTCCTGTATTATATTTTAAACTTATTCTATCACCTATAAACAATACAAAAAGTTTGTAAGTTTAGTAATAGCGAGTGAGAAATGAGTTGAGGAGGAAACTAGAACTTATGACTTTTAGAGGCCTTGGCGCTAGAAATTGAGTGGACAAAGACAAGGGACGAGCCTGACGGGAAGTCAAGCGAAGTCCTCAAGACTGCCCGTCCAGACAATTTCTAGCCAAGCAAAAGCTGGCTATTCTAACAGCCAGCAAAAAGGTACACTTAGGACAACGTCCAAAGAACGACGGAACGAGCAAACGTTGATTTGACGGTGTTTCTGAGAGCTACAAAATCTAAAAGAAAGGGGGACAATTTTGTTGGTTTCTATACAAGATTTAAGACATCCATTCTAAATTCTTCCGAAAATCAAAAATCCCACAATGGTTAAAATCATAAGACTCTCCTGAATATAGGTGTATCTTTCCACCCTGGACACAATGCGGTAACGCCCCGGACTTTTGGCATAGTCATAGAAGCAGTAGGAGCACCATACAGCGTTTAAGAAAAGGAGCAAAACGGACAGCCTGCTCAGTCTCCATACCAGTATAAAGTTCGTACAGATGTCCACCCAGGTCAAGATAAAGACAAAGCGGACACATTTTTTATAGCCGAAAAGTTTGGAATAGGTCACATACTCCGTTTCCTCCTCCGGCGCTCTGATTTTTCTCGAAATCTCCCAGATAAGGGCAGGAAAATACAGGGTAAGCACTGCCATGAAATTGGTAATGTCCAAAATCGGCAATTTGTATTTTATAATGGTATAGGAAATCACGTAAAGATTTAAAAGAATCTGCACCGGATTATGGGTGACCAGTGCCAGCGGCAGAGACTTTGCAATCTTATGCTTTTGGAAAAACCACACCGCCATTAAGCTTCCGTAGGTATAAAGAATAAAGCAGAAGATAAAATTCTTCATAAACAAGAAGTTAATCAGCAGGGTAAAGGAAATGAGAATAGTGGCAAAAATCCGTAAATCAGTCTTCGTAACTCTTCCGGAGGAAGAGGTAGAAAGGAAAAAGCCGTTTGTCCAGCTCATAGTCCTTAAAGTCATCCGCAATTCTTAGCCAAAAGCAGGAAGCTAAACACCCGTAAAACTGCAAATCAGCATGCCTAAAAATATCATGCTCCACAAAAACTGTAAAGTGCCGACTGCCCTCCACCGGATGAAAGGAAAGAGTACATCTTTTTCCCACCCCATGATTTAAAAAGCACAATAAAGTAAATTTCCAGAAAAAAATCATTACCCCAGCCCCAGCCTTGGTACAATGGGATACATTTCCTTAAAGTAAATATTTAAGCGTTTAAGCCTTTCCATAGCCTATCCTTTCTCCAATTTCCAGCTTTGTTTCCAAAGCCTTTGTTCGTATTTTTCAAAAAGATCTTCATCAATCACAATTTTCTCATTGAGCATTTCCACAATAGTGGAGCCCCCCAGGAAAAAATAGCCTTTTTCCTCCCCTGCCGTAAAGCGAAAAAGTCTGCTGATATCCCTGTTGAATTTAATGTTTTTCGCCTAAGTTCTTCCTTCTATTTTTAGCTCCTTTATAGGAAAAATGTCTTAAATTCCATGTGGTTATGAATATGCCCCACCAGCATTGCCCCCACTTCCACATGAAGGATTTTTCCCATGCCTGTAAGTTCCAAAAGGCTGACCTCTCTTTTATTTTCAGAAAATGCTTTAAAAGTGACGTGCCTCTTTACGCACACTGTCCAGCCTTCCCTTGATTTTTTCTTCTTAAAAGCTTCCCCTCTGCCGGAAAAATGTAGCGATGATAATCCGGCAAGCTCAGGCGAAAAACCAAAAGAGTTCCGCCCTTTAAAAATTCCGGACAGGGGGCACTCAGGATTTTTTCTATGGAATAGAAATTTCCTTTGATTTCAAGGGGGAGAAAATGAAAATTCTCCTTTTTCCCGGCACTCTCCTTTTGCACTCCCGGGGGAAGAATGAGCCTCCCCTCCTCATCAATCCTATAAGCCAGAGCCTTTCCGGAAGCACTTGCATAAAAGGGCAATTTTCCTTGTATCTTTTCTTTCCATGCCTCTCCATTTTCCTTTGTATTTTCTTTCCCCGCCTCCCGTAGATACACGGCTTCTTTTCTGGAAAAGAAATCCCCAAAGCTTTGATAATTCTTCTTTAAAAGCTCCTTGGAAAGTCCGTATTTTTTTCCACAAAGGGAGCAATCTCTTTTTAGAAAGAAAGCTGTTGTAATACAAGCCTCGAAGAAAGGAAAAAATAGGGACGGGCAAAAATCATTTTCAGAAGAAGTCTTCCGAGAAAATGATGGTACAAAAAATAAATAGCTTTCTGTCCGTACTCTTCTTCCTGAATCAATCTGCCTGTTTTTCTCTCGATAATGGAAGGGCAGGGTTGCTCCTTTTGTTTTTTCTCTATCCCCATAGTCCTCTCCTCCTAGAGTTTTCTCATAAGAAGAATAACAAAGAGTATCGCTAGAAGCAGCAAACCGATACGGATTTTTCAGACTCGGCTTTTTCATCCGGAAGTTAAAGATGAAGAAAAAGCCAGTAAAGCATATAAAAAGCTCTCCCGGAAGGATTTTTCTATGGAAAAATATACGCTGAATAAAGCCATAAAGGGGAATAAAAAGGAAGCGTAAGTCACTGCAAGTACGGTAAAATACTCCCTCTTTTCTCCTCCGCTGGCATTAAAAATAAGCAAGTCTGGTGACTACGGTCAGAAGATAGACTGCCGAGAGTAGAAAGAAAAATTCCAAACTTGGCAAAATACTGAAGATAAATTTGCACCGGAAAAAATACCAAAAAATGAGATTCGATAAAGAATCGATTTTGCACTCGAAGGCTTTTTCCAATTCATTTCTTTGAAAAGCATTACTACCATACCGTCAAAGGTATCGCAAAGTCCAGCTAAGATCAGTAAAATCAAAGAAAAAGCCAAAGTTTTCGAAAAAGAAAAATTCCGTATAAAGAAATGGAAAGTCCAAGATAGGTTAACAGCACACTGGGATGATAGACCCCAAGAAAAATTTTCTTCATCAATATTTCCTCAACTAATGCAACAATATATTCTTAGCCTACTATTCCTACTTCAGCAACTATTTATAGATATTTCCTCACCCCAAGAAGAATCAGTAGACAGTTCACAAGAACATGGGTAAGTCCCCCAAGGAAAATCGCAAATAAAATTTGTGCCGGTGTAAGATGCACCAGTATGCCAAGGCAAAGCATAATCCCGAACATGGAATCAATCTGATCCAAAATAAAGAAAAACAACTTTAGCCCTCGCCTTCCGTCTCCTGCTCTGCCGCGGAAACCGAAAGTCTCCTTTTGATAAAGCTGTTGGGCAGTTCAAAAAGCATATACAAAAAGCCGAAAAGCATACCAATCAGAAAATTAAAGGCAGGTGTATTTTCAAAATACAGGTACAAAAGACTCCAATTATTTCGTCCTAGGCCCTGCAAAAGAAAGCCCCAAAAGACTTCCAGTAAGCCCGCAAGAACCGTCATTAAAACAAAGCCCAAAACACTTTTGCTGTCCCCGAAAATTCTTTTTCCATCTGTCCAGTTCTTTCCGCCGTCAATAGGCCTGCAACGGCTTTTTAAAAAAGGAATTTTCAGAAATAGCATATTGAAAACGCCTGCCAGAATCACCGGGAACATGGTGATGTATAAAGATATGATCCACTGCATAAATAGTATTTACCCCAAAAAATATTTTCCTATGGCAATCCCCTGAATCAGGAAGAAAGCAATGCCGAAACAAAGCACTCCCGCAGCCGCCAGATCCTTAGTCGCCTTAATCTCCGGATGCTGTTCTTTAGTGGTAAAATCCGACAGATGCTCCACTGCCGTATTGACACACTCCATACCGTACACACCGGCAGAGCTTAAAATCACGGCATACCAGGTAGCCAAATCCACCTGCAAATAAAAGAAATCCAAAAGAAAAAAAGCGAGATTAATCCCCAGATAATATTTATAGTTCTTTTCCGTCTTAAGTCCGAAATAAAGTCCCTTAATGGCGCATAGCACACTTTGTCGAAACGTGATGTTCTTCATCGAAATTTACAAAAACTCCTTTACTAACAATACATACTCTCTACTTCCGCACATTTATCCTGAAAAATAGCCTTCACTAGCCTTCCCTTTTTTGAATCAGTGCCGCAATAGACTTGGTACTTTTTCTTTTCAGCACTTCCGTAGTAACTGGGAAAAAGGCAAGCCCCAGCCCTCTGAACCTTTCTTTACCGCCAAATACAAAAGAATATAGCAGCTTTAGTCTTCTTCTTTTGAAAAAGGATTTGCAAAGAAGAATTGGATTAAGAGGCTTTTGCAGAAGATTTCCATAGTCCGGAAGGCAGAGGAAAAAGCCCTTCAGTTCCTTCTTATCATAAGCCAAAAAGACCATTTCTTCATCTACAATATACTTTAAAGAGCTGTAAAGGCTGACAAAGCTTTCTCGGGAAATATTTCGAAAGCCTTGGAAATCCTTATAACGCTCCATTAAAAAGCGGATAAATTTCAGAAAGGTATCGGTCAAAGTTCTCTTTTTGTAGGGTGCAAAAATCGGTAGCCCTTTTCCTGAAAATGTTCCAAGCGTTTCTTTGCCTTTGCATTCTCATAGGAAGGCTCCAAAGCATCATAAAAGTGAGAAACATAAGTATTGCAAATCTGAAAGTCCGCTTTTTCAAAAAAATAAGGATAATAAGCTTTGTTCGCAGGTTCCCAGTATAGGGTACTTTCTCTTTCAAAAGCAAAGCGATACCTTCCAAAAAAAGAAAGATCAATGGGCCCTTTCAAGCCTTGCTTCCCCGCTTTTTTGGCTTCTATTTCACAAGCTTCTAAAAAGTAAAAGTACTTCCTCTTCCTCTATACTTTCATAGAATCCTGCAAAGCCATAGGCCTCATCTTCATATAGCGTTAAAGCAATCCGCCCTACTACACTTTCTTTTCCCTCCTTTAGGCTCACGCAAAGAAAGGGAAGAAAACGGAGATTTCCCTGTACTAAAATGTGCTTTCCGGAAAGTACTGCTTCCTCCATTTTCCTGTCCTGCATAAGCTGTGCCTTTTTATATAGCATAGCGGGAAGATTTAAAAACTGCTCTTTCTCCCCTTGATCCTTTACCGCTTTGATTTGATAGTTCTCCATTTTCCCTTTTCTATTTTTAAAACAAGTGGGAGAATAAAGTTTCGGATTTCCCCTCTCACTTGTCTTGCAATCCTATTTTTCCTTTTTCTTTATGACACTGCAAATGCCTAAATCCCCATCTATCTCCACAATGTCTCCGCTTTGCAGCTCTTCCATAATCTTCGGAATATTGACCACCGCAGGCTTTTCCAATTCTCTGGCAAGAATGGCGCTGTGGGATAGAAGAGAGCCTCGCTCCGTTATCAGTCCTTCTGCCATATCCAGATACGGGAACCAACCCGGGTCTGTAGAATAGCATAAAAGGATTTTCCCCTTAGCCTCCGTGGCTCTTAGCTCCTGTAAGCTTTCAATCTTTAAAACCTCTCCTCGGAAAAATACCCTTGAAACACCCCTTCCAAAGAAAACTCTTGTCTTAGCATTCCTGCTTCTTTATCTTTTTCCGGCTTTTTCCATTTTGTCTGATATGTCCGGTATTCCCAAGCATTCCATCTTTTCCGGGCTTTTCGATTTGACCTTCTATATTCCCTTTTTCCTTGAAAGATTCATAACTTAAAACAGTAATCTCTCCTGCCAAGGATCTCTATCCACCTTTCCAAGGAGTTTTACCCGAGACAAGACAGGAAGCATTTCGTAGAGCCTTCAAAGTTCCTTTTCTCTCGCAATTTTCAGGGCGAAATCCTTTCCGGTAAAGATCATTTCCTCTAATTCCTCTAAACTAAGATAGTAAATATCAAAGCCTATGGTTTTCTCTCCGATTTTATCTACAATTCGCCGCATAAGACCAAAGGATCTTGTGCGATGAAGACGGGAAATCTCCCTGTTGTTACAGGAGGATTCGGCAAGGCGATAGAGGAAGGACCTTCGCTGTTTCTGCTCGGAGGGCTTCTCCATACAGCTCCTCTCTCGCAATCTTTCTCCGAGTAATCTGTCTCTTCCGTCTCTAAAGCATCCAAAATCCACCGATCCAGTAGTTCTTCATCGCTTCTGTAGGTTCTGGTTTCCAGCTTCAGCTCTCCCTCTATCCGGTCTCCATAGGCAGAAATATAGCTTTTCTTTTCCCTGCGGTATTCTTCGCTGTCTAAGCCATGCTTTCTTGCTACCGCCTTTAAGGCGGAAAAGCGCTCGTACCGGCTTCATGGTTTCTAAGGAAAATGCCGTTTTCTTTCCATATAAATGAGTGCTGATAAAGGACACCATATCATTCATCAAAGTAATATCCCATTCTCTTAGTAAATCTTCCTTCATTTCCAAAAAATCCGATAAAGTTCCTGAGCCTCTTCCTCCTCATCCACTCTTTTTGCTATAGGAGGCATAGCGCTCTTGGAAAAAAACTTATCCAGCTCCTGCATTTTTCCTTTGGGAAACTATAAAATAATAGCAAAATAAAAGGGTGATTCTGCACTTTAAAAAAGCCCGGTTTTTTTCTTGGAAAAGGATATTTCTTCGTTGGATACCCCCAGCATCCCCCTGCCAAATCGGAATAATCTTCCGGGAAAAGGGAAGGAGACGCAAAATATCATACCAGGAAGAGATTTCATAATACATTCTTCCGGAAAAATCCTCCCACCATGCGTTGAAAAAGCTCCTCGTAGGAAGAGACTTTCTTTCCCAGAAAACGTCTTCCCAAAGAAGTGAAAATCCCTATACATTTCTCCCGCAAAGCTCTCACTTAAAGGAAGACATATTCCCGGAAAGCTTTCGGAGATATGCTGTTGTCCAAAAATCCGAATGGGAAGTTGCATGTCCAAGGTGGTGATTGCTCTGACTGTAATATGTAAATCCTGCCCTTTTTCAATGGCAAATTCAATGTCCATGGGCTTTTGAAAAAGTTGTTCTATTTCATCTCCAAGGCTAAATAAAGTTTTCAGCTCATCCTCTTCCAAGCCTATACCGGTACCCTGCCCCTCTTGGTACAGGCATTCCCCCAGAAAATAGTGGTAGGTCAGTACCTTTTCCTGATCCTCCACCACCTTATCTCCCAGACCCTGTCCAAGAACCACCACCATTTCACTAAGAATTCCTTTTGGATTTTTTGTAAACAGAACACCGGACTTTTTCCGGAAACAGCATTTCCTGAATGAGTACCGTTTCTACCAACAAGTCTGCTTTTTCTGTTCTGCGTTCTCCTGACGTTCTGCGTTCTCCTGACGTTCTGTGTTCTCCTGACGTTCTGTGTTCTCATTCTTTTCTGCTTTTACCCTGCTGTTTTAAATCGTATTCCGCCTTCCCTCTATTCGCCTTTTCTTTATAGTCCAAACTTCCGGCGTAGGAGGCAAAGACCTCCTGTACCGCTTCCTGTACCTTCTCCCTTTTCACATTTAAGCGAGTTAAAAACTGTCCGGCAAAGGAATGCTCTCCGCTGTCCTCCGAAGAAAAAAATTGGAGCGAACGGCAAAACAGTCTCTCTCGGAAAAAGATAGGTCACTTCTTCATTTTCCGAGATCAGGATGAACCTCGGAACCGGAAATCCCTGCTCTTTTAAAAATTTCTAAATGCCTTGCCTTCATGATCTCTCCCACTTATTTTTTTCAGCTGTTTTGCTCTAAATATAATAATTTATCTTACCTTGAATTCTAAAGAAATGCACACCCTATTTGCCCTGTCAGTTCCATCACTACAATTTTCCATGGTCTGTTTCATGCCCACTGTATTTTCATAGTCTGTTTCATAGCAACCATATTATCCTAGTAGGTTTTGAACCATACCGCTCCTATAAGCTTCACCTCCCATTCTGTATACATTTATTTTTTTCCTCTAAAAAGTATTTAAAAAAATAGTTTATATTTGGTATTATTTTCTAAATATAAATTTAGATTTACAAAGATTAATTGTAAATCAGCACAAGTTCTCATGACAGAAAGGAGGCTTTATGAGAAAAATCATTCATGAAATCAGCTCTTGCATTCGGCTGTGCACTGCTGACTGCCCTATCTCTCACCGCCGTCACAGGGTTTTTGCCAAAAACTATGATGACGAAGTACAAAGCTGGCAGCTCCTGTCCCGGCATTGGGATGAAAGCGAACTAAAAGTACGCTTTGAAGAATTCATCAAGGATATCAAGGAGCATAAGGGTATCGAGGATTACATTGTTCCCGATATTTCAGAAGAGGAGAAGGAAGCTATTCGCAACTACTTCCGGACTTTTGAGGGGAAGAAGGATATCCGCTATACCTATACCAAGATGCCGGTACTTCATCGGGTAAACGGAACCGATGAGTACAATGATTTACGAGGAATCATGGAATTAAAGTTCCAGACTACCGACGCAAAGAACAAGGTAACGGAACATACTGTCCTTCTGAAAATGGCCAGACTGGGAGATGCACAGGGTCTCAAATGGAAGATTGTAGGTATCCTTTGGAAGGATAAGGGCGTGGATGTATCCGACGTAAAGATCTACCAGTTGGATAAGCCAAAGCGAGGCGAAGAAGTTTGCATTATGACCACCGATGCGGGAGTAATTAAGATGCGTCTCTTCCCGGAGAGGCTCCCATTGCCGTACAAAAACTGGATTACCCTATCCAAGCAGGGCTTCTACAACGGTACACCATTTGCCAGAGTCATCAAAGATTTCGTGATTCAGGGCGGTGCTTTGGATGGTTCCGGAGACGAGGCAAAGTCCAGCTATAACGGTTTCTTCGTTGACGAAGTAAACATGGAGCTGCACAACTTTAACGGAGCGCTTTGCTTAGGAAATAACGATTACATACCAACGGAAATCAGTTCTATATCGTGCAGTGCAGTAAGATTCGTAATGAAGCATCCCTTCCTCTTTTATCTCTTCCGGAGAATGTAAAAGCAAAGTACAAGGAAGTGGGCGGAATTCCCGAGCTTGACGGACGCTACACGGTATTGGGACAGGTTTATGAAGGAATGGACGTAGTAGAAAAGATTGCTTCTCAGGAAACCAATCAAGACGATGCGCCTGTATCCAACCCCATCCTGATTCAAAACATCACTTTCCAGAAATACCGTTAAGCAGAGCTAAACATATTCCTTATGCTAGCCCTGATACCGGCTAAATTCCATTAACATCAAAAAGGACTTTTGGAAGAACCGGGGATATCCCCATAACCTTCTTCCAAAGTCCTTTTCCCTTTGTTTTCCATTGTTTAAAAAGAAATTTCCTGATCTCTACTTTTTTTCATTCTGTACTTATCGTCGTACATCTTTCCATCTGCCTGTCGAATCACATGACTCACAGTGAGATGTTCTCTTTTTCCATGGGGAGCTTCTCGCAACCTCTCGATAGCTGGCACTTCCCATGGAAATGCTTACAGGGAAGGGCGGATTCTGTTTCTCCTTCGTATTTCGCAAATACTCTTTAATCTTATTTTTCCACTTCAAACACTGCACTTGCGGGAAAAAACGATGCAGACAAATTCATCACCGCCGTTTCTTCCGGAAAAGCCTTCCACCTCTGCCATGGCATCCTGAATAGCTTCTGCCACCATTTGAATCAAACGATCTCCGGACTCATAGCTATAAAGGTCATTGGTCAGCTTTAAGTCGTTGATATCCATAAAGATGGCGGCATAGTCCTTCTTTTACTGTGATTCAAAAACCTCCAGCTGATCCTGCAAATACTGCCTGTTTCCAAAGCTACTGTCAGCCGATCCGTATAAGTCGGGTATTTTAAATGCTTTTTCTTCGATGCCGTACTGGGCAATCAGAATAACCTTAAATACGTAGGAAGTAATAAAAACAATAATCAAAAAGCAGAATTAAAATCTTTGAAAAAGCCAGTGGTAACAAAGCTTTTGCAAGAATCCTACCACTTTTTCCGTAATACTGCCAGTAAAATGATTCTAATCTGTTCTAAAATGCCGAATACAGCTACAAACACCAAGCCGTAGCCCAAAATATAATCCGAATTGTTCTTTATCTTTTTCCGGGGAAAAAGAAGCGCCATAGAGGAAAATACCATTACAATCTGTGCCGTCTGTACCAGACGGAGATGCCTGATATACTGAAATCCCGTAGGGAAAAATATAAAAGAATCAGGCAAAGCAAGAAGAAGGTACCAAGAAAATGCTGCCGACTACTCTAAGATATTCCCTGACTACCTTCCTTGATGTTTCATAGCTGGCATACAAAGGAGCCGTAGGCAGCAATAAATACATACCCACATACTCGCAAACCGCACTTAAATCCTCTCTGGGGAAAAGCAAATAGGCCAGACCGGTATTTCCCAAGTGCCACAGGGTAATGGCAAAAACCAGGGAGAATAGCCACATTCCCTCACTGGCATAAACATGTGTCTTAAAGAAGAAAGCAAAAATGATGATTCCGATAAAGGATCCAATCAAGGTCATCACGAAAATAGGATAAGTCGTTTCCTGACTAATCATAGGATAATAAAACTCAGTTCCTCTGAACATCAAAATCGGAACATCAAAATTATCCTCCAGAATATCCAGCTGCGGATCGATTTCCACCCGAATCTCATCCCCATAAGCCTCCAAAGGAACCGGTATACTGATTTTCAGGTGTCCAATCATGTGTCTTTTCAGATTTTCTCCATACGACACCAATAACTGGTCCTTGTAGTAGGCCTTCACCACACTGTTATAAAAAAAGAAGTTTATCGTCTGATACTCCGCCTTCCAATCCGATTCCAAGGGAAGATGCATGATGATATGATCTTTCCGGGAAGAAAAATTAAACAGATAGCTCTGAAAATTATCTACACTTCCATCCTCGTGCTGTACTTCTACACTCATGTTCTTCAGCACTTTATAATCACTTTTCGGCACTCGTCCTACATCACTCAGAATATAGCGCATCACAAGAAGCCCCACCAAAATGGAGAGGAACAAAAAGAATGACGGTTTGATGTTTTTGTGATGAAGGAATTATTTCTCATCTCCGCTCCGAATATCCAACATAGAATGCTCTGTTTTTCACAAAAATATCCTTCGTGTTTATGCCCTTAGATGCATATCTTCTTTCTGTCTCATAAGCACGAAAGCTTCGGTCTAAACTAACAAAAAGTCCACCGTAACCTATACTTAATCGTCAAATATAGAGAAGGCATAAACCTCTGCCTCATACGAGTAACTCTTCTCTTGCCGTTTTCTAAAGATGAAAAATAGTATAGCACAATCTTTTCTATTTTGATTTATAAAAAAAGGAAAATCTGCCGAATGAACCGAAAAAGACTAATGAGCTCGTACCGCTGGAGAGCGAGATTACCTGATGAATCTCCATTCAAGCCAAAAAAATATTTTATCTATAAAAACCCTAATCGTGGAAAAATGCCACCAATTTTTGTGTGACTTTTATCATATATCTATTCAAGGGAAGAATGGGTATGTAAAATGAAGAAAACAGGACGACAAAAGAAGACGGAAAAAAAGCAGAAGCCTAGGTTCCCGATTATCGATGCTTTTGGGCATTGTAGGACTTTTGATTCTCTGCAGCTTAAGCGTTCCCATCGTCACCATGGGCAGTAAATCCGTAAAAGCCAACTTAAACAAAAACATGGAAGATTTGCTGGATATCACCAATGAGAAAACCGGAAGGGTTTTTACTCAAGTGCAAACATTAGCCGATAGTATGATGGAATCCATCAGTTTTGTCTGGGATCAAAATGATGCTGTAGGAGGCGCTCCCGCCAATCCCTGGAGAATCAATAAATTTAATGACGGCAACAGAGAAGTGCAGGAGATTACTCCCATGCAAAACACTACTTTTCGTTCCCGCATTTTAAATCAGGAAATTCCCGCCAGCCGGTACAATGCGGAAGTCGTTATGATGAACGCTATGTACTCTACTTTAAAAAGCAATCCCTATGTTACAGGCGTAGGCTATTTCTTTGAGCCCGGCGTTTTGATTCCCGGCGTAACGGATTATGCCCCCTATCTTACCGTAAAAAGTGCAGAAACCAGAGATATCATAAATTATCCCTATTCTTACTACCAAAATAAGGAATATTACAAAAAAACGCCAAGGAGACAGGAAAGACAACAATGACTTCTCTTTACCATGATGATGAATATCCGGAGTATTCTTTGGTCACCATCTGTACTCCGATTATGGTAAATGGTGAATTCAAAGGTGTCGTGACCATCGAAATTAACCTTTCCGCCTTTGATGTTTTGGCTCGGGAGGATAGCCGTTTCCCAAGTTTATTCACCTCGGTAATGGACGATCAAGGAAATTTCCTCTACAGTTCCCGAGAAGATTTAAGAGAAAAAACCTTAAATGACGCTCTGGACGAAAAGGATGTTCCGGAGCTGCTTGGCAAAATGCAGGAAGACAAACCCTTCCATGTGGTTTTACAGAATAAGAGCGGACAAAGCAGACGTCTGTATTTTGCTCCCACACAGCTGGACGGTACAACGCTTTGGAGTCTTATGAGCATTTCCAGTAACGAATACCTGAGAGTAACCAAACGATTAATTACCGTATCCACCATTATCGTGCTTTGCGGTGTAGTATTACTGACGCTGATTACCAATCTTTTAATTCGTTCCTCCTTGAAGCCTTTGCAAATGATGGTCAAGGTCGGAAACCAAGTATCGGATGGAAACTTAAATGTGGAAATCCAATATAAGCGACAGGACGAAATCGGCACCATTGCCCAGGCCTTTTCGAAAGTCATGCAGCAGATTAAGAGTATTATGCAGGACTTAAACGAAAAGCTCTCCTCTGTTTCCCACGGAAATTTCCGTGTCGACCTTTCTGATGAAAGCCTTTACAAAGGAGACTATCGACCATTGCTACTTTCCCTTAGGGATATTACTACCGACTTATCCAATACTATGGAGGAGATTAAACGTTCCGCATCCGAAGTAAACAGCGGGGCAGAACAGGTATCTAACGGAGCACAGTCTCTATCTCAGGGCTCTACAGAACAAAGCTTCTTCCATAGAAGAATTGAGCGCTACCATGAGCGAGATTTCCGATAAGATTAAGAGTACCGCAGAACAATCCTTGGAAGCCAATAAACTCAGTCTGTCTTCCGTGGAAGCTGTAGAACTCAGTAACCAAAAAATGGAAGAAATGTCTCTGGCTATGAAGGAAATTACGGAAAAGTCCAATGAAATCGGAAAAATCATCAAAACCATTGACGATATTGCTTTCCAAACCAATATCCTTTCCCTAAATGCCGCCATCGAAGCTGCAAGAGCCGGTGCTGCCGGAAAGGGCTTTGCCGTAGTGGCTGATGAAGTCGGAAATCTGGCACAGAAGTCCGCAAAGGCTGCTCAAAATACCAGTAACTTGATTGAAGAAACCATGGATGCCGTATCTCGCGGAGCAAGAATCACAGAAGAAACCGCAGCATCTATGGATTTGGTGAAAACTAAAGCGGAAGGCATTACAAATATTATTTCCAAAATCTCCGATGCCTCCGAGGATGAAGCCCGGGGCATTGTACAGTTGAGCTCCGGACTGGATCAGATTTCCTCTGTGGTACAAAGCAATACCGCAACAGCGGAGCAGTCTGCCGCAGCCTCCGAGGAGCTGTCCGGGCAGGCCAATGTTTTACAGGATTTGGTGTCTAAATTCCAGTTAAAGAATAAAGAATAAAAGGAGCTGTAAATCAAAATAGTTTTCTAAGCAGTATAGGTCTGAAATTGGGGCTCAGACTACCCCGCATTCAGACCTATATTGCCGAAAACCTATTTATTATTTTGGATTTTTACAGCTCCTTAACCTTCAATCATAATCGGTTGCTTTTCCGGAAGCTTCTTCTCCCCTTCCTTCGGGAAGGAAAGCTTCAGAACGCCCTGTTCAAACTTTGCTTTTTACATCTTCCTGCTTAATGCTGTCTCCAACATAAAAGCTTCTCTGCATAGAGCCGGAGTAACGCTCCTGACGAATGAGTTTACCTTTCTCATCCTTCTCCTCTTCATTTAAGCCCTTAACGGCACTGACCTGAAGATAGCCATCATGAAGCTCTACCTTGATATCCTCTTTCTTAAATCCCGGAAGGTCAATATCCATATCGTACTGTCCGTCCTTCTCATGAACATCTGTCTTCATCAATCTTCCTGCACGATCTCCGTAAAGCTTATTTTCTACTCTACCAAGACCTCCGAAACTTGGAAAAATCAAACCAATCATCAAATAAATTCTCTCCAAAAATGCTAGGTGCTAACATATCTTTTTCCTCCTTATACTCTTCTTTTGACTTCTAATTTCTTGTCGTTTTTTTCAGCAAGGGGAAGAATCTTCATCATCGTGAGAACCTTTAAAGTCCTTGCGGTCTTCTCTGTTCCTCTGCTTGATTATGATTATACTCAAGTTGTTAGCACTGTCAAGCATTGAGTGCTAATTAAGTTGTGAAAAATTTGTGTCTTGCTTTCCCTTTCCTGTTTCGTCAAAATCCGGTCTTACTCTCTCGAAAAAGCTGATTCTTTGGGCAGAAACATCCACCTTCGCCATAATGCCAAAGGAACAATCGCTCTGGGGTGGCATGTCCCACATTCAGATTAAAGACAATGGGAAGAGAGGGATTATCAATCACTTCCGGAAGAATTTCCTGATACTCCTTGGCATAACGCTCATCCATCGGCTTACCCACCAGCACACCGCTAAGGACTTCGAAAATACCGCTTTGCTTTAAGGCTTTAAGCATTTTCCGATACTTCTCCGGATTGGGCTGATTCTCGCTACTTTCCAGCAAAAGAATCTTCCCTTTCCAGTCTGCCAAATCCGGAAATAGTGCATACTTTTTACATAAGCTAACAGAATCCTCGTGCCTCGTTGTGTCAAAAATATCATAGAGGGTATCTATACAGCCCCCTAAGATTTCTCCTTGAAAAACAGGATTGCCCTGTAAGAGCAAAAAGCCTTCGTTATCATGGCTAATCCGCTTTGTTCCTATGGCTTTCGGTCCAAAATCTGTCCGTTCCTCATACCATACCGGACTCGGTTCAATAGAACGAATGCTTCCGCTTTGAATCAGTTCCAAAAAGTATTTTTTTCGCTGTAGGGCAACATTTCCTCTTCCAATTCGCAAATATCCGGAATAAAAGCCTGCCCGTAAAAGCTCTTAATCCCCAATTTATGAAGCATCAAGTGATTCATCGTGGTATCGGAAAAGCCAAGGAAAATCTTTTGCTTTACGACCTTTTCCAATTGTCCCTCTTCAAAAAGATAGGAAAAGTAGGCGATAAGTATCCTCTCCCCCTATGGCACATAAAATCATATCTATCGAATCGTCGGAAAAAGCCTGTAAGAGATCCTCTGCCCTCTTTTCCGGATGCTCTTTCAGATAGTCTAAGCCTTTCAAGGCATTTTCCATGAATTTCACTTCCAGCCCAAAAACGACGTAGGCGTTCCAAGCCTATTTTTACTTCATGTTGTACAAAAATCTTCTCCCAAAAACACCGCTGGAAAGACTGACAATTGCCACTGTTTTTACCTTTTTGTATCATGCTTTCCCCTTCCTTTAAGACAATAGCTTTTTTAACTCTCCGACTCCGGGAACCCGTCCGCTTACGACCAGTTTTCCGTCAATCATGAGGGATGGCGCACTAAGTACCCCAAGCTTTACAATCTCGATCAGTTCCTCTACCTTCTCGATTTTGGCATCCTTTTCCCAGCTCCTTTACCGCATCTTCTACATTTTGATAGAGCGTATCGCATTCTTTACATCCTGCTCCGATTACCTTAATTTCCATATTCACTCCTCGCTGAATTCCTTTTCTGTTTTTGCTTTCAAGCTTCTATGCTTTAACAAGTGCCTCATTGTGTTTATTCTTTGTGTTTATTCTTTGTATTTATTCTTTGTATTTATTCTTTGTATTTCTTTTTATGTTTCTTCTTTATGTTTCTTCTCTGCGTTTCTTTCCTGCTTTTTTTCTATTCTCTCCCTGATTCCCGCTCGCCTAATTCTTTAATTTCATAGGAGAGTCCATATATTTTTCCAAGCCTCATCAATGCTCCGAATCACCTTCAGCACCTTGGACAAAAATACCAGCTCGAAATCTCCCTCTCAGGGCAGGGGCTTATAGTCGATTAATTCCTCCACCACATCCACCTGCATCCAACTCCGGTCTAAAAGGAAGAAGCCCTTGATTCGGTAGCATTCCGGTAGAACCGCTTGCAGAAATTGTTGAAATCTCCCCTTTTCTACATTTTCCGAACAAAGTAAAGAAATCGTCTTCGGTTTGTTATCCACCGTATTTAAGCTTTCCTCGGAAAATTCCCAATCCCCCTGTAGAAAAGCTTCTTTCATAAAGCTTAAGTTCGCCTGCCCGTGGACACAGGATAAAACTTGGCAATGAGGGATTCACTTCCCGAACTAAAGAAAGGACTTTCTTGTACTGCTCTTCTGAAATCAAATCTGTTTTATTGATGATGGCAACATCACAATGCTTTTAACTGCTTATCCACCGTTTCCGTATCCTTCACCTGCTTCGGGAAATGCACGCCGTCAATCAGGCAGATTACCCCCTGAAAATCATACACGTCCCCCGCCAACAGCTTCACGCTCTCTAAAATATCCATGATATTGGACGGATCCGCGAGTCCTGAGCTTTCTACAAAAAGAAACTCCGCATCGCTCTTCGCAAGCTCCGCCAAGGCTTCCACAAAGGACAACTGAAGGCAGGAGCAAAAAATGGAACCTCGATTGATTTCTTTGATTGGAATCCCTGTCTTTGCAGAATGCTTCCGTCAATCCCGATTTTTCCAAATTCATTTTTGAATCACCGCAAGCTTTTTATCGGAAAAATGCCTCCAAAACATGCTGTAGAAAGCTGGTTTTTCCCGCCCCCAAAAAGCCTGTTAAAACAAATAACTTTTTCTTCTCCATTACTCCTCCTAAAAAGTGTCAAAGTATTGCCTTTTTCTATTGCATATATCCCTTCTAAATCATAGCGGAAGCACCGTCTGCAAAGCATTAAAAAGATAGCCTATCAGGATGATTCCAACCACACATATCCCTACGAAAATTCCCAAAAGCTTCGGTTTAATCACCTTCCGAAGCATAATCATAGAAGGAAGCGACAGCGTTGTCACTCCCATCATAAAGGAAAGCACCGTCCCGAGCTCCGCGCCTTTCAAAAGAAGTGATTCCGCTATAGGAATGGTTCCGAAAATGTCCGCATACATGGGAATCCCCACCAAGGTCGCCAGAATCACGCCAAAGGGATTCCTTGCTCCCAGTAAAGAGAGAGCCCAATCCTTAGGAATCCAGTTGTGAATGAAAGATCCGATTCCCACGCCCACTAGAATATAAAGAATGACCTTTCGAAAAGTCGTTTTCACTTGCTCTTTGGCATAAGAAAGTCGTTCTTTAAAGGATAATGTGGGAATGTCCTGCTCTACAGCCGATACCCCCCGGAGAATGTCCTCTACTTCATTTTCCATGCCTAAATGCTCAATCACGACTCCGCCTATAACTGCCAGGCAAAGCCCTAAAAGGACATAGACAAAAAGCAATCCTTATCCCAAATATACCGCTTAGCAATACTAAACTCCCCAAGTCCACCATGGGAGAAGAAATCAGGAAAGAAAAAGACACCCTCAAAGGGAAGTCCTGCTGCCGTAAATCCCATAAAAATCGGAATGGAAGAACAAGAACAAAAGGGAGTAACCGTCCCCAAAAGAGCGGCTACCAGATTGGCAGAAAGCCCCCGAAATTTCCCCAGTATCTTCTTCGTTCTTTCCGGCGGGAAAAAGCTTTGTAGATAAGAAATGAAAAAAATCAGCACACAAAGATAAAGCGTAATTTTCATACAGTCATATACAAAGAAGTGCAGACTACCCCCGATGCGACTGTCCACATCCAAACCTAACTTTTTCTAAAGCTAAACGAAGTAAACGGCTTAGCCATGTCATCCTAAGAACTTCGTCCTGAAAAAAATTCCATTCGTTGCACCTATCTCTCCATTAAGTTGATCTTTCATTTCTACCATTCTTTCCTTTAAGGCTATCTTTCCATTATACCTTTCTTTCCCCTCTACCTTCCGTTTATTCTACCTTTCTTCCAAAAAGTCCCTCCAGATAATCAAAATCTTCTTGCAATTGCTTTTCCGAATACAGCTTTCTTGCTTCCTGAATCCGCTCTGCCACTCCCTCTTTTTTTCCATAGCAGCAGAGATCCAAAAACAAATCCAGAATGGTAAAATTCTTTTTATAGAACGCATTCTCTTTGTATTTTTCCAAAAAGAGCTTCACTATCTTTATAAAGAGTCTCCGCCTCCTTGTATTCCTTTAAGTAAAAATAGTTGAAGCAGAGATTCAGCCTTCTCACCATCTCTACAGAAGGCATTTTCTTTACCCTGGGCTCCAATTCTTTTAGAATTTCCACTGCTGCACCATATTCTTTTTTTCCTGTCAATGCCGCAGTACGATTCAGCTCTGCAATAGCCCTAAGGTGCTTGGATTTCACCTTGTCCCGAATCGCTGTTATCCTGTCCAAATATTCGTCATACTTTGCTTCGCCAAGTAAGGGAGTTAGGGCATTTATTCTCCTTCCATAAAATAAATTATAGGAGATATTTATGATAACATTGATTAACACGAATGCTATTGAAGAAAAAAACATCAAGTCGAATCATGTCTTCTACACTAAGCTGAAACCATAGTTTAACAAAAGAGTAGAAAAAGTACCAAAAAGACGCCCAAAATGATACTGATTTTCATGCTTTTACTGATTTTTTTCATATCTTTTCCAATCTATGCACTAAAGCCATTTCTGTCTATTCTATAGATGTGCAGTCATGCAATTATTTGATCTGCGTCCTTCTATTCTCAACACTATGTTAAATAGCGACTAATCTAAAGTCTCATTTTAGATTAGTCGCCGTAAAAAGTCTTGTTTTGTTTAAGATATTTTCAGATTATTTTTCGGATGTCTAAAAATCACTCCATTTTCATACAAAAGCCTTCTGCCGGAGTTCTTCTCTATAGTATCTTCACCATTTCTTCAAGAGGTCTATACTTCTCGTGCATCGGTGCCGGCATTGCGTCATCCGCAGCATAGCCTAGAGGCATCAGGCATACCAGCTTTACAGACTTTGGTAAATGAAATACTTCTGCCGTCTCAGTATTTGGGAACCCATCCACCCATACAGAGCCTAGTCCCAGCTCTGCCGCCTCAAGCATCATATGATCAGCCACAATGGAGGCATCCTGCTGACCGGAAACAATGCCCTCCTCCATTTCATTCCGATATTGCTCGGACTCCTCATAGCCAATCATCAGAATCGTTGGTGCATTATACGCACATCTGGTAAGAGAACGAAGCTTTTCAATTCCTTCCGTATTTTGCACAACATAAATTCTGGCAGACTGCTTGTTTCTGGCACTGGGTGCGATATGTGCCGCCTCTAAAATCTTATCCAGCTTATCTTTTTCTATCTGCCTCTCGCTATAATTGCGAACAGAGTAACGACTCTTTGCCAGTGTTATAAAATCCATGATTTTTTCCCTCTTTTCTTCCTACTATATTTTTGTTCTGCTCTATGCGTTCATCTCTGTTGGATATCATTTTTTCTTACCAACTTGACGTTGCTATCTTAAACAGTTAATATACTTCCAGCTAGAATGCACTTTTTAGTAAGATACTCACTTTTCAGTAATATACTTACTTTTTAGAAACCATGATAAAGTCTTGATTTTATTGACTTTTTCTGCGAATTTCCGGAAGAATTTGGAGCAAAAAAATGACAAAAAAAATCTCAAATTCAGAAAAATTGTTTCATTGTCCTGTAGAGGCAACGCTATCTCAAATTGGCGGAAAATACAAAATGATTATCCTCTGCCATCTCATCCACGATGGAACCTTGCGATATAATGAGTTACAAAAATATATTCCTCAAGCCACCGCCAAAATGTTGACACAGCAGCTTAAGGAATTAGAACATGACGGGATAATCCATAGGAAAGTCTACCCTGTGATTCCGCCCAAAACCGAATATTCCCCTTTACGGAGAGGAAAAAAACCCTTACAGACATTATCTATTCCATGCGCGACTGGGGACGCAAATATATGGCCGGAAGCTTTGAAGAATAAAACGGCTATATTCAACCGCCTAATACATTGCGCTAAAGAAAAGGTTAAACGCCCATTTTCCTGTTCCCGAAAAGTCAGTTTGGATTCCACTTTCCGTTGGAAGTAGACCATATTTCAACAAATTCTTTATTCTCTACCGCTGCATTGTACGGCTCTGACAAGAATTTTCTTATCGTTTTCAGCACCGTAACAAAATCATCGGTCTTTGTATCAATCTTTCGGCAGAAGACTTTCCACTTTTTTTTGCATAGCGTCGTCGCTACCGAAGGTCATAATCTGCTCGAACTGCTTCACCGTAAAGTGATGCTCACGATTTTTCAAAGGTCGTATGCAGTGCTTTCGTCAGCGTTGCTCCATCGAAATCGAACTTATTGGCGAGGTAATAAAGGTCGTAATAGTCCTTCATTCTGCTGGAGAATTCCATTAGAGAAAGCATAGCGTCCAGTTTTTCAGCTACTGTGGTTTCCAAAGAATACGTGTTGACCGTTGGGGCGTTAAAATCGTCAAGTTGCGTCGGTATCTTTCTCTTTTTCCTGCTTCGAACGATTACATCACCGACACCGAAGTCTATACCAAAAAGGAGTTTTCGTATTCTTGATCTTCGCCAAAGGGAAGCGCCGATTCCGGCATATTTCTTTGCCACCGCAATGGGGAGCCACATCCCTGATTTCAAAGGTAATGAAGTCGTTGCCGGTGTCTGTCACTATGATTTCTTCCAATATGGACTTGAGCTGTTCCGGTGTGTTTGGTATCCTCCTGAGCAAGAAATCAACATCAACAGTAACACGGCTATCAAAGTCCGTGAGGGCATAGATGAACAGACCACCTTTTAATACAAGGTTTTCTGCATATTTGGACTTTTCCAGTCTTCGCAGAAACTCCTCCTGACAGAAGAGTTGCAGGCAGAGCTGATAGCTTCTGCCGCTTTCAGTAGCTTTATTTTTGAGTCGTGCGAGCACGGATGTGGCAATATCAGCCATTCAGCAACACCTCCATTAGTTCCGTCACTTTTTATACACATGCAAGCTCTTTGCATATATCGAAAGATTCTGCAGATTTTTTCCCGGATCATTTGCATATGCATTGAGTGCTTTGTTAAAAGTCTCTGTATCAAGCCTTGAGCGATATTTGAAACAGTCACAGAGCGTTCGTTCACGGTCATATACTGCCAGCATTACTCCATTAAAAGTATCGTTTATTTTGCCAAGCTCGTAAATGTCCTGCTGAACATAATATACCTGCAAGGGAAGAATGTTGTCTTCGAGCTTTGTTCGTGACATAGAGCGCGGAACGGCAATCGACCATTTACGAGGAGCAAAATCGCTGTATCCGTAATGAAAGAGTGCCGAGTCGACACAAACAATTCCCTTTGGAAAAAGTTTGGCAAGCAACTGCTCTTCTGAAGCGGTATCATGTTTGGCAAGGCTGTAATACCCATGACGAACACGTTCAAGAAAGCCCACATTGCACAAAGATACTACTTGAACAGCGGAAATACCGGCAGCAACAAAATCAGCCGATTTAGCTATTCCGCCTTGCTGAATGATTATATTTTTTTAACTTGATTTTGAATATCCATCAATATACCTGCTTTACAAAAATATCAAACACACAATATTCTTCTATGTATCTGATTTTTTTATTATACTCATAATCTCAAAATAATCAAAAAAATACGCACATATTTAGATTCTGTGTGCGCATTTTTTTGATTCCTTTTTTACTAAAAATCCTATCATTAAAGCAACTGCAATATATCCTATAATCGCCGGAAGAGCTGCTTCACACCGAAATTACCGCCTGTAAGTAGCTTTATTTGCAGACTGTATGGGAATGATAATATAGGAATCGTTCCCCATACCATTTACCGTATCCCCTATTCCGAAAATGCCGCCGATGATAAGGGTATTCCAGGCTGCATGGGCAAATGCCCCCGGATAGATTGAATCTGATTTTAATGCAAATAGGGTAAACATAACTGCAACCGATGAACCGGCTAAGATTAAAAGTACCAGATCCGTAAGATTAAAGCTTTCCATATTCATGATATGAGCACAGGCAAATAAAAAGAGAAGGTAGAATCACTGCAACTTTTTAATCCTAAGGTTCTCTGCATGTATCGAAAAAAATCATGCCCCTGAAAAACCAACTCCTCACAGATTCCTGCAGTAATCCCAAAACTAAATACGCTTCTAATCAAAGATATCCAAAAACTTCCCGGCTTTGCAATGTAAGCTTTACTTGGCAGTACATAAGCATAAAAACCAGAATGATAAGCGGTAAGGCTATAGAGATAAGGAATAACTTAATATCTATCTTTTTGAGTTTTAGTCCCAGTTCCTCAGCGCTCATTTTTTTAGTAGCTTTGATGACGCAAAGTAAGCAAGGGCAATGGTAACCGCAATCCTTACAAAAGCCGCTATGACAAGGCGTAAATACTGACCGGAAAAGCATTCTTGCACTAAACCTTCCGCAATAGCACCTATTATGAATACCAGGATGGAAAGTATTATGACTCCTATATTTTTCCTATTAACTTTATTGCTTGCATGGGATAATCTCCAAATCATATAAACTTAGTATGAAATTTTTATGCCTTCTCCATTTCCATAAAAAGAGCAGTTAAAGCCCTATAATCCAGATACTGCACTCCTTCCTTTCCCTCCTGAATCATGCCTGCCAGCCTACTCTTATAATAACAGTCCATCGCCTCTTCTAAAGATAAATGCAACTCTTTTGCAATATTCTGTATCAATCTTTCTTCAAGACTTTCTTGATAAAACTGCTCTAAAGCTTCCTCTGTCATGGTGTTAACTCCTCTGCTAAAACAAATTCTAAAAGTTCATCAATTGATCTTTGAGAAATAAAAGCAATCTGGTCATAATTGGGATAAACACGAATTTCCTTTATCGCTCTTTCTTTATCCCATATTCCTTGATGATACATATCAACCACTCCAACTTTTCCGATAATAATGTCAAATTGCAAATAATCCTTTTTCCCCTCACGACAATTACACACAAAATCAATCCAAGAGTCCAAATCCTCTCCGAAATCTTTCACATTAAAATCTGTTTTATCCAAACTAAGCTCATAGCTATTAATAATCGGTCTTCCTGTCATTAAGTCGGCTCTACGTTTTTGCCCATTTCTCTGCCTGTTCTTTTACCGTGGTCACATAAAAATCCGGAACCAAAGTCCAAATTCCGAAGGCTATGTTTTACATCAGATTTTTCTACACGCTGATTAGAACCATGAAATACTATCATACTATCACCTCTTTTTGAGCCAGATATTCTTCAATATCTTTCACAACAAAAATCAGTACTCTGTGTATGTAAAATATCATAATTCGGAATCAGGTAATGATTAAGACAGCCACTCTGTTTTAAAAGCAAAATATACCTGTGCAGCCGTCTTCCTCCAACGGTTTGCGCAGGCATGAATCATATAAATAACAAAAGAAAAAGATTTCCGAACTCAAAATTTCCTCCTTAAATAAACTAACAAAATAGAAGAATAAAACATAGAAACTATCGGAATAATACTATCTAGTATACATTCTTTTAGTGATGTTTTTGAACACTTCGTTTTTTTGTTCACTTCATTATTCTTGATACTTCCACAACTTCTTTTTTTAGAGCCTTCTCTTTAGGGAACTTTTTCGATACTAAAGCGGTAGCCAGAAGTTCCCTAAAGTTCAATGCGTTTTCCTATCTCTTTCACTCTCGACTCCTCAACATTTCTGCAATCTTATCAAAGGTATTTCCGTTTCGAATCGTAATTTGCTTGTAGAAATCCTGCTTCATGAGTTTTTTTATGGTAGGTAGTTTTTAGATATTCCGCCTCATCCATTTTCCCCCAAAATACTGCCTGTTTCCCTGACATGAACTTTCTCATTGTAAAATGTGCGTTCTCTATAAAGTGAAGAATAGAGGATTTTTTTCCATAGTACAGGAATAAAACAAAAACATCTCTTCTTGCCAACTCCTCTTCCCACCAAGCCGGTAATGCCGCTTGTTCTTCCAGATACTCTTCTTTGGTAAGTAAAGCAAAGGGAATTGAAAAATCGTAGTTTGTTTCTAAGACTTTTCTTATCTTTTAAGATACAAGCCTCACGACTTTCCGCACTACTGAAAAAAACAGATTACCACTGTTGATATAGGGCTCCGGATTTTCAAAGCCTGCAAGGAATAAAAGCTTCTTTTTAACGCACTCATAGAAACTTTATTCTTACCGCCCACATTGACGCCCCGAAGGAAAAAGTATATATTGCAAGAAACTGCCTCCTTAATTGTAGTATTTCTTCTTCCACAACGAACCCAGCAAAATACCGATTGTAGAGATTATCGCTCCAACCACAATCATTTCCCAGTCCGGGGCATTGATCTTGTTAGCGGCAATGTTGTTTGCCATTTTAAAGGTTCCATATTCGGCCAGCATATACATCAGGCCAAAGAAAAGGATAGATCCCCATTTTCCTTTTCCCCAAAAGTCATTTTTCCCAATCAGCACGGACTCAACAAATGTTGTTACCGGTAGGATAATCCAAAAGGTACATCAGGCTGTAGCCCATAGCATCACTTCCGCTGGTAAAAAACCAAAAACACAATCATGGCAAGCGCCCAAATCAACAGATAAGAAAGTATGATAATGATTTTATTTCTATTGCCGGTACTTTTTACAACATTCGTACTTTCTTCAAGGAAATCATAATAACCTGACATTTTTTCTTCTCCCTTCAATAGATAGTCAAGAGAGACACAATAGCATTCGCTCATTTTAATGACACTGATAATATCCGGATAGGATTTTCCATTTTCCCAATTTGAAATGGTCTCACGACTCACGCCCAATACTTCAGCAACTTGTTCTTGTGTAAACTTCTTCTCCATTCGAGCTGCCTTTTATCTTACTTCCAATATCATGCTCCATGCTACTGCACCTCCTAGCATTTTTTTATTGTAGGGAAAATACCCCTGTCGTCCAGCAAATGGCTTTTTACATCACTTAAAGTGTGTGTCAAAATCCTTTTACATTGTCCTTTTTATTGCTTTAATTTACCGTTAATCTCTTTAAATACTTCTTTTTAATTTTTCCAGATTCCTGAATAGGGTTGTTCAGCATAGGTCTTATTTTTTTATTTTCATATAGATAAATGACCTCGGGTTCCCTTCCGTATTGTTATAATAAAGCTAACAGTCAGAAAAAAATTATAATGTTTGTAGGCTGATCATTATAACTTTTCCCTCCTGTATCTTTTTAGTATTTTCTTTGATGTCATTCACGATTTTAGCTATTTTATCCTGTTCCGTGATTTTTACAGTATTTCGGAAGGATTTTTCCGTAATTTCAATTTCCGTTATGTCCTTTGCCTCCGAAGGCTGATTTCCTTCTTTGCTCCGCAAGCTGTTAAGGCAAAAATAAGAATGAAAGCTAAAGTGATTCCCATATACTTTTTCATGTTTTTTTCCTCCGTATTCCAACTTAAATAGTTAGCTTTCATTAAACTATATTTTGCCTTCTTTATACCTTTGAAGTAAAAAAATAATTAAAAATCGTACCAAACTGCACCAAATTTCTATGACTTTTTCTTCACACACATTGACGCCTCGAAGGAAAAAGTCTATAGCGCAAAACAGCCTCCTTATCCCACAAATGTCATCTAAAGATAATATACATAAATCCGCAAATGAATACAGTGATGAATACAGTAAGCAGTACCGATAGAATTTTTTTGATATGGGCGCTTTGCATTTTTCTTCTATTTGCTTTATTTCATCTAATCTTTTGCCTTCTGTAAATGCCACAATTTCCTTTATAACTTTTGAATATTATGATTTTTCTTGATTTGCTCTATTTTTGATTGCAAATATCATTGCACTCAGCCACAAGCCAAAACAGGGAATAAGGGCATAAAACCCGATGAATTTAAGTAGTGGGAAAAAGTGCTCCCACTGATAGCAAGAATAAAAATTAGCATCATTAGAGAATACAACTTCATCTTCTTAACTTCTTCTGAATTAATTTCAACCTTCATCTGCTCAACATCTCCTTTAATTAAATTATCAACAGATACGTCCAAGACTTCACTCAATAAGATAATACTGTTAATGTCCGGATAACTTTTGTCATTCTCCCAATTGGAAATAGTTTGTCTTGAAACAAATATTCTTTCCGCAAGATTATCCTGAGTGAGTGATTTCTCATTTCTGTAGTATTTGATTTTTTTACCAAGTTCCAAAAATTCATACCTCCTTTCATGAGAATAGTATTGAGATGTTTTTCCCTTGTCTATCAAATTGTCTTTACAATCCTAGATATTTGCTTGTCAAAATCCTTTTACATTGTTATGTTTTCATTTTCTAAATTGTGCAAGCGTAACTTGCACAATTTACTTTGATTCTCTTTTTGAATATCTTCAACCGACATCAACTGCTCTTCCAGGGCATTCGGAAGACTGCCGGTGACTCTATATTCACTTACACCAATCGGCTTTGAAATGTCCTTTAGGGAAGAGACAATGAAATTTGTGCAACAACCTATTGCACGAATTTACGATTGGGATAGGTCTCGGCAAATTTTGCCATATACTTTAGATTGCGGACAGAATATCCCTTGCTCTCCGGAAAATCTATTCGTATATCGATAGCAAGGTTATCAATGAATCTGTTTCCCCACAATTTATGCTCATTAATAACACAACCAATATCATGGTAAAGCAAGAGCATATCCTCATTTGCATGAATCGCAGCACGATACTGTGCAGCTTTTATCTCTCGCTTGATATTTTCAACAATGGAGATATACTCCGACGAATTCATTAACACTCGCTTCACCTCGCTTTCAATGTAATCTGTATTTTTCACAATAATGCGTTGATTTCCCGTATCCTTGTCCTTGGTATAGTCTCCTATCAAATAGCTGAACTTATGCTCATCCAACGGTGGAAACATTGTCAGCTTTCATTAAGCTCCTTTTTGCCTTCTTTGTCGCATGAACTAACAAAATAGCAGCAACTATACATGTTACTTTGGATGCATTCCCTATAATTACATTATCATGGAAAGTAATTTGAGATAATGTATTCATTAGTGCATGTGTCATTACACATATCCATAAACTATTTGAATAGGCAAATAATGCCGATAGTATGAAACAGTTTGTAAATAGTCCCAACGAGAAATTAAGAACATCAACCGTTACAATGCTACCATCAATACAAAAGAACAAAAAATGCCATACTCCCCAGCACACAAAGGTCATCATCGTTGCAACGATATAGGAAAGCTTTTTCTCTAAACAGGGCTGGAAAGAATATCTCCATCCTATTTCTTCTATTCCACCAAATAGAATGGCCTTAAAGAATAGAGCTATCGGAATCCATACATTTTCAATTTTGAATCCCTTACTTATTGCCACAGAACAAAAGTCTATAATTAAAAACACAATTGCCATTGCATAGATTTTAAATGGCTGCTTTATCTTGAAAAAATCCTTTATTATACGCAAAGGCTTTTTCCCATTGTATTTAATTTGATAAAATACGCCCCAAAAGGCAGACGACACACCTCCAATGATAATAAAAACCATCCCCAAAAAAGAATGGTAGCCTAATCCATATCCTTTTTCTTTTAGAATTCCAACCAGTACTGCAACTGCTGTTATATGAAGCAATGTTGGAAATAAAAATGCTTTCATAATCGACTTATTATTCATTATACCTTTCTTCCATAACGCACTTCTACAGGCACTGTAATCTGACCGTTTGCTGAAATTTTTGCCAAGTTCATATTTATCACCTTTTCTATTACAGTTTAGTGAATCGATAAGAAATGCAATGCCTCTTCCCTGATTTCCTTATCGCATGATACATTTTCAGAAATATCCTTCAGAAGATCTAAATAGACTTCCGCTTGATCTGTTCCATTGATAAGACGATTTAGCATCCAAACCGTATGTAATGTAGGCATTCTTTTTAAGGACAGAAGAAGTTCTTCTTCATATCCTTTTTTATAAAATCTCTCCACAAAATGGACGATTGGTCCGGGACTTCCAAAATCTGTCAAAGGATGCCTTTCCATCAGCCGGAGCAATGGCTGTACCGAGTCTAATTGATTATAGTTTTCTTCAATTTCTTCCATGCAGTCCATCATAACGGTTTCAAAACCCTCGTTATCTTGCATTCCGGCTTCCATTTTTTGAATGATGCTGTTTAGTGTCTCCATGTCTATTTACACCTCAGATTATTCTTAGACTTTCTATTTTCATGTCTCTTCTCACATCTCTTCAATCACTGCGATTCTATGCAAGAACACTTTCGCCAGCTCCCTTGCTTTTTCAAAGTCTTCCTTGCTGAGAACCATCATCGCATAGCTGTCACTTCCTATATCCATGGCGGACAAAACATACTCTGCCCACTCGGCACTCAGAACCTTTCCCCATCTTGGAATATCCTCTTCATCATTCAGCATTTTTTCATCCAGATTGAGATTTAGTCCGGCACTTAATTTACGCATAGCAGGAATAAAACTATCCTTCCTTGCTTTCCAATCCAGTTCTATTACTTTTCCTTTCCGCTCTAACGCGAAAAAAAGCTCTTCCCACGCATGATCCATATCTTCCATACTTTCATGCTTGTGCTTTTTCAGGAAACGCTGCGCTGTTTTAGGATCAGCCATCAGGAGCTTTGATAAGTCTTCAAATGCGGATTTTACAATTGCATCATCATTTCCTATCACTTCCGTATAAGTCTTTTCATCGGGAAGAACTTCCTTTTTCACAAATGCCCTCATAATCTTTACGGCATCGCTGTAGCTTAAGTCGGAAATTAGATATTTTTTATCCTCTATTTTCAAATATAAATTGACCAGCTCTTTGCTTTTCCCAACTACCGCTTTCATCAACGTACAACCTTTTACGGCATAGGACGGGCTTATCTCTGCATAAGTATAATATCCGTCATGCATCGCTTTTAGTGCATTGTCAATTCCGCTGATATGAAATCCATTTCTATCGTAAGCCGGGTCTTTCATGTGCCATTCTTCATAAATCTCAAAGAACACTTTCTGTATCCAATTATAGATGCTCATGATTGTTTTCCATCTCCTCTTTCGTCATTCCGGTCAACTCTTTCACCCACATCCCTACCGTATCGGAAAGTATGGAATCACAAGTATATTCCTCCATACCATCCATATATTTGCAGGAAAATGAAGGCTCTCTTATCGCTGCTTTATAAAACTGCATTGCCACATCCTGCAAATGCTCCGGATGAAACGGAAGTGACAGTTCTTCCACTAACTTCCCTCGAATCCTATCCCAGTCCTTATGTTCTTTATGATAATCTTCTCGAATTTTAGCCATATAGCCTTCGCAAAAGTCTCTCAGCAAGCTTTCCCTTTGATAAATCTTCTTACAGTTAAAGTCAAATAGATTTCCTGCGTGAATTAAAAAGGTCAGAAGCTCTGCAAGACTTTCCGCAATTCTTCCCACCTCTCCTTCACTACCGATAAAGCCAATACTTTCATCCTCTAACAACACAAATTCTCCGCCACTTGCATCATGTGCAAACGCCTTAGCTTGCATAGAATAGTTTTCATTATTCTCCATAAACCGGATTTCCTGAAGCTGCTTGTAAAAGCAAATGTCACACTCTCGCATAAGCATAGTATGAAGTTCCGTATTATTCTTAATCTGCTCCCATAATTCCATTCCGTTTTTCTCCTCCTACAAACTGGAAGTTATTACTCGTTTATTCGGTCAAGTATTTTTATAGTGTCATACCTTTTTCCGCATTCTTTACAAATCCAATCACAATTGCTTTTCTTCGCTTTTTTATGAAGAAAATCTAATTTTCCACCACATATAGGGCATGGTTGAGGTTTTTCACATATTAGACTTTTCAAAAATATCACTGCTTCATCCCTATTAGCCATATTAAGTTCTTGATATATGTTCATCATTATTCTGTTCCTCAAATTCTAATTTGTCTACACCTCTTTTATCCTATCATTTATCAATTCGATAAACGCTATCACTGTTGCTCCTATCATAGGAAGTCCATAAGGACTAAACAGGAAATCGATAACCAATCCAGATATACCTATTCCGATTTCTCCTTGAGCGAAAGAAGCTAATGCTCCAAATATGCAGAATACCATAACGATATACAGCAACGCCGCTTCTGCAAGCATAAATAACTAATTTTCATTTTAACATTGTCATGAGCTGACTTCGATTCTTTCCTTCAAAGGAAGCTCGGGGAATTGGAGGCAGTTACATTCCATAATGACCGCTATTCCATGCTCATTTTCTTTTTCTACTCCCGTCTCCGTAAAGCCGCATTTTCTCCTCATAGTCCCAAGACACCTACCTTATGGGATTAATTTTGAGTTAACAACTTTTTATAGGATAAATCAATAGCGAATGCACCAAGAGGAGCTGTAAGAACAATAGCCAGCACTGCCACAGTAAGAACTGCATTTCCACAAGCTAAGCCTAATGCAAGAGGTACTCCACCAATGGCCGCCTGAACTGTTGCCTTTGGTGTGTATGCAATCATCACAAACATTTTTTCTCTTTTATTCATGCTCGTTCCAAGCAGGCAAATAAAAACACCTAGCATTCTAAATGCCAAAGCGCCAATAATCACAATAAAGGCTTTTATCCCTACATTTCCCAGATACCCTATGTTGACAGTGGCTCCAACAAGTACGAACAGAAAAACCTCTGCTACAACCCAGAGCTTCCCATATTTTGCGGAAAGTCTTTTTGCTACTTCTCCCCTTTTTCTCTGTAAGCCAATGCCAATAAACATTATGGCAATCAATGCAGAAAAGGGAATGGCTGATTTTAATTTATCCTCGACTACTACAAGCAAAAAAGAAATACTTAAGATAACAAGTACTTTGGAAGTATCTCTGCTATGAATCTTTTTAAAAAATATGCTAAAAGAAAACCTATACATAATCCAATTACAATGCCAAAAAGTATAGAAAAGGGAATTTTTATAAAGCTTAAGGCAGAGACTCCCTCTCCTTGTATCATTCCAACAAAAGTTGAAAACAAGACAATCACATACACATCATCCACAGATGCCCCCGCCAGAATTAACTGAGGGATTCCTTCCTTAACTCCATAGCTCTCATCCATAAGTTTAACCATTCTGGGAACAACAACTGCCGGCGAAACAGCTGCAAGAACAGAGCCCATAATTGCTGATTCCAAGAAACTCAAGCCCATAAGTTTTGTCGCCAGTAAAACTATGCCCAGCAGTTCAAAAGAAGCAGGGACAAAACACATTAATACTGCCGATCTTCCTATTTTCTTTATTCCGGATAAATCCAATCCAAGTCCTGCTCTGGTCAAAATAATAATGAGTGCAATTTTTCTAAGTTCTGTTGATACCCCAAGAATACTACCGTCTAAAAGATTAAGGACATATAGCCCTAATACAATGCCTGTGGCCAACATACCAAGTAATCCAGGCAGCTTGCACTTTTGGCAAATCCATCCCATAGACATACCCAGAAGTAAAATAAGTGAAATACTGAATAACATAAAAATCCTCCTTAAAACGCAGAAAAAGCTGACAGCTTCTGCGTTGATAATCGCAGAAGTCATCAGCTTTAATAAGCGGTTTAAGTACTTAATACTTTGGGAGAACTTCATTCCCATTTACTTTTGGATGATACCACAGTTCACCATAAATTACAAGAGCACATGTCCATCACAACATATCCATCACAACATTTTTTCCATAATAACCGCTATTCCATGCTCATTTTCTTTTTCCACTCCCGTCTCCGTAAAACCGCATTTTCTCCAAAAGTTCCTGCTTTGCATATTTCCTTTCATATAGGTCAGCCTTACTTTTGTATAACCTTCGCTTTTCCATGTAGTTAAAGCCTCTGCAATAATAGCGCTCCTTTCCTTTTCCGGACTCTTTACTGTCCATCATAAACAAGCCGATGAAAATCGTATCTTCTTCCGGAAAGGAGAGAATAAAGTCCATAATGGCAATTAAGCTGTCATTTTCAAAAAAGCCGATATAGAATTTGTCCTCAAGGCTTTTCCCCTCCGGTAATGCCTTTTAAATCATTCAACACCGTTTCCCTACATGGCTTTGGTGGACAATACGCAAAGTACAGGGGATTGCTATTCTCAGTTTCAAAATCCCGGAGACATCCTCTTCCCCCATAATATTGTATTTTGTAGATAGTTGGCTGATATTCAGCATACCGCTTCCGGACATTTCTACATTACCTCACTATGCACGTATGATTAATTCTTCTTGATAAATCTGCTCGCCAAGTGATAAACCTGTTTGCTCTCTTTACTATCCAAAGACCAGCTCTCTAATTCTTTACGAATGAAATCCGGAAATTTCTTACTGATATCTCGTAAAGCATTGCCCACGGATTTTCTGACATATTCACTGGAATCCTCTTTTAAAGCGGCTAAACGCTGAATGGCTTCTTCCGGGTGGTCTTTAAAATAGGCTCTGCTTGTCCAGATTCTTAGCCCTTCCGTAACGGCTCTTCGGGCGTTCGGCTCAGGACTTTGTAGCCATTCCGAAATCGTAGGAAGGGCTTTTTCCATTCCGATTTTTTTACAATAGGTATCAAAGGACTTCGCTAAAATCTCCTGCACTCTCCAGTTCTCATCCTTTGTAACTTCTTCCTTCATAAAATGAAGGATTTCTTCATCTTCAGATAAGTAGCCGAAAAGAAATACCCCATACATTCTCACTTGATAAGCAGGAGATTGAAAAGCTGCAAATGCCAAAGTCTTGCAATAAGCAAAATCATGGGAGTGAAAATCCTGTAAAGCTCTACTTTCTTCCGTCTTGAAACCGTTTTCTATCGAAGAAAATTCCTGTTCTAACTCGGAAATATATTCTTTCATATCTGCTCACCTCCTTAAGAGATTTGCTCTGCCTTTTTCTATTTTGCACTGACAAATCTCACTCAAAAAGCTCCGTCAATTCTGTTTATCTTCTCTAAACATACCATGCTTTTCCCAAAATATTGATTCGCAAATCTCTATGTTTCCTCATTCATCATTGACCTTTTTGTTCGGTATCCGTATACATAATTAATTTCTTTCGGTGTTTTCCTGAAAAGTAGCCACCCGAAGAAAATCATAGTTAACGGAATAAGTAAAACCATAATGAGCATGAATATCCAGAATCCCATTTGAAATTCCTCCATTACTTTTACTTCTAAAGCATTGATTCAGCCTCAGTTATATTTATAACATTTTCCATGTACTCATAGAATTTCTTGTGTAATTCTCTCATTTCATCCGGTGCGTTTATCGAATGTTGATACATGAACTTTTCGCCGAAAGTACTTCTATATACAAACGACATAATAAAAGTCAATATCGGTAGCGGCACAAACAAAAAGATATTCATTTTCCATGGGGATAACTTGCCACAGGTTTTCCTCATAAATTGGAGGTTTCGTTTTAGAGCTTTTGCTGTCTTATACATAATCTTGTGTTCATAGCCGGCTATTGCAGGGTTATCCGCTTCATAATATGCATCTGCAATAGGAACTACCATTGCAAGATGACAAAGCTGCCAAATGTGCATATCTTTCACTATCTGATATGGAATAGAAGATTGCTTAAAAATCAAAGAAAGGCGTCTTACTCTATCCGTTCTCTTTCCGGAAATCTCTGCAAAGGTAGTCGGTTGAATGATTTTTCGGAGTAAGCGTGGCATCCAATACATCATTCTTAATGCTTCCTCCTGCGCCAGGAAATGCCGGAAGGATTTTGCCTTCTCCACAAAGATTCTCCCATTCATTGTAGTCATCCATGGAATTTGTCATTGTTACAATGCATTTGCTATTATTGGTTTTCAGTTCATTAAGTGCCTGATATAACTGATTCTCTCTAACTGTCAAGAATATAAAATCATATTCGTCATTATCCTTGAGTTCAGACAAAACAGAAACATTTGCTTTTGTAACTTTTTTTCTCTTTTCAAATAAAAGCAGACCCTTCTTCTTGAGCGTTTCCAGTCTGGCTCCTCTTGCATAAACAGTAGTATCAAAACCCGCTTCGGCAAAAAGCGAGGCATACAGCGAGCCTATCACTCCCGGACCAAATATGAGTAATCTCACTTACAGACTCCTTTCTGTCCCATACAAGATATCCGCCCATCATGGATTTTATGGCAATATCACCTGCTACGGGAAAGGCTTCACGAACAAATTCAATTTCAAAGTCTATAATAACACGGTGAATCCTCCTTTTGCCACCGTGCTCAAAGCAAGTAATCGTAAATTTCCACCGAGTTCCAGTATAAAAATCGAGTAGGAGGCGGCGACTAACCGCCGTCCTCTCACAGCACTGTACGTACGGTTCTCGTATACAGCGCTTTCAATAGTTGACGTGCACAGACTGATAGGCTGTGGCTAAATCGTAAAAGCCACTGTTTATCAGTCTTTCTTTTGTCATTGCCATGTTCATGACAACTGTATGTGTTGTAAACCAATAGCCTCGTCTGCTGTTTGCCGTTTTCCACCCTAGGTCTTGAGGAACTCCCATGACCCTCAGGTTTCGGTATCTGGTTCGCACACATTTCCATTGTTTCCATACACACATACGTATTCTGTGATAGAGCCATCCGTTGATATCATTCATGTTGCTCTTCATACTTGCTATTCCATAGTAGTTAAGCCACCCTCTTGCGTATACCTTGATTCTTTCTAGGCTCGGCTTGATTGACTGACAGCGCTTACGGGAAGAAAGCTCTTTCAGTTTCGACTTAAACTTCTCCCAAGACTTTGCATGAACTCGGACATATATGCCACTTCTGTTCCTTCCCAGTGCAAAAGCCAAGGAATTTAAAAATTTCGGATTGCAAATACACTGACAGTGCGGCTTTTTCTCTCGATTCACTGTAAGTTTCAGTTTCTCCTCAAGATACCTCGTACTGCTCTCTAAGAGTCTCTCTGATGCCTTTCTGCTTTTCGCAAGAAGCACTATGTCATCTGCATACCTTATGCATGGGACACCTCTTTTCAAAAACTCCCGGTCGAACTCATTGAGGTAGATATTCGCGAGCAAAGGGGATAAATTCCCTCCTTGTGGCGACCCTTCCTCTGTTTCAATAACCACTCCATTTTCCATTACGCCACTTTTCAGATACCTCTTGATAAGTTGCACCACACGTTCATCTTTAACATTTTTCCTCAGAAGGTTGATAAGAATCTCGTGGTTGATTGTATCGAAATATTTCGATAAATCTAGAACTACCGCATATGTGTAGCCCTGTTCAGCGTACTCCTTAATCTTAAGTATTGCTCCTTTTGCGTCTCTGTTTGGACGGTAACCGTAGCTGCCGTCTGTAAAAAGTGGCTCATAGATTGGAACTAACTGTTGTGTTATCGCCTGTTGAAGTGTACGGTCTATCACTGTTGGTATGCCAAGCTTTCGCACACCACCATCTGGTTTGGGAATCTCAACTCGTCTTACTGGAGACGGAGTATACTTTCCACGATAGATACGGTTAGTTAACTCCTGTTGATGTTCCTGAAGATAAGAAGTGCCTCTTCGATGGTCATACCATCAATTCCAGGTGCTCCCTTGTTTGCCTTCACTCTCTTATACGCTCTGTTAAAGTTATCTTTATGCAGTATCGCTTCTAAGAGCTTCGGCTGTGCACTGCCTCTTTCTTTCCATATCAGATTGAATAACCTACGCGCTTTCGCATACCCTTCATGTTCCGCACTATCTCTTTGCGAACAGCCATTGTTTTCAATGTTTTCTGCCATAACCAGTCATTCCTCCTTTCTCAGTCATACTTGAGACTCCTACTGATTCAGTCCTTTGTCTCTCGACTACTATGACCTCTGCTGACTTCTGTGTGTTCAGCATTGCTTTGGACAATGGTTACCTCTTTCGAGGCACATCACACAGACCTCCCTAGGTACCACACGTTTCTTCCTCTCCATATATCTGCCCTCATCTATCATGCATGATTCCGTGTAGTTATTGGACTTTGGCTTGTCTTGCAGTCTTATCCTCATGCATAACCTCATATGAGATTTCTGTTCGTCAGACCAGAGATTTGCCCATGAGTTAGTATCTTCCTCATATCCAGCTTCCTTCAGATTCGAGGTCACCCTCGACACCCTTGCCTTCGGCTATATCCTTCCCACTACCGGGCGGATTCGGGACTTTAACCCGTTAGAAACGTGCGCCGCTAGAGCTACAAAGGAAAATGGCGGCTTGAAATAGTTTCATTTCAAAACCGCCATCAAGAATACTGCTTCTTAAATTTGAAAAAAATAGATATTCTGTAAGCGGTTTCATTCAATCTCTTACAAAATCAATCACACTTCTTTGAACAAACAACATTTCCAAGCTCATCTTCATCATGAAGCTAACTTT
>BNJU01003826.1_pt1 | contig 102767 bp, 109 predicted proteins | sample 8539281 | NCBI WGS metagenome assembly BNJU01 (sample SAMD00202456, study PRJDB9452) | human saliva metagenome | isolation source: human saliva | place: Japan | reverse complement strand
GACCCGAGAAGACCATTTTTGTAATCACCACTGACGGAATGTAGAACGCTTTATATATCTGCCGATAAAGTACAAAAATGGTTGTGCGCAGCAAGATGGGTAATCCATGGGAATTTAATATCGGAGCCAATATCGATGCCGCAGAAGCGAGAGATTGCATACATATAAGGAGAAAGGGTAAACTGTATGTGACGGAGTTGGTACGGCTGGTGGGCGTAATTATGCAGTAGCAAAGGCTGTTAGTACAGTGATGACCAGGACAGTGTAGCGGAGGTCGCGCCCGCTCTGGATAACAGTAAGGGATAAAAGAAATAAAAGAGGATTATGAGAGAAGGAGGAAAGATGAGGACCGCACAGAAATATTAATGGATTAAATAACTCTGCCTTTTCAGCAAAATATTATTTATGATAATATTAAAAGAGCAAGCAATATCCGGAGGATGAATGATGAAGACATTGTTTAGCGAACAGAAAATAGTTATTGAGAACTTAAATACAATTTCTCTAAATGCAGAGGGACTTTCTCACAATACCGCAGATGGGAAAAAATCACTGAGATTAAGTTTTCCGAGGTAGGCAATCTTGCCGATGAGATACTGCACTTAATCAGTTACAACCTGATATTTAGAGACAATCAGGGAAAAATATCTGTGATAGATACAGATACAAAGGCTAACAACGGCACAATATTTTAGAGACCAAGCTTATTCTGGTCGCATTTGCTGCATATAAGCTACACAGGCATTTCCTGACAATTTATTTTCATCTTGACCTACCTTTGGCTTTAAACCTTAAAGAAAGGAGATAAGGATTGCAAACGGAGTTATAAGTGGTGCTGCTAATAGGGTTGAAATTGACAAGATTTGCAGGGCAAAATGTATCACAAACGGTGCACTAGCAATTCTAGCATCCACACCACAAAAGGGTGGCTTCGACACTCCTGACCTGACCCTGCCTGTAAAATGACATTTACCTGCTCATCAATAGCCGCTATGGCTAGGAAACACAGGGGCGGGGATTGACTTTAGCAGGGAGATGGATCGGACAGAGTATTTCTGAATTTTGAAAGATCATCCGATTTATGGAAACCAAACTTTTGTAGGAGAAGATTTAACTGCTAAAGGAGGAATGGCAGCAGAAGGCATATGATATATCAGACAATGCGGATACACTGTTGCAGAGGCAGCAGGCAGCAGATTATAGTACCACTATTGACATCTTTATCACAATCAGTTGTCGCCATCAAACATCAAACCGTGAGGGTAGTAGAAAAGTGTTACGTTACCATACCAAGAGACTGTCAGATGGTGGAAACCAAACGATCGAGGAAAGCCCAAGTGAATGGAGCTCTGAGGGCTTATCCGAACTCAAGTAGGGTAAGACGGAGTGATGACCGTTATTCTCATTACGCAGTGTGATGGCATCAGTAAAAGATGGTACATTGCATCAAATTGCGTGCAACGCGGATATTATGGTCGCCCTAAGTGAAGTCTTCTGCTTGCTTTTATTTGGCAGAGATAAATATTTCTGCAAAGTTAGATTGCTTTCATAGCCTACCTTGTTTGAGCCAAACGAAACACTCCAAATATTATAACTGTGTAGGTCCATTAGCTTACACCAAAAGGAGAAATGGATATGAGAAAATCAGACAAAATGGTATGCATTAGGACTTGCACTTTCACACTTGCTGGTATCAGCACGCACTGGCGTGGAGCTAATAAGCAGACTTTCAAGCACTTCTAAGTCAGGCAGTACTCTAGTACTTTACACGGTCAGGCAGCACTTCTAAGTCAGGAGCTCTAGTGCCACTTCATCAGGTAGTCAGGTGACAGGCGGAGAGAAGGTAGTTGTAGGTATAGGACAGTTTGCAGAGCATGGCTCGCTTGACAACTGCAGAGAGGGCTTTTAAAGGGTCTTCGCAGAAGGAGGCTATAAAAGAGGAGAAAACCTGAAATAATCTCACGAGAATGCAGGAGCAGACAGTGGTATAGCAGCCCAGATAGCTACTAATTTTAGTAGCTAAAAGTAAAATCTAATCCGTGCAATCCACAACACCAATGGCTCAGATAAGCTATAGCGCTGCAAAGGATACGGATATTCCTGTTGTCTACACAGCCATTACTAATCCTGTAGCAGCAGAGCTTGCAAAAGGAGGATGGCAGTTCAGTGGGCAATATCACAGGTACAAGCGACAAGCTCCCTATCAAAAAGCAGCTTGAAATGATTAGGAAGATAATGCCTGATGCAAAAGAAAAATCGGCATTCTCTACTGTACAAGTGAGGTAAACTCAGAAAATGTCAGTTAAGGATACAAGGAAGCCCGCTCCAGAATACGGCTTTGAAATAATAGAGCAGAGTGGTAACAAGTTCAGCAGATGTACCTCTTGCAACTGACAGTATACTAACAAAGGTTGACTGCTTAAAACAACATAACTGACAATACAGTAGTGAACAGCCTTGATATAGTTCTTGATAAGGCTAAAAAGCAGGGAAGCCCGTATATGGAAGCGAGATGAGCAGGTTAAAAAGGGCTGTGTAGCCAAGATGGGACTGATTATGTATATGTAGGAGAAGAGACAGGTAAGATGGCAGCAAAAGGTGCTAAGGGAGAGGCAAAAAGCAGTGATATGAAGTTTCTTACTCTTTGAAGAAAGCTGGACTCATACGGCAATGAAGAAGCAGCTAAGTCTTACGGACTTACACTTCCTGAAGGATATAAAAAGTGTAGAAAGTAAAAAGAATGAATATGGCTCGTTAAAAATGGCTTGCCATAAAAATAGTTATTTACCTTAGTTTTAGATGTGTCAAATATTGTAGGTGACACAGCTAAATGCAGTGACATTATATGGATTATTAGCATTTTCAAGGAGTTAAAGATAGATTTGACTCATAGCTAAATGCTTGTACTTTATTTTTAATAGATGTGGGAGGCTAAAATGCAGATTATATTGGAGTGCTTACGGAGGGCTTGTGTATGCCATTCTCCTTAGGGCGTGTACATTACCCATAAAAATACTTGATTTCCCGACCTTTCTGTGGACGGAACATTTCCACTCGGAGCGGCTGTAACTGTAGCTATGATTTTCTTGAGCACCGATTCCCCTTGCCATGCTTGTGGCAACGGCGGCAGGGAGTCATCTTTTGGGGCGATTATGGAATTATCAATGAAAAGTTTAAGATTCGTGACCTATTTCAGGAATCATAGTAATGACAGCTCTTTACTCTGTAAAATCTAAGAATAGCCGGTAGAGCAAATGTACCGCTTTTTAGCAAACAGACTTTGTTTGAAAACGATGTCCTTGAGAAAATATTTCCTGAGGGAATGAAGCAGTACAGCAACCTCATCATACTGAGTAATCATTGTTTTGATTGCACATCTTTGATTTTTACCAAAATGTCAGGCTTTTTACGTGCGACAAGATGCAGTTTTGCAAAGGCAAAATGGGAAAGTGAAGATATCGGATTTCGCATTGCAAATATTGCAGCCCTTGCCGAGGCATATTGTCGATGAACGGCTCTTTGAGATATCTATGGCACAGGAACCGTAGTTATCGGACTCTGCAAATGTATTATTGGAATCAGCCTTTGGAAGCATTTTTAACTTTATAAAGCCTACTAGCTGTGGTAATAGGTGCCATCATCTACAAAGGCATGCGATCCGTAGCTATCTCTATGGGACATACTATCCGACTTGAGCTGTTGCAGCAGCTCTGCTACTGATTATACTGTGCAGCAGGCAATCTTAAAAGAGGAAAGAGCAGGGCATGATTGAACTTAAAAATATTTACAAATACTATAATCCGCACCGTCAATGAAAATGTGCCTCTTTGAAGATTTAACCTGCAATATAAAAAGGGTGAGTTTGTATCCGTGCATAGGAAGTAACGCTCAGGCAAGACCTCTATGTTAAATCTATCTGTGGCGTATCCTCTTGATAAAAGCTGATATTTTGATAGAGGAAAGAGTATAGGCAAGGCTTCCTGAATATGTGAGAAACAGGAGGATAGGCAGGGTGTATCGAACCCCTTCACATGAACCTGTCCTGAGATGACGATGCTGAGAACTCTCCTTGCTGACAATAAGGGCAAGAAAGTTCGACCTTTCTTTTGGGATAAATAAAGGCTAGGATTGATTATTATAAAGAAATATTATCGAGGACTTGGGCCTGACTTGAGGACAAGCTAAATACAAAGTTGAAGTCTTTTCATGGCGGTCAGAGACAGGCTCTCAACCCCTGCTATGTCAACTCCTCACTCCTATTGAGTTTCTGATGCTTGATGAGCATACTGCGGCTCTGGACCCCAAGACGGCTGACCTTATTATGGAGCTGACAGATAGGTGGTAAAGGAGAAAAAGTTGACTGCTAGTATGCAAACTCACAACCTAAGATATGCTGTTGAGTATGAAATAGGCTGCTTTATGATGCATCAGGTAGAGGCGGTTATAGATAGGCTATGGAAGAGAAGGCTAAGATAACGGTAGATGATATGCACGGGAAATTTACGGAAATTAGTATTGAGTGTGGGAACTGATATGTGGTATATTATTACTATATTGCGACTTACTCTCAAGTACCAAAGTTCCAGAGTGCTTCGCACATCTCGCTTGCACCTCACTGACGCAAACCAATTAAAGTCTGCATGATATTATGCCACTTATTTGTGTTTGTAGGGTTGAAGGGAGTAGATTAAACGAACAAAGGTTTTAAGATTTCGATTAATTCACCGGTAGTACTTGATTTTCGAGCGATATGTCTGATTGCGCTGGCTTTCCAATATTTACTAAGGGGCGACTAATAAGCTGTATGACCTATCATTCTTCTTTACCACCAATGACCTACCTCAGATCACCATGTTTTTCTGGGTCATAGCGGGTGGATCATTTTATGGGAAATATCACTCATATCCTGCCTCTTAGACTGCTGCTTGAGGAAAGTCACGAAGTAAACTCCTCATACAGTCGATAATATACTGCTCTTATTACAGGACTTGTGAATTATAGCTATTTCCGAATGTAGCCCTTTTGCGGAGCAAGCGGAGTGGTTTTTACCTTTATTTTACTTAGCTCATTTACAGGAAGCTTCAAGGACAGAGAAATACCGCTACCTTTTTATATTGGCATGCCGTATCTTTATAGGACATGCAGGTGTATGACGGTAATGTGGTCAGGGACATGTATCCAATCTCTCCCATGTACTTGGTGGGTGTTGTGGGCTCGCAGTTATGGCATGTTGCTTAATAAGAACGGAATTAAGAGAGGGTGAGAAATAAAAAGCACGAAAATCTCTTTAATAATACAGTATGATGGAGTCTTGACCAATAAATTAGAGGTAGCAAGACACTACGAAACCCTGAAAGGAGCCGTCAACTTCCTTAGGGTTCTTTCTCTCACCGGTACGATAAATTATAGGTATATTTATATGTTATAGTATTTATAGTGAGCAATTAAAGAGAGGAGACAAAATGATTAGGATCCACACGACTACAACAAGCCTGCACACAGTGAAGTGCTTAAGGCGAGTTATGGATATAAGTGATGTGTTATCCGGATACGGGCTGATGAGCTTTGTGAAAAGCTAAGGATGAGATATGCATAAATAAGCCTGAGGCAGAGGTGCATTTTCTTGTAGGAGGCACACAGACTAACTTTATCGTGATACTTCTGCGCTTAGGAGCTATCAGAGCGTAATCAGTGCAGATTCAGCGCTATGATAGTGTACACGAAACCGGAGCAATAGATACAGGACATAAGGTTGAGACAGTAGCAGGAAAAGATGGGAAGCCACTGCTGCACAGGTAAAAGAGGTGGCAGAAAATTATAGAATCAGCGGTGTAAAGGAGCATATCACAGAGCCTAAGATGGTCTATATTTCATTCTCACAGAGTATGGAACATATATTCTAAGAAGGAAATGAAGAAATAGTGCGGTCTGCAAGAGTATGACCTCTATTTTTCATACAGATGGAGCAAGGCTTAGCTATGGGACTGGCTTAGAGGGAAATATGTAACTATGGAAGATGGCGAAGTTTTGCGGATGTATTTCTACTGGTAGGGTACGAAATGCGGAGCAATGTTTGGTGAGGCAGTTATCATTACCAACAAGTTCTTATGTCAGGCTTTAGAAGCTATATGAAGCAAAACGGTGCCTCCTTGCAAAGGGTTGTCCTTTGGAGCGCAGTTTAATGCTCTTTTTGAAGATGTGCTGACTTTTAAAATAGCTGCAGATCTCTCGTAAAATATGCAATGAAGATAAAGAAAGCTCTATGATAAGGGATTAAGTCATACATTGAAAGCTCAAATCAATCAGCAGTTTGTGATACTAAGCAGGGGGCAGATGGATCGAAACTTTCCCAAAATACGCCTTGAATATGAGGGAGATAGGACGAAGACTCTCATATAGTGCGGGTTCTGTACAAAGCTGGCTAATACTGAGGCTGAGGTTGATGAGCTGGTAAAGGATGTTGAGAGGTTATAAAAATTAAAAGTTAGAATAGCGGCAGTTTTAAGCCAAAGCTTTGGATTTTTGCTAAAGTATTAATCCCTTGACCTGTCCTTAGGGACTGTACTACACTGTGAGCAGGAGGTGATGACTATGTTAAGAAATGAAATACAAAAATTGACCGGTCTTACGAGAAAGGCAATGAGTATTATGAAGAAAGAGGGCTGATTTGTCCGAAAAAGTCTGAGAAAGGCTATAGAGACTATAGTGAGAAGGATATACAAATCTTAAACAAGATATCTCTTTATAGGAAGGTGGACTAAGTATAACTGAGATTGAAAAATGTATTGAACTATATATACTTGTCATCTGCGCTTCGGAAGAAAACAGCATGAATTAGAAGTAGAAGAAAAAGAAAGGACATACTGGAGCTGCTTATAAGGAGAAAACGACAATGTAATTCAAGAAAGACTTGCACTTCTTTGAAAATGAAGAGACTATTTATGAGAGACTTGAAAGAGCTTTTCCGGGATATTTTGGTATGATGATATTTAGTGCATATCAGCCTTTTCTAAGCGAGTCGTTAAAAGAATCAGAAACTTTTCAGCTTATAATGAGTATATAAACTATCTGGACAGCCTGCCAACATTTGAATTATCTGAAGAAGAGAGAGATTACATTGAAAAAATACTGCTGGTTTAGGGTATAAATGAATTAAAGGATGTAAACAATGCTAAAGATTAAAGCTGTAGAAGACATCAAGCAGTGGTGGACTGAGAACAAGGATACAGTAACTAAATATGAGGAATTTCGAAAAACAGTGATGAATACGCAAGCAGTCTAATGAAGAAAAATATATGATAAGCTCATATATATGGAGGATAATAATTACTATGAGACTGCAATTCCTCTTATCAGGCAATTTAGTAAAAACCTATGATGATTATTACAAAGAAGCTGCTTGAAGCAAATGATGAGTATATGAAGCTGCGTAAGATATAAAAATTACAAAATAAATAAGTAAAATATGCTGCCCTGCCTGAATAGGTGGGGCTATTTTTGATAAAAGCATTATTCTTTACTCATAATAGCTTATACTATAATCAGTATAAAAAATGGAGGTAGATTATCATATACTAGGTAGTTAATGTTAATTTCAAGTTAGATGTGATATTAAGAAAAAGATGGAAGAGGCTTTGCTCAGAAATGGGATTTCTAAGAGTGAGCATTTAAGATATTTGCAAAAAGTAGGAAGAGAAAAAGAATTCCATTTGAGTATCTGCTGATCCGTTTTATTCGAGAGTAATATGAAACATCTAAGAAGAGGTATTGCTGCTCTTAATGCGGAAATGGTGTGGAACATGAAAATGATAGAGGTGTCGAATAAATGAAAAAGATATGGTTTGATGAGGCATCGAGAAGATTATATTTATTGGCAGTCACAAGATAAAAACATTAAAACGGATTAATTCTCTATTAAGAGATATTGAAAGAGATAATTTTGATGGAATTGGAAAACCAGAGCCTTTGAAAGGTGAGCTTAGTGGATTTTGGAGCAGGAGAATGGATGACAAGTAATAGGTTGTTTATAGAATATGGCATTGTAAAATAATTTGTTAGGGCTAATGTTGTTTACAGTTGCTGCGCTCAGTGACGCCTCTCACTAATAAATGCTCCAGACTCGCTACGGTTTTTCTGTAAGATGCTGGTTACACGTAGCTTTTGTTGACGAAAAACCCTGATACGCTCGCTTAGGCATTGTGAGTTCCGCCAATGACGAGTAAAGTCCGGGACAAACAAGCGCATCAGCCGCGATCAGGCAGTGGGTGGGGCCGTCTTTCATCTGGTATTCGGGTTGCTATGTTGCATAAATTTGCAGGTATCAGCTACGAATGATAAATTCGAGCGAGCGCATTAGGCGTAGCAGAAGCGGATGCCGGAGCGGAGTCTGAAATGTTATCATTCGGAGCGCCATTGTGTAGTAAGATGGTCGGATGTATCAGCAAAACCGATAGTAATGCCCTAGCGAGCGCATCAGGGCAGCCTTGAAGCGAATGCCGTAGCGAGGTCTGGACGTTTACTGCATTTATGTCGACTCTAGCAACTTATTTTAGCTCTACAAATTAGAATTTCGTGGAGACAGGCAATGCAATTAAATTCACCATAAAATACAGGAGGTTTAAAGATGAACAGTATTTTCACAGGTAAGCGTTAGGAAATAAGGATGATTGTCCGGTTGAAGAGGATAAATAATGACGGTCATAAAAGCGAATGCAGCTCCAAAGCACGCAGGTAATCAGCAGCCTAGCAGGAAGTTTTACGTTAATGGCTAAATCGTGACAAAAGGTAGAGAAACTCTCAAAGATAAGTCCTTATGCAGCCTGTGCGGCTAACGCACTGTTGTCAGTGTTCCGGTGTACAGGAAAGAAGGGTCTTCGATCCTCTGAATAATGCAGAGATTGATGTGGCTAGTTTCACAGGAAAATATGTGGCTGGAGAGGCAGATTATCATGGCTTGTGGCGGTGTATGGCTCGGAGTAACGCACCTGTGGGGTGAGCGAGATGGAGGCTGTAGCCAAAAGTACTGAACCTCCCTGACGAGTAAGTTGCATATTCCTTATTCGCGGGATATCCTGCGGAAGAGGGTAAACGCAGCAGGATCAGCTGATGAGGCAAGAATACACTATGTTTCCTGACAATGTCCCGCAGTGCTACACATTTCGGTCGCTAAGTCGGTCATAAAATACGATTGAAATTGCGATGAATTCGGTTAAATCATAAAAGGAAAGAACATAAATTTACGATAAATGTATATTCGGTTAATGTTAACATTAGAATAGTTACATTATATATAAGAGCTTGACAAATTTTGGATATTTCCAGCTCCACTCTCGCAAGAGATTAAGCTGAGTATAAATATGGAGGTAGGGCTTTGGTAGTGGAAGGATGATACTAAATTGATGGCACATTCATCTGATGCCTGAAGATGTGATTCAAGCTAATTCGGGACATATGGCTGTGTATTTTATAGACCATGGCAGTGTAGATGACCATAAAAGATAATGAGAAGTATATGTTGACTTGGCTTTGGTCTATACATTTAATGATCCTTATATGCTCTCGCGATTTAAGGTTGAAACTGTTCATTCAAATATGCTTGCTATGGTACAGAAAGATGCCTGAAACTGGCAAGTTGTTTCGCGTGATGTTGACAGTAGATATCAGTGAAAACAATAAATGAGATTAGATAAGGTGATAACTAGGATGAATTCATGAGAATAAAACTTCATCCCAGTAATGCAGGATATCCATAGATGGATGCTATTATGAAAAATGACTGAATATGCAAGCAAAAGAAAGATATTTTAGTCGAAATTCATTCTTACCCTAAAGGAACATTTACAGGATGATGTATGTTCTCCAAGCCGTATTAAAATGTATATCATACCCTAATGTAAGGCTGTCAATTGCTCATCTGGGAGGATTTCAAGTGGAGAGACTGTATGGTCTTAATGCATAGTTTTAATTTCTCCGCAATCCTGCCTGATTATGTAACAGATTTGGAACAAAGAGGACAAAGTCGAGATACTGCGCTTGATAAATTGGCAGGATAAACTGGTTTAGCGACGGATTTCCCGGATAACAGCAGATGTTAAAACCAAAAGGAAATCTGCGACAAATATTTTGAAAATACGCACGAAAATGGACTTTCTCTGGAAGAAGCTGAGAATATATGCAGAAACACGCCTCTGAAGATGATTGATAGTATAAATATATGGACGGAAAAGACTAAATTGGTAACAGAGTGAAAGAGCTATGTATATAGAAAGAGATTGTGCTCAAAAGATTGAAACCCTTTCAATTATTCAATTATTGATTACTTTTGGAAGACCTCCCTCCATATCCTCTGTGCTTAGAGTACTCGGTACTGGTTGGCTCTCCGCACACTGGCACTTCGCCTATATATGGGTTATGTGACATGATTATACTGCCACTGTTTGGCAGCACTATATTCATATGCAATAGCAATTGGAAATATAATTGGTATGCACTTTTTGTGCAGGTTTGGGAGAGCCTATAATCCCAAAGCTATCTAGAGCAAGAGAGCCACTGAAACAGAGCTGATAAGATACGAGGTCTTGCCAAATAGCTACTAATCATGTATTTATTTGGCTTAGTTTTGATTATCATTGTTATCGTGCCTTGTATTTATAAATAAAGTTGATACAAAGAAGTTAAACAGATAAAAGACATGGAGCCTAGCCCATGAGTTTTGTTGTTTCTCGTATTATGCTAGTACTTCTGTAACATCCAAAGAATCTTTGCGTAGTCCTCAAAGGCCATAACCATCTTTGCGCCTACGAGCGTATCATTTTCATCATCAGCCTTTTGCACTGTGAGAAGTCTGGCACTTGCGATGAAAGTAAGTCTCAAAGTCGGCGAGAACGTCGCTAAATACAGCGTGCGCCATCCTGAACGAAATCTCCGGCAGGATCTTTGATCAGAAGCTAACTCAGCAAAGCCCTTCATTGTGGTAAAACAGGCTTTTCCCCATCCATAAGCATAAGCTCTGCAAGCTCTCATCTATCTGTCCATTGACAAAATTATAGCCACTCTTCAAGTTTGGCGTGACGTGACAGAAAGAGTCTTTCCCTGCACGCTGCAATGATAACTCTGTAATTTGTGATAAAAATGTACCGCAAGGTTTGATAAGCAGTATTCATTGTTCTTTTCCATAATAAAAACTCTCCTTTTTCGATTTGTTATTGTTTACTGCTTCTGATGCAACACAATCGCAATATTATTTAAGGCAGATGACGATTTAAAAGCAGCAAAAATAATGATAATTATTATCAATAATTTGCGCAAAATGACTCCATATTTTATAGACCTATCGTAATATTAAATTAAAATGATAATCATCACGATTTTAGGTATACTTAATCTTTGTATGTTCGACCTCGACAAAGATTTAGAAGTCACATATCAAAGGTATTAAAGATTATTGGAAAACCACAACACTATAGAGTTTAGTGTACATGTAAAATGAGGAGACATTTAATGAGCTCAGAACATGACAGGTTGTCAGATACGAGTCGTTTGCACCATATAAAGGTATTTTTAAATGAGCAAAATATAGAACATCATCACTTGCACATAATGCGTTTTGAACTCCTTTTGTACTTGACGAGAGGGTGGAGAGCTATCTCTTCAAACAGGCTCTATAGGTTAAGCTAGAAAAGGTTCATCGTACGTATAACCTGACGCCTCTGCGCGAACACAGGCTGCTGAGCTGTGCTTGGACTGTTTTTGCAGGTTTCAGGCATGCAGAGAGATATTTCCTTCATATTTTTCGAGGCTATGACCTTCGCAAATAAGCCATTTTCAAATGATGCAAAGCCACATAGAGAAAATGCTGGAAATAGCACTCTGCTATCTTGAGGGCCAAGCCACTGTTTGAAATGGAATCCGGTTTTCAGCTAGGCGGCTCTTTGCCGGACTTACGAAGGAATTTGATTTTGCATTATGGATGAAACATAACCATCCAATCAGGGAAAAGCGGATACAAAGAATGAAAAGGATAACCGCCTATATAAATGACCATTACACCGAGCCTCATCAGAGCTTGCTGACAATAGCAGGAGATGGAGACAACTTACAACTACTCATATTTCACATTTGTTCAAGGATTACTACGGCATTTCATTTCATGTATCTGAACAATCTTCGTTTTGAAAAAGGAAGCTATGACAATGATACTTAACACAAGAGCTTTCGCGAGACTAGAGATAGCTGTTGCGGGAGGAGATTTTCAGATGCAAAATATCTCGATAATCAGGAAAGATCACTGGGCTGCAGTCTATCAGAGATAGTAAGTAAAATGGCATCCACGATGGTTTAATCAGTGAGAATGACGCTAAGAACCTGTTGCAATACAAGTACACTGATGAAGAGGAATGGAAATGCTGGAAGAAATTGGGCTTAATCTCGTCCAATTTTTCTTCTTGACATGTTGGATGTATGCATATAACACAATTGAGACTTATATGCAATTCACTGAGTGAATAAGGTCGAAAGGAGGAGAATGAGGCTAATAGTTTGATTTGCAGTAAAACATTTATCAGTGCGCAGCCAGACCAAATCGTTGTAGGGATAGCTGAGGGAGGCTCACTCAGGTGAAAAGCTCTCACAATCAGACGCTTACCAGACGAAAGCGGTATCAATGATGATGACTGCAAGCGTGCGCTTATCAGCTGCTGCTAAACAGCCGAAGGCTATATAGTAACCGACAGGAGGAAGGGGACGCTTACGTAAGCAACAAGATTAAGACCGACCCTCGTGTAGAGTAGAAAAAGCTAAAGAATTAAGAGTAATCATTTCAGAGCTTTCGAGAAAACTGGGCTTTCTCTGGATGAAGTGCTCACCCTTTGTACAGAATACTATGGAAGGATTGTAATGTTATTTAGCATACTGCCTGTGGGCGATAGTATTTTGGATTGCACCGCTTTTAGGATATATAAATGACAAAGTCAACGCAAAGTTCAAGAAAACATAGCTGTTGGCGTAACCTTTATGGAAGAAGGCAAACAGGATGCAGAGGTAATTACGAGCTACAACAGATATAAAAGCAGATTAAAATGATTACGATAGTTTTAGCCCAGCACATGTGACATTCCCGGTGTTTGTATCCATTTTGGATACTGCTCACCTAATACCTTGTGGACATATGTAACCATGTTCATATATGCCATACTACATTTACCCTTTGCAACAAAGACTCAGCAGCATTAAGCGTGAGAGGGCTGTACAGCGCTCCAGGAGAAAAAGGATGAGGTGGACATGGAAAACATACCCAATTTCAAGGGAGAATATCACCTTTGCTTTTCATCACACTCATAACAAACCTCTTATTTGGAGGTGGAATCCTTTTATGTCCTTTTATATAACCTCAGCGGCATCGGTACTTGTATTTTGGTTTTCATAACCGCTATTTTTACAGGAACCGCTCAGAAAAGTAATGAAGAGAGGATTGACAAGGTACTGACTCGATAAGGCATTATAACTGGTCTAAGATCTGGATAGCTGCATCTGGCTGACGCCATACCACTGGGGCTTTTCGGGACTGTTATTTATAAGTCATCATTTATGGCTTTATGATCATACTATTGCCACTACAGGAGCAATCTGCATAGGAGCTGTATATTGAAGAACCAGGGAAGAGCGCAGGAGAGGCTTTACAAAGGGAAGTGGCGTAGGAGCGATAGTGGATGATGAATAAGTGGATTGGAGGCATGATTTACTACAACCCCACGACAGTAGGTATTCATCGTAATGAGAGAGTAAGTATGAATAATACTCTTAATCAGCCCCACCTCAGGCAAGGTAATTACACTGCTCCTTCTTAATTCTAATATTGGCTTGCCTTTACCGGTCCTGCAACAAATGTATATTAAATGCCGATTAAGATAGAGGTAACAAAGGATGAAGTAGAGGCTAGCTAAGGCATTACTAACTACCGCATCAAACTCTGACATCAAGAATGTTGAGCTAATTGAGCTGGATGACCCGGTATGGGTGAATGGAACTTATCGGACGACTTATTAAAGGGAGATTTTAGATGGTAAAGAGAATCTCAGTACTCCTGCTAAGACCCCAAAGAAGCCATTTATAAGGATAACTGACAAAAATGGAAAGATATTTGCATTTAGTTTTAGAGGATATTATGGGAAATTTGAGGAGATAAGGAAACTCTTTAAGTAGACTCTAATCTTTGAAATGAAATCCTTATTGATAATAAAAGCTGAATAACCGTTGCACTTACGCAGAGGTTCAGCTTTTTAAGATGAGATGAAGGTTTGTCTAAATTTGGCAGTTGTCCGTTTGACACCGTGACACCTGTCTCAAATCTAAAAGCGTTCAAAATAAATGCACATATACTTGACACATGGCAATAATATTATATTATGTAATATAGAGGTGAGTATATGAAGAATAAAAGAATGAAGATTGCACGAATCGAAATGATATGAAACAGGAAGACCGCAGTTGGTGTTAAGGCAGACAATAGTTTATAGAGGCGGAGATCCACATTGAACCCATGCATAGTACTTGTAAGGCACTCGGTAAAACACTTGACGAATTATTTCAGAGGGCAAAATGAATAATAATATTAATGATGAGCGCATTTTATCTGAAAGAAGAAGGATATATGAGCAGAGGCTATACATATTATTTATGCTCTGGTGACATCTATTAGATTAAAATGGTCTTATGGATGCAGGCTGAAATGTATGTCTGAATTGGATTATTTTAATTGGAAGCGGCCTATATGATTATTATTGCCAATTATTTTAAAAGGTATCAATATATGGATTAATCCAAATGACGGCACAAACAGACACACTAAAACTTCATTATTGCAGGGTAACATCTATTATACTAAATGATAATCTGAAAAGTATTAGATTGAATTGCAGATCTCAAAAATGATCAAAAAATAGTTTATTCAGAGTTGATAACGATATTTTCTATAATATCGATGAAATATATTACCTGAATAAGAAAAGCAGGAAAAGATAGATACAGTTAGATGATGAAGAGTAAAAGTATCGGAAGATAAACATAAACTTAAGAATAAGCATTATAGTTTGAAATAAAAAGATAAGAAAAAATATATAAACAGTGTATAACTGACAAATGATAACCGATAAATGATTTAAGGAGCATCTTAGAAATGAGCAAAAATCAGAGATTATTTTATGCAAACAAGATTGATTAGACTGGCTGCACAAGAATGGAAACTATCACTGAGAAAGTTATTGATATATTTAAAAAGTCGAAGTATTAGGATTTATTGAAGATGGTTATGAATTTTTACCGTGAAGGTGATAGATAGGTTGGAAGATGTATCAGGAGTTCATCAGAGAAGGGGGGATAGGTAAATGCTTGATTTATCAGATGGACTACTTTTGTAATTATAGTTATTATGAAGTAAAGAGCCTGATAGAACTAAATGTGCCAAAACAAGGACTTTGGTCAGGGTTTTACCTCACATCATCTAAAGAACAGGCAGAAAGCCTAACATATCCATAATCAAGGCAATAGCGAAGGGAGAATATTAAAGAGCAAAAATTTTATTATATTTCGACTTTGAAGTAAGTATAGTTAATGATATAAAAGTTAATATTTTCGAAGAGGCAGACAAAGGTTGGTTACACTGTGCAGCGGCGCACAGAAAGAAAACTTTTGTTGAATTGAAAAAGAAATGAACAAGTATGATGTTATTGTTGAAGATTGCAGATGACGCCAAACGCTGTATTAACCGCATATATCGCAGGCGTTTTTTGGAGATTGGTAATGAAGCTGATGAATTTGTATCAAACAATTACTACCAAATAAACTTAAGAACCACATGAATGAAATCGATAAAGCATTGAAATGCATAAAACATATAGGAAGTGAGAAAATATACTGAAACGATGATTAGTAGAGATAGACAGAGTATACAATTGATTTACTTATTACTATGGTTAGAAGAAATTCTGAAGATATGTACCAGACCCTAAAGAAATATTATTGATTTTCTATTGTCAAAGACTGAAGGCATTGTATGATAGCGATTCAAAACTTTGGTGTAATAACTGTCATATATTGCAGATGTGTATAAGGAAGAGATAAGCAATGAGGATATATCCTGGATTTTACACCAAAAATCAAAGATAATCGTAAGAATTAAAAATTTATGCTATACTTAGAGATAAAATCATGGAGAACTTTATAGATGGAACAAAAAGGTAATAAAGACGTACTTTATGAATATAATGTGGTCGCTTGTCACCATAGTGATAGCTCGTACTAATGATTACCGCAATAACCAGTCAGCAAAGGATTTCTTCCATAAATGATGCCTCACAGATTAGATGGGAAAAGGGTTTATGGCTTCTACCATGGTTTCCGTTCTTTCATATCTACCTTGAAGGTGGCTAACAATTATTACTAACATATTTCTGTAAATGTGAACCACCGTCATGTTGCACTCTGCGCAGATATATATTTCTGCAATTACACCCATCTGCCCCAGATATCGCAAGCTTTACTTATGCGCAAAAGACGGAGTCTCATTTCAAATACCACCATAGTCTTGTGCTTAACCTGCTTGGTGTGCCAGCTTGGTAATTGATTTCGTTGCAGTACTTTAGCCTGTTGAAGACCCGATATTTTTGCTTTTAATGACTGTGGCAAGGCGCGTTATAGTTACGGTTTTGTCATTATGACTTTCCGACTTTCTTCTTTTTATGTTGCTCAAAGAGCCAAAGTGGACGGATAAACGGGCTTTGGGAATAAGCATGGGAAAGCTAAGATAATCAGAAACCTGGAGAAGAAAAGGGCAAATGGGAAGAGACAGTTAAAAAAGATCGTATCCGGACCTGTTTCAGGTGGGTGAAAAATGCTGTTTGTGGCATTTCTCATTAACTTAGCACAGCGTAAAGTACTCAGATATCAATAACTGCTTTTGTCTACCTTGGACCAGGGTGGCAAGTTCGGACAATATGGGAGATATCTGGGTTCACAGGCTTTTGCCTTCGTAGATTAAATTGCCCTATTCCAGAGCGCAGGTGTAGTTGACTATCTTATACAGGGCTTTTCCCAGTCTATAGTTCGAGCCGGTTGTTGTTCAATTGAGCTTTTTAAGCAGGGGAATGAGCTTCATATCTGTATCTTTTATCAGCCTTTATTACCACCGTTATTGACAGGCGATAAAAGGAAGAGGGTTAACAATTAGTCTTCATCATCGCAGTCGATTGGCTCAACTGAGAACTCAACTACCTTGCCTGTTTTGCATTTATTTCATACCGTACTGGTAGCGTTGTACGGAACTCTATATCATAAACCTTAATACCGTCATCTGTGGTGTTTTTGCCTTTGTAAATGTAACTCGCCAGCATTTAAGCCTGCGTGGTTAAGTAATTCGTTGGCTGACTGTGTGGTGATGTACTGTGCAGGTTCTTAACCGGCTTCAATCTTAAGTAACTTTTTACTTTAAGTACGCTGCCGTTGTTGGCATCGATACTGGTGGGCACGGTAAATCGTTTGCCTTGAACTTACCTCGTATACCTGACCGAAGTCATCATCATCTGCATCGTACTCAATCAACAGCGCGTTTGATTGCGATACCTGCTGCGCAGCGTTCTAGCACTTTCTCTTGAGATAAGTCTGCCTGCTGCTGAAACTGAGGTGAATGTTAGAACACAAGACCAAAAGCAAGGAGTGTAGCGATTAACTTCTTTGAATTCTTCATAGTCTCCTTGTGTGGTTTGGTTTTTGAGCCCACTATGCTTTGTGTATTATAAAGGGATGAAAATTAAAATTAGATTAGAGAACATGATAGCAATCTCGTGAAAGACCAAAATCAGACCTGTAGATCTTATTACGGTATTCACAAGATGTTAGGAAATATCAGTACTGCAGGAGGTACTATTAATCATCATCATCGTCGTCACTCGCCTTTGTCGTGCTCTCATAACCTCTAAATCAGCATTTTTAGGGTGTTAGAGCCGTTTTCTAAACCTTTTCAGCCTCATCAGATGAGGAAAGGCCCACGTCCTTAGAAAAGAATGGCTCGGTGTACAGGACTACTTCATATATTCGTACTACTGTATGCAGAAGTACCACTTGCATACATAACCTTTCCATCATCTTTTCTTTAGCAGGCTTTTTCAAATGTAACAAAACCTAGTCACCTCTAATCCCGCATCTTTTAGGTTATGGATTTTGCACATGTCCATGCTTTATATAATGCCTCGAAGCTGCCACCTCGCTTACAGTAGAGGTTTTGCCGTGATGTATTATTAGTTTTCATTATCCGTACTATATGGTGTCTATTATTGTCCGCCGTCATTTTGCTTTTTCTTTTTACCTGAAGCTGACCCAGCCTTTTCACCATCTATATTGTCATTGGAGTTCTTTTATCGGGCTTTTTATCATCCATATTATTGTTTGCATCATATCGTTACATTCTGCACATCTGATTTACCTTTTGCGGCTTTGCATTGGCCCCTCAGCCACATCATTTACAGCCGTACTCCTGTGGTTTGATTATCAGTTGCTTTATTATTGGTTTATCTTTTGATTTAGCGTTAGAATGCATTTTTGCCGGTCTAAAGTGCGTTACTTTATTAGAGCCATTATTAGCGGCATTTTCTTCTACACCAGTAGTATCACCCGAAGAAGCATTGGCTTTTATTTTTAGCAACCTCGCTGGACTCGCTGCTAATAACTTCTCCGCTGTTTGCAGCTATGGTATATTTATATTTGTCATCATCAGAGGATATCACTCACTTACACACATATCCCATCTTCCTTTAGAAGCTGCCGATCAAGGTTAGGCGCACTTTTAGGGGATCGCATCAACATAAGCAAACTAACCGCACCAGACCTCGTTGGGCAGATCGCTTCACATCCTTGGCATACAAGGCCGCCAAGTGCTGCGTAAGCCCAAAAGATTAATACCGTTGCAATGGTTAGAATGTATTTATTCTTTTATTAGATCAGCCATAGGCTCTCCTTCTAATCTACTTTAAGGTCAGATAATGGTAAATGTGGTTCCACTTCCCCTTCACGAGTTACTTCACTCACCTTGGCGCATATCGACACTTTTCTTCACCATGGATAGCCCCAGCCCGGAACCTGTTATTCCGACTTATTGCTCGCCCCAAAGAATCTGTCAAATATAAGGTTTAGCTGTCTGTTTATTCCGATACTGTTATCCCTCTACCAGAAGGTTAACGATGGTCTCTGTTCTTTCTTAAGCGTTACCTCAGAAAGAGCCACCCTCAGTTTGCCGCACTTTGTAGGCATTTTCAAGGGAGTGTTCTGCAAGCATCAAAGAAGCTCCCGATTGTTGCTTAGCATGATATCCCGGTTCGGACATCATCATCTTCAATAGTTATATCATTTACCATAAGCGGCATCATATCGCCGCAGGTCACTCAACTAAGGCGGAGAAGTTTAGGCTTCAAAAGTGACAATTATCGATTCTCTGCTTCCAAGTCTGGCATATGAAAGTGCGCCGTCAATCAGCTGGTGCATTCGTCTTCTCCTGTCTCTTGATTGACCAAGAGACCTGATGTAGTCTGGTGGCTCTCTTTCTCAAGGGAAATCGCTCAGGTGCAAGAATTTCACTGAAACCGGTGTACGATAGCTCGTGTGAAGCTATCTGAAGCAGCACTTTTCCATTTCAAAGGAAGCCCTGATCGTCTCAACATCTTGTTGAAACTGGAAGAAAGGCGAAAGCCCGCCGCCGCTACCGGTACTCAGGTGGTCTGGCGAAAGATTATCATGCAGTGATGCTTGTGGTCGTCTCCTCTATTTTCTTTTATCGGCCTCACTATTCTCGTGGCAAGATAACCACATAGAAGAACAATGACGATGAGAAATGGGAGGAAGGCCGCCAGTGCAGATGGCTGGTGTCAAAAAGCTGGGCTGAGGTATCCCTTAGCGGAGCACTCTTTATCCAAAGCTTCGGAAAGCCTTCGCTAGCCAGCCTCTATCATATATCAGGTAGCTTCCGCTTTGCAGTACCATATGAAATGATAGTGTCCTAAGAGGCAGGTCCGTTATTTCTCATTATCGAGTTTCTTTCCAAAGAAGGCTTCCGTCGCAGTATATAGCCCAAATTCCATAGAATTGCGTCATATGAGTCATCACGTCTGTAGGCAGCCTGTCGATGCGGATAAAATATCGTCTGCATCAAACTCGCCGGCAGTTTCATATCCGGCTCAGACAGCATTTGGGCTTGTCAGTATTTTCTTCCACAGCACTTATGAAGTACTTTTGAGTTTTTCCCATCAAGACTGTTACTATAAGAATACGAGTGGCTGTGCGACAGTATAAAAAATGTAGAGAGAAACCAAAGTATAATCCTAAGTCTTATCGATAGTTTCACCATTTTCTCCCTGATGACATAGCCTGCACCACGCAATCAGAGAATGAGTTTGGTAGGAAAGCCGTCATCTATTTTCTTTCTGAGGTATCTTATATACACATCAATACATTGGTACCGCCTCATAATCATAATTCCATATGATTTTATCTTTTCACGGCTTAACACCTTTTCTTTATTGGTAAAGCAGGGTACTCAAGAAGCTGATATCTTTGCTTGTGAGGTTTTATCTCGGTACCGCCGCGTGTAACCGTATGAGAAGACAGATTGAGGCTTAAGTCCGCTACAGTTAAGGATGTTCTTCAGTATGTTGTTTTCACGGTTAATACCCTTATCCTTGCGAGTAGCTCTTCAAATGAGAATGGCTTTACCAGATAGTCAGCCAGTCTGCTGTCAAGTCCTGTCACCCTGTCTCTATGGAACTCTCTTGCAGTAAGGAAGCACAGGTGTTCTTTTAGCTTCAGCTCCTTTATCATTGTGGCAAATCCATCGAAGGTAAGGCATCATGATGTCCAGTATGGCGGCATCGTATTCGGTAAACTGCATTGTCAATTGCCTCCCTGCCATCAAAGCAGTTGTCCACTAAAGCCCTCTTCAGAGCTTTGTAACTATTCTATTAAGGTCTTCTTCAATCTTCTGCGGCATAGTGTAAGCGCATATAACCTTATATGTGGGTATTTTGCAGATATTTTTATGACTGGAGAAGCAAAGTTAGACTCAATCTTTATAATCAGAGTAAAGCCTCCCAAAATTAATATAGTATATAAAGATTAAAGTTAGTGTATATTCATCATTGGCACAAGTAAAAAAGGCGTTTCTTTCTCCCAATCATACAGTTTTATTTTATTATTGATTTGCTAAAAGCAACAAATGACATAAAGGAAAAGCTGGTATGACTAATGCTATTGTAGAAGAAAGACTGATTTCATTCAAGACCCTAGAGCAGTAGGTAAATTTTTGAAAGATGCCTGCAAGCTTGCAAGGGCAGCGCACGAAAACATACTGAAGACTATGATGATGGTCTGTCAAAAGGACAGAGATGCTTCTAAATACAGGAATAAAGGAAAGAGAAAGACTTCGACTAAAGACCCTATATGGAGAAGTCGAGTATGAAAGAAGGGTGTACTCAGACAAGGCTGAGCTGACGGGACAGAAAGGCAATATGTATCTTCTTGATGACAGGTATATGGAAATGTGAGAAAGATAGGCTTTAATATCTACCAATCTTGCAGAGAAGATCGCCAATTCACATGCGAACTCCCGTACAGGGCATCTATGCGTGAGATGTTAAGCTCTTCTTCAACAGGACAGGCATAAGTGCCGTGGAGGAGTATGGAATGTAGCCCAGAAGTCTTTTGGACCAGAGGATAACATCAGAGGAAGAGCTTGATGTGAAGAAGATGAAGGCAGCGGTACCTGCTGGACGAAAAGTGAAATCGGGAGTTCTTTTTGAGGAAAATGGATGGGAGTATGGCTTCAATGCGGCAGAGGCCTACAAAACGCACGGCAAGAAAGGAGATGAAGGCCTTATAATATGGGCGAAGGCTGATGCTGAGAAGGAAAAGCAGCGCAGTACTCTGGTGAGAGAAAGTGGTATGCAGGTGATGGACGGAAGCAGCGTGGATTCACAATAAAAAGAGAGGCAGTGACACAGAAAGAAGTATAAACTTGACGAAATAGGGCAGGCGAATACTGATGGAGATGGTGGCAGCTGGATAAGAGCCTCTATGACGATGAGAGGCGGTATTCCAGCTTTGACTGACAGATACCAGCTACTGATCAGAAATTTAAGAAAAATAAGCAGTAAGGGCTGCACAGAAAGGATACACGGATGCCTGATTCTCAGAGAAGATTGAAGAAATGTTTGCCTATATACGTGAATGAAATATATAAGAGCGAGCAAAAGCGAAGAGGAAAGCGCAAGACCAGCAGAGCTGAGGAACTGGTACATGCTCACCTTTACACAACAGAGAAGTGGCTGGCTACACGTACTACAAGCGAGGTGAATAGAGCTTAAGCCGCAGAAGGCATCGTTTACAAAACGAGGGCATGCCAGGAACGCAGAAACTGCACGCTGATAACGCTGAGAATGAAGCATGGTGCGCGTATGAGATGGTCAGAATCAGGAGCTGATAACTCATGAAACTTCGTGCAGGAAAGAAAACAAAGACCTGATAGAGACCGCTCGAACGTTACCTGGGGAATTGATATTTGATGAGAGCCAGAGCGCTACAAAAGAGCCTCCATGCTTTGCAAAATCACCGTCACGAGACGGTAAAGGACTTCATATATGGAGTAGGCAGAGGAAGCTCTCCACTCAACCGGTACCCCTATTAACAGCAGGTAGAAAGGCATTAAGAAATTTTATACTTGGCAACTAAAGAGAAAAATATCTGTTCAGTGCATAACTCGCTTATTTGTGATACATAAAAACAATGATAAAAGAAAAAGGTAAGGAAATTTGCCAACGAGTACTTGGACACAAAACAAGATTAAAATTACATTAGACAAAATGAAAAGTAGTGTTTATACTGGTATGGAAGATAAGAATAAAAACTGAAAGACAATAAGGAGGTTTGTTGATAATATGGGAGAAAGTTTAATAAAGAAGGAGAGTTAACTATGTTTAAGAAAAATGATGACAAGGAAACTAAGGGGAAGATTGATTTTTATCTGGAATAATAATGGGCATTGCCTTGGTTGTTTTAGTTTTTCCTTTTTCTCTTAATCACTGATGGATTTAGGAGGTGAAACTTGAGCAAAATAGGCGAGAAGATTGTTAAGATATTTCTAACCCTTTTGTCAGTAGTGGTGATTGCCTTTAGCTATATTTTGAGTATGGAGCCTGTATCAGATGTTCCACGCACCTGAGGCTGAGCGCCAGACAAACGGGAAGAGACTTGGGATTATTTTGGTGCTTATCTCAGCGTTCCCATAAATGTAAATGGGAGTTTAAACGGCTGAAAAAAGCAGTTGTAGCCAAGCTTTGGCATCCGTCTGCAATTAGCTAAAATTCTCAAAGAGATGAAGCACCTTCCTTCTGCGATGCCTAAAAGGGTAAATGCTGGCTCAGATAAAGTCAGCCTTTGCAAGAAGAAGAGGAGAGAGAGAAGAGAGAGAGAAGGGAGAGAGAGAAGAGAGGATAATCTCGGGATTATTTCATCTTCCTTAACAAGGTAGAATCTAAACCGATTCTATATAAAAGTGGTATGCAGCAATAATGAACTTCTCTCGTTATTGCCAGATTATCTCGCCTTTTCGTTTACTATATCTATCTTAAATGCATCATCTAAGGCTCGTCTTTCACCTTGGTAATATTTTGTCCGGTCTTAATGCTAGCCTCTATCTTATCCAAGTTCTAAGAAGGATGGGCAGGCTTGCCAGATAGGAAGAAAGCTCGGTTTTAGCGTAGTTAAAGAGAACAGTTGAAGCTTGAAGGTTGTTGCATGTTTTCTCCTTGGATTTTTGAATATTGTTATTGTTATAAGTATGCAGAAATTGTAAATAGTACAGCAGGGAAATCCTATTCTTTACCATTGTCAAAAGCCACCAGTTTGGGTGCAATATAGCGAGGCTGAAAGTAGATGAGTCCATTGTGTTAAGCGCAATCAGGTCACTGCCAGAGCTTGGTTATCGGTCTAGTAAGGTTAGATTCACTTTAATAGTGTGCTAAATTTGGAGGAGTAGTGGACACAGTGGAAATCTGGGTGGATTTCATTCAAAATCAAGTCTAAAGATGGAATGGCTAAACAGCCTGATAGGAAGAGGCTTATCGGCAGTTGGAGTTGATATGGAGAGCAGAGCCAGGAGAGGGAGTGTTCAGTTTTTCCTCTACGATGTAACGAAGATACACTTTACTCTGCTATATTTACTATTTCATCGAGCTTCCTGGGAAGGGCAGAAAATGCTGAGAGACATATAGAGGTGGGCAAATGTGTTAGCCACTTTACCGGTACTGTAACCCCTTTTTGCTCCTGCTCGTCATTCCTTTATTCATTGGATTTAAGTGCAGGCTTACCGATAGGAGTGACATTTTCCTTCCTCATATCCTCACCTTGGGGCTTATATTAGCAGTTGTGGGCGGTAGAATTATTGATAAAATGAAGATGGAAGCCTATGAGGTGCATTAAAGGCAGGAAAATAGATGCTGGGCTTGTGGAGCTTACCCAAGCTGACAGACTAAGTATGACTGAGCAAGATCATCACCTCAAAAGCTGTTTCCTTACATTTTGCTGGGGTAGGCATGGGTGCCATCATTCACAACTGGATACACTGGTCTACATTCAGAGACAGCGGGTAGTAAAAATGCTATCTCAGTGATGCAGCTGGCTGTAATGGTGGAACATCCAATGTGTACGGATGACACTCTGGAGCGATTCCTGTAGCCGAGCACTATATACCAAAGGGCAGCAAGCTTGGAACCAGTATTGTCATTTTATGATGGCAATTACCTGTATCCTTGTCAACATCACATCGCTGCTTATGAAAGGAGCCAATCAAACCAAAGTACTGGCCTTGTTTGTGAGGATATGTGCGTAGTAGGGATTATTATAACGGATATACTAATAAAGTATATTTTAATACTTGAGCACAATTTGTAAAGGACAGGATTATGAGATTTATTATCTTTTATCACGCTAATGGTTAAAGGAGAGTATGGAAAGAGGAAACTTATATGTACTTGCAGGGCTCTCTCGGTGCAGGAAAGATCATCGTACTGAATGTCTTGGACAATGTCAAGGATAAAGAAAAATAGGGTATTCAAAATGAATTTGGCAAAATAAATGTGGACGGAGAAATAATCAGGCGAAATGGGATAGAAATGACTGAAATAAGCCGAGGCTCTACCTTTGCTCCTCGTCTAAAAGCTCTCCTTTGTTGCAGGCACTCGCCGAAGATGTAAGAAAGACTTGGACTATGTATTTGTTGAAAGTCTCGTGACCAGCTGATCCGTCTCATTATTGAGGAAATTCTTGGAGCTACCATGGGATAATGGCGGAAGGGAGAATGCTGCATTTCTCAGGGCGTAGTATCTCGCCTTGTTGACGGAGTGAACTGCAGAACTCAGATAAAGAAAGACGGTAGAAACTGCAGACAGGCAGTTTCGGCTTGCCCACTGCAACATAGCAGTAGTTATAAAAAGTAAGGTGGACAGGCTTGATGAGCAAGGCTTGAAGAGAAGTGAAAAATCAGTTAGAGAGGTTAACATGTGCAGGATGAAAACCGCCTCTTTTGGGAAAATAGAGTTTGTCATTTTAAATGAGAGTTTGACCTCGCTCAAACCGGGCAGAATCTGAAGACAGCCTAAATACGGTGAGATAGCTAAAGCCAAAAGACGATATCAAGAGAAACCAAAGAAAACCCTGTCAAAAGAAGTCCTTGATAAATTTCTCTAAAAAGTGCACTACGGATTGCTACGAGGATAAAGGGCTTTTTAAGCCGGATGAGGGCTGGCGGCAGGTAGATAGATGGTGAGAGAACTGATTGACTATAAGCAGTCGGGAGAGCGTGAAACTTCCGGAGCTCAGGTATCAAAACAGGGCCTAAAGAGTTATCCGCACAATTGACGAGCTTGAAAGGAGCGTGGATAAAACGATGAAATTAAAGAATTGAGGAGTAATTATGGAAATCAAGATATTAGGTGAAGGTTGCTGAAAATGCCGAGGCAAACTTTATGAAAAATACCCTCTCAGCCATAGAGGATAGGCTTGGATGCAAAAGATTGAAAAGCAGTAGGATTTGATGGATATAGTGAGGGCTCGAAGCATCATGACCCTCCTTCGGTTATGGTGTGATGAAGCTCATTATAAGCAGCAGGGTGCCCAAAGGTGAAGGAGATTGTAGAGAGGCGCTAAGTTGAAACAAGCAAAGGTAAACTCTGGCATATGTCCTCAGAGCCTGGCTTACAAAAGCTGAAACACGGGTAAAGTCGAATCCTGGTTCTTATTTCAATTAGGCTGACAAATTGAAATAAGACACTTTGAAACGTCAGATGATGATTAGGGCACTCAAACTTCCAGAAAAGGAAAACTGAGGAAACCATTTGAAAACTTTTGACTTTCTCACTTTTGGGAGGATGATGAGATACTCGCTGAGGAATATGTTGGCATGAGAGCCCAGCTGATGCCGGAACAAAGGAGGTGTGAAGACATACCGGGCCATGAACTGGCTCTCCACAGTCACATACAGAGCCGGTGCTAAAATGCATGCACGGCGGCACCTTATGCAGACCTGATGAAATGCAAGGCGTGCAGTGATATCACAGGCATCTACGGCACTGACAAGGAAAGATGAAATCTCTTTACGATGGGTGGAGATGGGTACTGAGCTTTGGATTGGCTTGAATGGGGTGTATCGCGTAGCTGCAGTGTGCTGATACTATCTCAGGCGGTCATCACCTCAGGTGTTCCTAGACTATAGGGGTGTGGCAAACAGAGCTAAGCCTATGTAAACAGACTGACCGGAGGATAGATTATAAGATACATCCACTCTGCGGATAGTTTTGAAGAATTTATAAAAAGGATTGACCGTTGCCAGCAAAGAGATGCAAGGAAGAATTTGCACGAGAAACAGTGGTGAACAAAGAAAAGGTAATTCACATCGCTTAAGTGATGAGGCGATACTGAGAGCGCTAGAGGATGTCTTACTTTTACAGGAGTGGAGAACCGTAGCTACGCGAGTGGACAACTGGCCAGACCTACACACAACGTGACCAGATGAGAAGAGGCTATGAAGGTACTTGATATGATCCTGAAGAGGAAAGAGAGTGCTCTTTGGGTAGTTACCATACCATGGCCGCTCTTATTCAGCATCATCAGCAAACAACAATTACCTGGTAGAGGAGGACAGCTTAAACTCACCAAGCCCAGTCTTGAGAAAGCTATAGAGCGGTACCAAGGATGATAAGGTGGTTGAGTATTGTATTGAAATTGTCGACTTTGCATGGGTTTAAGGGGATGCTTGGAAGCTAATAAGAGATAAATTTCACTTGTTTACAAGCATGGTAAAGAGCAGGAAGCTGGGCTTTTGACTCAGAGCCGTAATCTCAAGCTAGAGGAAAAACGAAGTGCCAAAATCACTGTAGCGGATATTGAAATATGGATGAAATCTGGAATGTCTTAGATCAATAATTACTGGACCATGCATGATACGAACATACGAAAACTATCTAAATGGTCTGCGACTTTACACTGAACAGAGATAGCTTAAATACGCATCCTGCGTACTTTATAGAGGTGGAACAACGGAGGGCACCAGCAGCTTTTGGACACACACAGGTATAGTCTGGGAGGATGCCCCAAATGGACTCTAAGGTCTTTGATATGGGTGTATCTTTGCTGATACTCTAAGAGGGAAGATTGACAACTGGAGGTGTGAGATCCACGTTTGACAGGGAAGAGCGCAGCGCAGCCGATGGAAAGCTCGGAGGATAGCTGATAGAGCTTTCTGAGGAGGCAGACGGCTTTTGTATATGGCCACCTACAGATTATGATGGTGAGGTATGAGGTACTTCATAAAATCCACTCTGATAAGTTTGTATATGAGGGATATACAGGCCAAGATGGTGTAGCAAGTTGAGCAATATTAGGAGAATGCTGGTGGTAAAGCGTCGGACTCATGGAGTCTGACCTATAAGAAATTTCATCTCAGATCTCCCTGCAAATAAAAACCAGCCGTGAACAGATATTTCCCGGCGAATATTTAGATGCTCTTATGATGCCCGCAACAGGCTTTTCAGTCCTGCCAGATGATAACTGCTTCTGTGTGGATTATCATCTACATTTATAGCTACAACCATAAATAGGTATCGAGACAGCATTTGTCAATTGGACGACATTAATACTGCAGCAATATACTATAACTATATGCAGATGATGAGCAAACTTTGACACAGCATAGGTGTCAAAAGCACGATTCAGGCTTACTTTGAAGAAATGAAGCTGAAGTAAGTTCTGTATTAAATGGAGTCAAAAACCAAATCTGGAACGGAGGTAGCAATGAAAAGATTAGCTTAATGCTACTTATCGTCTGATAGCTTTCTCTCCTGACTTTTCTCGACTCGCTGGGTGGAGCAGAAGCTACACAGAAGACCGTAAGAAGGATGTCACAAACCGAGGGGAAGGTTGAGCTTACTTTATTTCCAGCCGGAGGATAAGAGCAACAGCTAGTTTCCAAAGCTACTAGCGTGCTGATAAGGCGGGCCAAACGCTATTCTTTTAAAGTCAGGTGAGGATGATATGGAGATGCCTCTAAGAGATTACTGAATCTTCCTTACGGGTTCGGTATACCTTAGAGGCCGAGAATAAGAGACCATAAGTTCGTCTCATGAGCCTGTGATTGAGAGATTAATTCGGCTTTACTTAGGATCTCGACGCTATGAAAGAGCATCGCTGAGAGTGTCTCTCACACAAGTGCGCAACAAGGAGAACCGGAATATTCTGTCTATGTATCTGATGGATTCTTCTTGGATGTACAAGAGGCTCAGTAGCCGAGCCTGAACTAATTCCCAAGAATAAGTAGAGTGAAGGTAAGGCTTACTGGCTATGATAAAGGAAAACTATGTGCAGCAGAGGTCGAAAAGACTGTAAACGTTAAGTCTAAGCAGGCAGTGGTTGGCTACATTTTGCAAAAGAGAAACAAAACATAGTCAAGGTCTCTTTCTCTTGATAAACAAAAGGTATCTGTGGACTAAGTACAGGCAGAGGGTACAAGAGACTTCTAGCTAAAGGGCAAGCTAACGCTTGAAGACTGAAGTGAAAGAGAAGTAAATATAACCTGGAATATAGCTGAATTTACCTGAGAATAAAGAGGGTTTTGTAAAGTTTAAGGAAGCTATCCTGCTCAGTGACTTAAAAATGTGATGGAGTGAGATGAGGTAGACGCCATGTGGAGAAAAACAGCAGTGAGACCCTTATTGAATCCAGTAGACAAGAAGTGCAGAATGAATGTAAAGTTTGGGACTACGAAGGATGAGCGCAGCCTTCTTCCCAAAGACTATACTGGCAGTTAAGCTGAGTCATAAAAGAGAAGATAGAAAGTGCCCGTTAAGTGGGAGCGAGCTGCTCATATGAAGCTGAAAAACCAGTCATCTATGCTCCCAAAAAGGAAGCTATACCAGTGAAGGCATAGATGATTGTCTGGAAGTAAAAGGTAGATGTACGTAAAGTGAAAAGGGAAATTCCAGCTTTACTGAGGATGACTTTGTATTTATAAAGAAAGACGGAAGAGTCACACCCAAGAAATAAAACCAAGTGGCAAAGATAAGGTTATCCAAAGAAGTTAGCCGCACCTGCACGCCTATAGAGGAAGACCCGTAGTAGAAATAGCTCCACAGCCTGCCAGTGGCTTGATTACGAAGAGCATGAAATACCTGATACGAGTTGGAGTCATTGACTTAAACGGCCTTCGCTATCCACAGGCTTACTTTCTTTTGGTAATGCCTGACCCTGTCACGTCAAATCGGTGCGTTTGCATCTGCAAGACCCGATAAGAAGTGCCACGATTAAAGTTAAAGTAAAGATGTCTCGACATCGAGAAGATTGGATGAAGGAGCCTTTGGCTGGGCAGCAGGATTTAGTGAAATTACAGCACGGTCCTGCTACCCTAAAGCGAGCTTCATAAGGAGAAATGCACAAGGCAGATGGACATAAGGATACAAAAAGGTCCACGTCTATGTCACGATGGATTTACAAATCCTAATAACCCAGACGCAGCACCTCACACAATCAATCACAAAGGTTGGCTTTGAGCACAGAGATAAGGGCAAGATGGTCAGCACCACAAAGCCATCCTATATCAGCATAAGGACAAGTATTAATACACATAAATGAAGAGCAGCGAGAGTTTTACCGGAGGGTATTCCTCCAGGATATGAGCTTAATGCAACAGAAGTAAGTGTTGTACCGGGATGCAAGGAATATATGAAGTGTTATAGACCCGTTAAACAGGGCGAGGAGACTTGTAGCGAGGGAAGTCAGCCACATCAGTTTGGGCGATGGTCTAGGTTGCATATGGAACAGACAAAGACACCCTCAAAGCAGAAGCTCTCCATCTACTGTTGGCAGTAATTAGCACTCTATATGAGCACATTGTGCCTGGTAAAAAGAGTGGTACCTGGGCTCTCATGACGGCAGCCATCAGTTTATCAGCTATGAGCGTCTCATTACCTGAGGAGTTGCACAGAACCCTAAGTCGCTCGTTGTCTTGTGAGTACTGGATTAAGGTAACTGTAAAGGAAAAAGGAACCGGAGAGGCCCGATAAGCATAGAGTTTTCTTTTCACAGGACATCATGAGCGTTCTGAACCGCTATGCGATCGATGATACAGGAAAAGAGTATGTGCAGTACGCTACGTGCAGTGAAGGGCGGTTTAGTGTAAAAGGTTCCAAAGGGGAAATCTGGAAGCGCCAGGTAAGAAATATAAATGAAGGACTAGAGCCGGTTCCGGCTTTCTCCTTGATGTAAATACCATAAAGCAAAATAGCGACAGGAATTAGCGTCCGTAGAAAAGGGTGTGAGACTCAAAGAGTACAAAGCATTGGATGAAAAGGGAGTGCGGTGCCTGATGTTTCATTTAAGACAATGGTTCCTATCCTTGATGTAATGACCTATACTGAAGACTGAATATGAGCAGGGAGAGCTTATACCATCATCACTTGAGTGACTGACAAGAAGTTAAGGTTATGATTGGATGATGCCTGATGGATATAAGGGTGATAGGTGACAAGGTTCAGTGCATCCTATTTTGGCTGTTTCTAACGAGATAGTATATAGCTCCGGAAGGTTGGCGAGCTTTAGTTGAAGTGACAAATGAAGGAGACGTTTGTGCGTATTAGAATCCGCCAAAGTGGTAATGGAGGAAACTTTGTCATCAGGAGATGCGGAAGGACAGCTGGTAATAATGTGGGCGTTCTAGAAGGAAGAGAGAAATATTTCTCAATCATGAGGATGAAGACAGGAGAATATTTTCGTCTATGTGAAATCTGGACGGGTCGTGTGGAGAGAATCAGTCAAGCAGCAGTAGGAGGAGGATACCATCGATCTATTGAGCTGCCACTGGCATTTCTGCTTACATTAATGGTGGCAGGGAAAGAGCCTGTGTATGCAGATACTGCCATCAGTATTGAGCAAAGCGCTTCGTCTTTTGGGAAACCGCGCAATGCAGAACCTTAGCAGTAGTAGTAAAGGACATTCCAAAGCGCAGAAACTAAGGGTGGACTTTCATACTGGTGAGATTATATGGATCGCAATATCAATCTAACGCGTATTGAGAGCAGATTCCGGGCACCCTGTAGAATTTGACGGCTGCACCAAGATTGCGTAGAGCCTTCCTTATGCCGTTAAATCTGCTGTTTGGGACATGACGAATGCAGATAAGATAATAAAGGAAGTCTCAGTTAGCCTCATGATGGGTGGCTACTACATAAAGAAAAGGTGGAAAAGGCACATGGAGCGAAAGTTTGAGGTACGCCAGTTTGAAAAATATACCGCCTAAGACTGCCAAGGCCGTATTAAACAATGGTAAAGAGTGCCAAGGTAAGCCTTTGATTTTAAGGGGGCTTTGCTAGATACTGCGGTGGCTAAAGAAATCAAACTTCCGTAAGTATTATTCTGATAACACGCAGTACTGAGGAAAATGGAAGCTGCGTTTATCGGCGATACTAGATGAAAGAAGATAAAGAAGACCCCTGGAGATTGCGTATGAGGCTTAAAAGGAGAAGACCTACAAGCGCCTGATACTGAGGCGTTGTCTGGTGAAGACGAAAAGTCACAGACGAGGCAGGCAGTAAAATGGGGTGGAACCTTGATCAGTATACACTGTAAAAAGTCTGATGAACAAAGGGAAGCGTTCAGGGCACAGAAGGCTGAGAAACTGAATTGTTATCACTGTTGAAGCAGTTTAACCGAATGGCAAGTATGAAGCTGTGAGATAAGGCTACAGCGTGATCGCGGCTGACGATAGGATTACGTAAAGGCTACTGAGATTACTTAATCAGAGTTTGCTGACAATCAAGGATTTGAAGCCCTTACTTGGAGCGATAGTGAGATAAATCTTGTGGATATTAGGAGATGAAGAATCTGGTTACACCTCGATTTATCTTCCTATAATCAGATTAGTGATATCAACTCCGCCGTCAGGCTTAAAGGCTTTTACACTGAATCTCTTCTTCCAACATCGCACATCAATTGACGCTCTGTGCAGGGCTTACGTAGACGAGATGTGAATCTTTGGGTGAAAATTTATATTTCGGATATTTCTCCTCTTAAAGGACTTACGGGCTTAGAGCAGTCTAACTGTATGTAAAAATGTAGAGGATATCAGGCTTTAAGATATACAGAGATGGGCCAAGAGCTGATGCTTGAGACTCTACAGGTGCGTGACCTAACCCCTATTGGCAAAGTATAACCTGGAAATCTTGCACAGCAACACGATATCAAGCTGCTTTTGACTGTGGAGATGGAAGACAAAGTGCTAATGCTGCAGGTTGGTGAAAGCTTCTATCTCGCCTTTACATGCAGTCTAGTATCGGAGACATCATCTTTGTGGCTAGGAGGAAGATAAGTGACGAGAGTTGAAAGAACATCTTGAAATAACAGGTCATTTTGACGGACACAGACTACAACAGCAAGGTTTTCCGTGAAAAGGACGAGGGACAGTCATAGTAATGAGTTTGAGGATAAGGTGAAGAAGTTATAAGATACAGGTGGACCATAGCCATGTACGGAGATATACTGTTTGAGGATGTACAAAACCACGAGGTGCTTGATCTTGCTTTTAAGCGTAAAGTGCGATTTAAGCGGTCGTGAGTATCTGGTGGTAGGACCTTAAAAGCTTGGACTTTATGGAATCAGGTTACAGACAAAGAAACTTAAAAGCTGTCAATCAACACATCTGTTAAGGCTCGAAGAGGCTTGATTTAGCAAACTTGCGGAATAAGCTATGTGCAGAGTGAAACATCTTGCTTTGATAAAGCTAAAGAACCTAAGAGAGATAGTTCTAGATGATGAAAATCCGGCATACAAGATTGATAAAATGCGTTTGCACGAAACCTCACTCTCTCTGAAGACCTCTTTATGGCTGAGGACTGTGGTATCTTACAATCTGATTGCTTAGCAGAAAGTATGACCAGCATCAAAAGCGTGTCGCGCAGAATAACCAGCATCTACGCTCTCTGATGCCCTCGCAAAGCCTCACCAAAGATAAACATCTTGCCCTAAATGAAAATCAGATAACCGGATATTTCAGGGCAGGAGAGTCTGATCACCCATTCGGCGATGAATAGTCAAACCCCGGGTTTGCAGATATCTGTGCCAGCCAAATGCCATCTACTTAATACTTTTTGATCTGAAAAAGGAAGGCTTACAAGCGCAGATGTACGGAAAGACCTGGAAGAAACTGGAGGCTGTATATCTGGACGATAATCCAGATGAGAGGATATATCTGGCATTTAGGAAATAGCCCGATGTAGGCGACTTTTACACTTGTACACAGGGTGCGTGTAGTAGGAGCCGCTAACAGGAGCTTTATAAGACATTGAAAGGTAGCTGCATTTGAGGGGATCGGTGGTGGACATCCTGGTGCTTAAGGACATATGTATGAGCGGACTTACAAACAAAGACTTTCTAGTTTGCCATAAGGAAGGAGATATCTATGCGAAGAACAGGCTTTGGGTTAGCACTATGTCATCCATTCTTCCTGACATTTGCTCTTTCAGGCGTGCCCGTGGGGCCGCAACCACTGATGGGGGCACGCAGACGGGAGAGGGTTTCGACTATCGTAAAGGGAAAGAAATCCGAACTTTAAGCGCATAGAAGAGGTGGATTCTCTGCCAGGCTACAAGACAATTCTGGATAGTAGATGCCATTGTGGCTGAGGTATTAAGCTCAAAGATAGATGAATTAAAGGGGAAAAGGGATTGATTTTGAGATTGAACAGGTCTCTACCCACTTAAAGAGTGAGAGGATGAGGAGCAGCTAATGAGGCTGGTTTTACAGGAGCTTAGAGACTGGCTAGAGGAGAAGGGCTTTTGACGGAGGGACTGTAGTTGCAGCCTTAGACTCAGGCGTGAGACGTTAAGCACAAGACCTGTCAGCAGACATTGAATCCCTAAGCTAACAACGAAGCTGATAAGGTAAAGGAAAAGAAGCTAAAAGGAAAATGTTAATGCAACAGGAGATTCCTTATGCCTCACAACTATGTGCGGATGGAGACATTATGACATCAAGGATACCAGTGTAAAGTCGGCAGAGCTATGGACATGGAATGCACGTAATAGGAATCATAGGCGCCACTTGGACCCTGCAAATGACAAGAGCAGGGCAGTGAGGTGTAGCTCCGCAGCGCCCAGATCCCGCATCTATGAAGGTATTTTACAACAATCCGCAGAAAGGAGGAGCACCTGAGGGTGCAGTTATCAGCGCCATCGAGTGATGCGGTTTCATTGAGGCGTAGATGCAGTAGAACCTTTCCTTTGGAGTCCCTGGGCGGCATCAAGGACAGCTCAGACCTGGCGCAAAAGCCATAGCAATCTTTGCACAGAAAGCAAAGGTATCCTGGTTGTATCTAAGCCGTGCTGGAAATGCTTATTATGCAGGCTATCCAAACAGAGCCAACCATAGACAGTCCACCATTTCAGAGCCAGTAGCAGAAGGAGCCATCTCTCAGCCTCTATGAGCGCAGTCGCAGAGAATCCACTCATTTACATTTAATGGGGAACAGTGAGATATGCCACGCTAAACGGCGACATCAAGAGTGCAAGCGGGTGAAGCTCTCCGACTGTGGCAATGGAAAAGCAGCGAAGACATAAAGGAGAGTCCCGAGAGTTGCCAATATCTGCGCTCAAGCGTACCACTCCTTGGAAATGATTGAAAATGCCCATAAAAGTGCTAAGGCAGTCATCATATACAATAAAAGACGGTGACGATTCTTATGTAGAGAGCATAGGAGTGGTAGAGCAGGATATTCCTGTCATCTTCGTTTCAAATGCAGATGGTGAGAACTTCTGTCAAATCTTTGGCATTTTACCTGATTTTACAGACAGGATGGGCAGAGATCAAGAATCCTAGCGGCATGAGTGCATTTTCGCTACGGTCCTCTCAACGACCTTGAAATCAAGCCTGAAATAACTGGTATCGGAGGTACAGTTTATTCTACAGTAATGACAATTCTATGCTACTATGGAGGCACATCAATGGCTTCTCCTATGTGGCAGGTATAAAGTCTTTGCATATGAATTACCGAAAGATAAAAACATCTCTTTACTCCCGATGTGACATTGCAATGATGAATAGCGCAAGGATATTAAAGAATAAAGAAGACTTCATTTGCTGTAACAGAGCAGTAGGTGCAGGAATGATAGACTTTGAAAAATATGAAAAACAGGAGATAAGGTTAGCTACGACGGAAAGCCAAAAGGCATCTTGGTGAGATGCGAAAGAAAGACTTTTTAATAAAGGTTAAGAATACTAAGTCTCATACAGACAACCATAAATCTCCCAACTTGGATATACTTACAATGGATGTTTCAAATGCTAAGGAGAAAGTCCCTGAAGGTGCCGATATCCTTTGAGTCATAGAAGCTACAGCACTTGATGCAGGAGCAACGGCAGAGGTTAGGGTAAAGCTTAGTAGAGTTGTAGGCTGAAAACTATGTAGAGGGCTTTATAATAGCAAATACAGATAAAACTCTAGGATGAATATCCCATTTTTAGCCTATTCGGGAGACTTTAAGAACCTTTCTGTATTTGACAGGAACTTTTATGAGCCGAGAGTCAGACAATAAGGAACAGGGCTTGTACCTCAGAATACCGTGTTGGAGGAAATAATGTATCACTGGTTCCTGTGGAGAGGTAAGAATCCAACTGCCGGAAAACATGGGGCATAAGTCCCCGAAACGGAGACAGTATGCTCACTGCTCCCTGCCTAAGCTGTCTTTTCTAAGGAATGCAAAAGATGAAGTTTTATATCGAGGATGACAGGCATAAAATGTTCACCTATATACTGCTACAGACTATCTAAGGAAGGAAGTTACATCTACGCAGAGAGAAAAGTCTAAAACCCTCAGAGCTGTGGAGATGGAATGAAACCTATTACGATAAGAAAAAGGACTTAAGATACCTGCACTGAAGGACAGTATTACTATGTTGTAGAAGCCTCTCCTGTTGGAAGGTGCCAAAAGAAGTTGTTAAGATTCCCTGTCAAAATCGATAAGACTGCAAATCTATAGTAAAATCCGGTACCTTTTATATCAGATACCGATGTGTGTCACGATGGTCTGGACGAAGACAGAGGACTCACGCACAGATATCGCATTTTGTATTTGTATAGATAAGGACGGATATAAAGAGGATGACAATGCTATTTTACCTCGAAAAACAAAATGATGAATACCGCAAAATCCCTGCATTTGGATGGCTTGGATGGCATTCATAAGCTATATGTGGGTGCTGTAGACTATGCAGGGGAATATGAACTACAGACAGTACAATCATTTCCGTGAAAAGATCTGCCTGTTAAGCTGACAGCAGACAAGAGCTGAGGCAGAGCTTAAGGAAAAGATTGAGCTTAAGCACAGTATGCTCTGCTACAGGGTATAGGATTTGATCTAAATGTACAACCAAAGTCTTGCTAGAAACAGTGAGACTTCTATGAGTTTAGGCGTACTGAAGGGGAAAGCAGACCTTGATAGTAGAAGCTGTAGATGAAGAGGGTAAAAGCCTTGGTGTAAAATGCAGTCGAGATTCAGGTAAAGAGCAGGAGCTAGGATTTTGAAATAACCTCTCTCATAATATCGAAAACAATAAGATAACTACTACTTGGATATACTTAACAATTATGGGCAAAGAAAAATAACTGTGATTACCTGTGTCTATGGTACAATAAGCTCTTAAATATGACGCCAATACGCATATATAGAAGCACTTTCAAATGACAGGGTAACCAATGTACTTAAGATACCTAAGGACGCTGTTAAGATAAAAGAAATTATGTGTGGGATGACTGTGAATTAAACATCATAATGAAGGAAGAAGTCATACCGCTACAAAAAGAGGAAGAAGGCAGTGGAGGAAAGAACGATGAGGGTAGTATTACGGTGCAGTGGTAATAACGATGTGGTAACACAGGTGGCAGTGGTAATATAGGTGGTAACATCGGTGGAGGCGGCATACTAGCATCCCTGTAATACCGTATTTCCTGTAATTACCGGAGAACTCTAACACGGATAACAAGCCTAATACTGAGGTAAATAAGCCTGATGAGACGGCACTGTGACTGAAGGAGAAACCCTTTATCTGATGCAATGACAGCACAAAGGGCAAGGAAAAGGCTAATGCCACCAAGAAAAAGTATGAGTTAACCAAGATAAAGTCTAAGCTGTCCTTGCAAAGAACTGCCTCCAAAGTACAAGAAACCTTTACTAAGAATGCTTATAAGATAAAACTGCTTACCATAAAAAGCAGGAAAACCAACCAAGCAAAAGATAGAGATAAGGTTGCCTATATAAGGAGTGTAAAAGGGCTACAGATTCATGTAGCGACATAAAAGAGCTGAAACGTTACTGTCAAGGTATGACAAGAAGAAAAAGGAGCTTGTATTTAAGACAGATAAGGCAGGAAGCATGCATACGTTAAGGGTAAAAGTGAAGAAATAGAAGATAACTTTCAAAGAAGTGACTTGCAGATCCAAGTCACTTTCTTTTTCAGGGTGCATATTAGTGACACCTGTTTCTAAAGGGTTTAAGTTTTTATCTGTTGGTTTGACCTGTGATAGGCAAAATGTTTCGCTACCACCTACACGATAATTTCGATGCTGACTTTTATTCTTATTAATATTATAATTTAAGAACAAAAGGCGGTGATATAAATGACAGAAACGAGAACTTCTGCTATAAAAGAAAATAATGGGATCATAATCACCAAAGAAGCCCTAAATATTGGGATTTATAAGGATATCCTAAAAAGAATTAACTATAAAAAGAAGAGCTATAAAAATAGCCAACGGACTCTACGCTCTTCCAGATGAGAGTATTGATGAGTATCTTTATTTTTCATACAGAATTCCCCTAAAGGTGCTCACGAAACATCAGCATATTTACAAGGATTAACTGACACGAATGCTCTGCTTATGTGATGACTGTAAAGTAGGAGAAAATGTCAGTAGGGTTAAGTCTGTAAGAGACAATAATATTTTTAAGCATGTAAGTTATTATGATATTGGGAAAATGGCTATAATTAGCCCTTTTGGCGAGAGAAATATCAGTGTATGACAAAAGAAAGAAAACCATGACTTGATATTATCAAAGATAAGGACAGAATAGATTCAAGTATTTAGCGAAGCAATAAAATCTTACTTTGCAGATAAGGAGAAGAATTTATTAAAACTGTCGTGAAACATGCATTAAGATGAATATGGAGGAAGATTTAAAACTATATGCGGAGGTGCTTTATGAAAACATCGGAACAGATTAAGGGCGATTAGGATATATCTAAGAAAAACAGGTGTTAATCCGAATTTCTTCTCAGATGTGCTTGTTTGAAGGAATACTGAAAAACTCTCAAATCAAAAATATAGTGACAATTTTATAATAATCTCTCGAATCCTGAGTGATTATGGTCAGCGTAGTTGACAATGGACATTAAAAAGTGAATATTATCCGAGTGAAAAGGAATAAAAATAAGATGAGAAACAAACGTAGCTTACCATGTTTCAAAATATGGTATTATAGTCACACAGGATTATGCCACTTCTAAAATCAACTTTGGGGTCGATTCAAAGGGCAAATCCCAAGCATCAAGGTGCTGTGGCATCATGACTGTGATAGAGGCGAGCAGTACCACATCTTAGTAGGCAGTGTCCGCTGCCGTCTTCAGTTTGAAGTCTAATTTCTCACGCTTATTGGAACGCTCTAAGAAGTTCTTGCATTAAATTCCTTTTTCCATTCCGAACTGTCACGAGTGGTATGTTAATCAGTCTTGGATTGTCCTTCTCATGGCAGATGCACTGTTCTGCCATATTTTGAATCATAAAGCAGGGATGTTCACAGGACAGCAGTATTTTCTGCTTGAGGTGGGCTTCTGAACTTTTACTGATGCTTAGATGGTTTTGCGACCATCATGGTTCATACGATACCTTTCTTTTACAGACAGGGACACCATCCTTATCGATGGAAAATCCCATCCGATATCTCAGTCCGGTTAGGAAAAGAATCTGTCACTGCAAACGTTCGAAATACCTTTTTACAAAGAACAAATACGGCAGACTTTCATTCTGTGAGAGGTAACAACAGGAGTGTCGTATCCTGCTACAGATAAAGAATCAGCATTGATTAGTCCTAGAGACAGACACATTATGAAACCGCTGAGTATTTGCAGGACAAAGGATTGATTTTAGGTTGAGCCACCCAATCGGTTATGGAAGTAACCTTAAAAATCAATGGATAAAAAGATAAGAGCGTTGCATAGAGGAAGAAAGGTTCTGGAGCAGGACCGAATTTTAGAGTATTTATCACGCATGAATTCATCAGTAAGATAAATCCAAAGTCCAAAAACGTTCAATGATATCCTATGTAGAGGCAGGGCAATTGCATCCCGGGTTAGGATAATATTTACGAAGATTTTTAACAACAAAGTTTTGGTAGTCGAATACGCCATAGACTAACAGGCAACATAAAATCGCCTCAATCGAAAAATAAAGTCTTATAAATAAGGCGTAGCGCCATTTTTCGATGGATTTGTCAAGTGTTTTTGCAAAAAGTGGGGACGGATAAAAAGGAATCTAAAAGCCTTATATTTACTGGCTTAGAGATTCCGAGTGATTATTTCTTGTATAAAAGGAGGAAGAAAATGTCATCTAAGTCATATGTTATCTATATTTCAGATATTTCTCTATTACTTTAGGAAGCCTTTAGTTCGTTTGTAAATCTTTAGGAAAAGATAGCCCACATTATCAGATTTCCGACATTTTTATCAATCCGCCCGCTTCCGGAGTACTTAACGGTGATATCTTTCTGATTCTTTTCGAAAGGGTGAGCTTACATACTCTTTTGCTCGTCCAATAGGATCCATATCACCTGCTCGAGTCTTTAGCTCTTCAACAGAGCCAAAGGCGTTCTACTGTCTTTGTGGATGTTTTATTACTATCCTATACTGACTTTTGAACATAGTATGTAGTTGAATTTTTGAAGAAGACTTTGTAAGTTTCATAGTATCATACCTCCACCTCCCATTAGATCATATATAGACATATATACACAAAATTTGAAAAATTTTGACATAAGCTTTTAGTTGGCTTAAATAAAGGATTATTTTAAAATTTGGTGTTATGAGTCAGTGCCAAATTCGGCTATTTTTGACGATTTCTACACAGAAAATTTTAAAATAATATTGATTTTAGATTAAAATTATGTTATATTGCAATTAAAGACAGTATAGGGTACGTATAAAAATTAATTTATCTTTTAAATTAAGAATGATAATAGGAGATAAAGTGAAAATAAGGAATGTTAACTAAGAGTACTTAGTTATCGATAGGTTAACGAGAATGAAGCTGTAATGAGTGCAAGCAAGTATCCGCTTATATGTTTAGTATATTACATCCACCTAAGCGATGTAAGCCAAAAGAACAAAATGCTTGGAGGTAGACAATGAAAGTATAAATCCGCAGAGGTATAAGAATGGAGATACTTAACGAATTTTAGTTCTGCTAACTTATAAGTGGAGAGTATATCAAAGAGTACTGTCGACTTCTACAGATAAAGAATCAGCATTGATTATTCCTTTAGAGACAGACACACTAAGAAACTGCTGAGTATTTTCGTACAAAGGATTGATTTTAAGTTGAGCCACCCAATCGGTTATGGAAGTAACCTAAAAATCAATGGATAAAAGATAAGATTGTTAGATGCGTAGGAATGGTGTTTCTGGGAACGGATCGAATTTAGATTATTTATCAGTACGAGCTCACTCGCATAAGATAAATTCAAAAGTCCAAAAACATTACAAATGATATCCTATGTAGAGTGGGCATTGCATCCGGAGTTAGGGATAATATTTACGAAGATTAGTAGCAACAAAGTTTTTCGGTAGTCATGGTATGCGTGCAGAGTTAACAGGTAACATAGATCGCCTCCAATCGAAAATATGTCCTCAAATAAGGGCGCGTAGCGCCACATTTTTCGATGGATTTGTCAAGTGTGGCAAAAAGTGTGGGATTTAATAAAAAGAATCTACCATATATTTACTGATTAGAGTTTCGAGATTATTATTTTGATTAGAGAGATATTCTTTATGGGATGCATTGCTACATAAAAACTTTACTTTGATGGGTAATTGCTTGTTTATTTACTATATTCCTTATATTATCTTTGCAATAAGCTTATGGTTTTTGATTATATCAATAATATTTATGATTATGTATATTGTAATTTAGTTTTAAATGACTTCGGAATTGTGCAACAAGTCGGAATCTTTGATAAATCTCATCTATGCAGTAAATCATGGATATTATTGTGATTTTGTGGGGAAAATTACAATTGGAAAGGAGAAAATATGAATGAATAAAAAGTTTATTAGCTTTATACTTTCACTAACTAGATGATTTCTATTGTAACAACGGTTTCTGCACTTAAAATAGAGTCACCAGTTACGCCAAACTATCGGCATTGGAGATATGGAAACTGGTACTTTTACAGAGATCGATCAGTTAGGAGAGGCTACCTATTGCGTTCAAAAACTGATGATTACACAGTAGCTAGTTGGTATATACAACACATTTGTTGATTGTTCAGTTTACTACATATACAAATTCTTAAGCACAGTAGTTGTTCCTCATGAGAAAATAAGTGGAATTTTTCCTAAAACAAGAAGTGACAATATACAGGCTGTATAATTTGAAATAATAAAAAGGGCATTACTTAAAGGCTCATTGCTTTCTTGAAAATAGATACTAAAATCATAATATGCCTTTTTCATATGCGACTAGAGTAAATCCAGTAAAAATCAAAAATTATGACTGAGCTATATAATGCTGGCTGGCCAGATACCTAAGCAAATTATTTACGAGCTTCACAGAATGGGTGTACTGCAAAACTTTATCATACTTTGAGCCACAGTATAAATGATCATGACTATACATTCTTTATTGCCTAAAACCGCGTTAAGTGCTTGTTGGCTTTACGGGTCTGCCCAGAAAGGCTTAAGCTTATTGTAACTATTGCACTCACCGCCGATGGTATTTACCAAAACAATAAAAGATGTATATATTGGGAAATACGATGTGCATATGAGAATAAAACTGTTATTATTAAGGGTATTCAGCCTTATTGGTCTGGTAGAACTGTTATGCGACAGCTGTAACAGGGGGACATAGGTGCTTTCAACATTTGATTATGAAAATAGTACAATGATTTTTATGATAACAATAAAATATTAGACAATAACGGGTCTGCGCTGGTACATAAAAGATATGTGATGTAAATGTTTAAATGTTGCAGGCACTAAGATGCTTGAGGTGAAATTTTAAGATAGCTAAATTCAATTACAGAAATAGAATATACTCTCCTTGCAATGGTGGAAACATTGGACGGATAAAGTTATGGGTAATTTGAAAAGAAAACTAAACATTTATTCATATAGCGAGACAAAGGACTCTCAATTCACAGCCCACAATCAGAAAGATCCCCATGTTCTAACACTAACATTACTCCTCAGATATCCCATCAAAGGGCATCTGCTGCTGTTTTCGTTACAGAGCTCTTCTACAGGACAGACCATAAGTGTAGAGGCGATGAAATATGCCAGGAACTTGGTCAGAGAGACACAGAGTATCATGAAGTGAAGAAAGGTGAAGGCAGGCGGCCCTGATGGAAGGGTTGAATCATATCACAATGTTATTGAATTGATGCAAATTATGACATTCAAAGGAGCGTAAAATATATTATAGAAAATCACCAGCATAATTTCAATAGTAAGACTGCTGACTTTGAATTTTCGATTTCTGCAATAGGTATTATGCTCATAAAGATTGATATACTGAACTTACTATGAGGAGGCTACGGTTATGATGAAAATTTAGCTAAACTCGATAGGATAAATGAGTAGAAATTGAAATGCTAGATAAAAGAAACGAAGGACAGAAATATGGAATACTGCATAATCCAGTGCACGATACTTATGTACAGGAATCGCATTATTTTATTCATCAGGGACTTATCTTCACAGAACTTAGAACGCTCAGAGGAGATGGTTCAAGATTGGGACGATTAACAAACAAACACTGGCCCGCTTATCGAGAGAACGGCGATTGCGTATGTATACACTGGATTGCTTTGGCAGCTGTAATAAGTGTGATAGGAACACGCGATATGCGCCACCATTTTATTTTTGTTTTCTGCGACAGTAGTGAGATTTAATATGTTATGTAATTACACAAATATGTGTACTTTTATTACTTGGACACCTACAAAAATGTATATCATTGCCAAAAACGATAAAATGAGATATGCTCACAATGAGCAGGTTAGTAATTCCTTTTAGTAATGGGAGTGTCAGACAGATGAAAACGAGAATGAGGAAAATTAGTATTTATCCACTAATAATCGTATGTTTAACTGCGACCACTCAGTATATAATTCTTACAAAGAATTTACGAATATGAAATCCGTTTGTGCCTTTGGAGTGGAATTGTGAGGTGTCAGTATTGGGTGAACAGATATTATGAGAGTTCAGGAATATCCTAAAATTATGACTGCACAAAATTTTAAGTTAGAAGATTATAGGAGAAATTTGAGGATAAGGAACCAAGTAGAGACAGGTAATGATGGTATCTTAGAGAATATTCACTGAATTCAAAGCCAAGCAGATCAGGTTCGTTTTGTAGAAGTAACTGAGCACATAAATTTTTATGTGTTTGGGCGTGGAGAGGAATAGCACAAAATCCTCCTCTCCTTAGTTCTAGACACATCTGGCTGGCATCAGACGATCTATTATCATGAATAGAAAGAGCATTACAAATTTGTACACTTCTGCAGCAAATAGAAAATACCTGTTTTAGTGCATCACCCGGGCAAGATTGTTTGCCCGTGCACAATGATAAAAGAGGTAAAATTGCCCAAGGAGTACTTTGAGACACAAACCAACAATGAATTCGATATTGACTTTTGATTCTTATAAATATTATGGAATTTAAGAACAAAAAGGTGATGAGAGAATGACAAAACGCGAACTACTCTCACATAGGCAGATAATGGGATTATAACTACCAAAGAAGCTCCTAAATGTGGGATTTATAAGGATTATCCGAAAAGAATTAACTATACAAAAGAAGAGCTTGAAAATAGCCAACGGACTCTACGCTCTTCCAGATGAGTGATTGATGAGTACCTTATTTTTCATACAAGAATCAGTGCTGTGTCTCACGTGAAACATCAGCATAGGTTTACAAGGATTACTCGACACAGAATGCTGGCTTATCTGCGATGACTCAGTAAAAGCAGGAGACAATGCTCAGTAGGGTTAAGTCTGGTAAGAGATAATATTATGGGCATGTAAAAAGATTATTATGATATTGGAGAAATGGCTATAATCTCAGCCCTTTTGGTGGTAGAAATACTCAGTGTAGTGACAAGAAAGAACCATGCTTGATATTACCAGACCGGGACAGAGATGGATCTGGTGCATGGTGGAAAGCACATAAATCTTACTTTGCAGATAAGGAGAGGACTATTAAAACTGTCCGAAATATGCCATTAAGATGAATATGGAGGAAAGATTTAAAACTTATACACGAGGTGCTTTTAAGAAACTATCGGAGCAGATTAAGGAGCGATTAGAATTGAAAAGAGAGCCTAAGAAAACAGGTGTTAACTCGAATTCTCTTCTCCAGATGTGCTTGTCTGAAGTTGAATACTCGAAAAACCTCTTAAAATCAAAATAGGGGTGAAAATTTTTATATTAAGGTACGACTTCTTATTTCGAAATCTCTCTTGTAAATGTACATATGCGTAGTACGATGGATGATGGACAGCCACCGGTTAGAGTGAATCACCAAACAGAAGATCTCTATATCCAATATTTTAAAATAGAAATTTTAGCGATTGAAACATGATGTGATATTGAATATAAACCGATTAAATTATCGCCCATAAAGACAGGAAGATGTGTATATGAAGATTTTGGTAAGGACATATCACTCGTGTTTGGGAAAACAAATGCGTAACCTTAAATATAGATATAACAACAGGAGACTGTTATGACACCAAGAGAAATGAACTATCTCCTATTCAAAAATCATAGAAGAGAGGTACACACCTATTATGACATATACTATAGAAACTATACTCATGAAAAATTTGAAACTATTTCAAGTAGAAATATTACCACAACAAGAAACGAGTGATTATCTACGATTTATACATGATATACAGCATTTATAAAAGATAAAATCAATAAAGACACGTTACGATAGGCAATAGAAAGAACGAGCAACACAGAGGTTTCTTTGGAAATATGGCTTTTACAGTATAAGAAATAGTTAAGGAGTTGTTCAAGGAAAAGCGAAGCAAAAGAACCGTGGATATGCACAGAACAGCTCAGGAGACGAAAGACGTTGATTTCTGGAAGGTACTATGTCAGACATAAGAAATAGGTGATGTATTAAATATTAATGAGTAATATTAAATAGTCGCATGGTGTGGTTATTAGGATATAAGTATTCTAATAATCAAGCAAAATTAAATGAAATAAAAACTTCAAAGAAGCGTTGACTTGCAATGCAGGTCACTTTTGCCTATTTCTCTGCAAAAATAAGACCGGATTTCTGCAATAGGGTATTGATATTATCTTTAAAAGATGCTATACTGCAATTAGGCGGCACATCAGCCTAAGTGCACTGTAAGCCAAAAGAAAAAGATAACTGAGAGCGGATGATGAAAAGCTTAGGTCCACAGAGGTATAAGAACAGTGATATTTAATAGCACGATGATGCAAACTGGAATTGCAGTGAGTTTATGTGACGGGATGAAAAGAAACCGTATTTTTGTAGAAAAACAAAAGTGCCTGTGGTGTCAAAATAGGTAATGTCCGGACAAATATGTTTGAGGATGGTGGAACATGCTGAAAAGATGATGATCTTGTAGAGCAAGGACATAACAAGTATAATAGATAGAAATCTAAAAAGAGCAAAATAACGAAAGCTTGAGGCAATGGAGATCTCGAAAGACGAAATTTATTGGAGAAAGCCAGTTATTTTAGCTTTACGCTTATTTTTAAGCTACGTATGACCAGTGCGTGGTATACTTCAGGCTAATATGTCTGTATTGCAATTTACGCCCCTACCGGTTGTAATTTACAGCAATGTATTAAGTGATTTCAAAAGATATTAGATTCATACGCTTTTTGAAATATTCAAGAAAGAAACATCAATCAGATGTTTATTTATTGTTACTTTGCTTTGATGCTCTTGCGGATTCAGGCAGCATGTAGTTATCTTTCCTTGGTATATAAAAATGTTTTGCAGTACTACCATTTATGAGCTTGTATGGATTTATAACCTGGTAACTTTTGCAATAAATGCAGCATGTCTTTATTCAGTTTACAGATATAAAAGATACTGAAATAAGTCTTGGCAGTATTTGGGGTGTTGAATTTGGAGTTTTGCAACTTGGTTTTTCGGCTTATGTACAAAGGAGTGCATCCATAGCTGAAGGATCATATGTATTTGTATTAATGCCGTATTTAATTTCTGTAGTATTGTATATGCATCGAAATATATAAAAGCAAGCAGAACAGATGATAATAAAGGCTTGAGGCAGATTGCCGAAGCAGACCGGTTAGAAACATCAATATATGCTTGCCATATCTCAATCAGTATGAAGAAAACTGAAGGTGTAGTAATTAAGAGCTTTGAGTTTATAAGCATTATGATAATTGAGAATTTAAGTGATTTGAGAATACTTAGCTGATATAAAGCTCAGAGCTTGAGAGAGTATAAAAGATGGTAATAGAAATATCAATTATTTTAGTATATTTAGCCGGGATTTTTATTAAGAATTCTCTGCTGGATATTCTCCTATTGAAGCTATGTTTTACTGATAGATTTATCAATGCTTATTCAGCGCAGTATTGTCAGCAATATTTTGGGATAAAAAGTATAAGAGAAAATGTACAAAAATGAAAGACTTCAAAAGCAAGGATATTATTTTTAATGGCGCCTATTCTTATTTCAGTTGTAATGCAATCATATCTAGTAGATAGGAAAGCAGATATATGGACGCACTTTTGTTGTATTCATTGCCTATATTTTATTGTAGTCTCATAAGCATGCTCGCCACAATAATCATTAGAAGACATTCAAAATGATACAAGCAACTTGTTTTTTAGAAAAGCGGCATGGTAAAGGTAAAAATATTGTAAAAAGCATTAAAAATGGAAAGCATTCAATAGAGATATTAAGAATATCAATTTAGAACAAATACTGGCGAGATACTTTCTATTATGGGGACCGAGTGGTTGTGAAAGAGTACTCTGTTGGAGTAATCAGGAGGAACAGACAAGCCTGATAGGGAAAGGTAGCTTATAGGAGATACTGATTTGTATGCTCTTAAGAATGAAGAACTTGATATATTTAGGAATGAAAATATCGGGATAGTTTTTCAGAATCACTGCCTTGTGGAAGAATTATCACTTATAGAAAATATAGAGCTCCAAGCATATTTAGTGAGAAAAGAGAATTTTGAAAGCAAACAGCAGAACTCATAGAATTATTGTGTCTCAAGGAAAGGAGAATCTATACCCTTCTCAGCTTTCAGGAGGAGAGAAAACAAAGGACTGCAATAGCCAGAGCTTTGATAATCAACCCTAAAGTACTCATAGCAGATGAGCCAACGGGTGCTCTTTGACAGTTCTAACAGTGATAATATTTTACGCTTATTTAGGAATTGGTTGATAAGTTTAGCAGTAAGCATTATAATATCTGACATGACTGCTATGTATCGTAAGTTTCAGACAGACAAATAAAAATGCTTGACGGAGAATTGTATGAAGCTTTAGTAAATGTTATTCTTTATATTATAAATTGTTTGGCAGAAAAATAACAAAAATATTATGATAATCTTTCTACTGTCATTTGCCTTTAGTACTTTTGGCACTTCTTCTATTTATTACATCACTATCAGAAGAATTATATAAAGCCGGCTCAGGAAGTAATGATCTCACCATAAGTGTAATGGACACATATGGAAGAACTGTAACAAGTCCCTAGCTTAGTACTTATATAAGAGAATTAAGCAAAGAGGTGAAGTTTCTACAGAGGGTTTCTGCCAATCAAAAATAATATAGGAAAAAAGAAGAAAAGCAGATTATCCTTAGGGTGTCAGATAAAGATTTGGAAGGGACTTGTATTTTAAGTATACAGGTCGCTGTTAAGTTTAAGGTAAAGGAGGGTGACAGGGTATATTTTGATGTTCTAAAAATCGCTTCTTGTTAAAATTGAACCCTGTGACTCTAATTTCGAGGATATGGTTCTAGCAGGATATGTAATCGTAGGCAGTGAAAATATTAATGAATTAAAAAGACTTTTTAATGATGATGAAATTGTTGCTAAAATGTAATTTGGAAATAAACATTAAAGGGAAGGTTGATAGAAAAATCTGTATATAATGATGTAAAAAATATTTTTAATGAATCAGGTATTATATTATACAAATGTTCACCAAAAGAAGCAGTGCTTGACAATTTTAAGAGTACTTTAAAATCAGGAGAAAATATACTAAGAATTTTTATAAATATAAATGTAATAATAGTAGTGTTAGAGTATAATGGCAATACTCTATTTAAAAAGAAAACTCTGTTAAGCCAAAAACTTATTATAGCCAGAATATATGGAGTGAATAAAAAGTGTACTGAGGCTGTTTGTCGTCTTTGATGGCATCTTTATTACTCCTATTTCGTCTGCTCTGCATCTGTAATAGAGCATTATTATTCAGATATTATTGTAACACTTTTTGCAGTCAAAATATCTGTTTTGACTCTATCAAATGTTGGCTTAGTTACATTTTTATCTTATTATTATCAGTTTCAATAGTTTTTGTTTCATTTAGGGATGTAAGAACGAATATATGAGTTAAAAAATAGCTGATGAGCTAAGAGACAGAAAAAAACTTTTAGCAGTAAAAATTAATAAATAAATGGCAGGTGCTTAGTGTCATATCATACATTGTCATAAGTTTGTTTATTTTTAGAGGAATAAATCACAATATTTATAAAGCCTTATAATAATTGTTATATTCAACCTTATATTCAGGCTTGGATTTGACTTTAGTTTCCATAAGCTTTCCGTTAAGAAAAGAGCACAGTCAAGCTGGCTTTATTGCTTTGCTAAAAAGGAGGAAAACATAATGCAGTATTAGGGACAACAATAGTGCTGTATGTATGTTGGTAATAGTGCTTTATAATGTATTACTGGTGTAGAAACTTATTATGAAAATTTGTGGATAAGCACACAGGGATTTAATTTGTGTATTACTGAATCTGATGTAAATTCTAATAAGTTTGTAATAATTTCTGAGATAAATACTTTACATCATTTAATAAATCCTTTCAGCTGAAAAGGAGATGAAGGGAAATTTTATAGTATTGCAGTTTTTAAGGATGATGAGGGCTTAGCAGAAATAAGGTGCCACCTAAAGGAACATTTTATGCAAACAGGTATTTTGTTATATTACAGGGATAAGCTGGAACGGTCAATATAAATTTTTGACAGAGAACTAGCTTAACCGGAAATGTAGATGATATGCCTCAATACGCTGGTGCATATACTGTTGCACTAAATTTTTAATGATGTAAAGGAGAATATCGATAATAGCTTTCAGAAAAATATTCTTATAAATGCAGATAAGACGGATAAAGAGAATATAGAACATCTGGCAGAGAGAGATCAGGCGAAGTCGTGAGTGTGGACTCGTACATTAAGATGTATAAGGAAGGGTTTTATCAGTATATTGTATTTATATATATACCTGTATTTTAATGTTTATAACTTTAATATGTATAATTGGTATATTGAGCTTTGTATTGTTTACCTCAGGAAAAGAGAGTTTATGCTGTATAGAGTTATTGAGCAAAGAGAAGAGACATTGAAAAATAGTTATATTTGAAAACATAATTATTACTTCAGTGGCAACGCTAACCACCATGATTTTTCCAGACTGCTATTTTTAAATGGACTAAGTTTTATTATGTTTAAAACAGGCAGTTTATTTTTCCACCAATTTATGTTTTATAGCCATACTTTGGAAGTATTATTGTGCTAGTTACTGAATAACAATTTTTCATTCATAAGCATGAAAAGAATGAGATAATAGAACTAGTTAAGAATAGGAGACCAAGTGAAAACAGTAAGAACAGCCTTGCGTAAGAATTAGGTAAAAAGAATGCTAAGCAGTTCATGGTAAAACCAGTTTCCAAGGTCAATGAATATATTAAAAATATTCATTGACTTTTTCCTTTTGTAAAGGTTTATCATGTCTATGAACATACAACAAAAATATTCATAGAGGTAAGATATGGTGAAGGCATTTAATGAAGAAGAAAAACTGGAAATAAAGCAGAAGATGATGGATATAGCCCTTATGCTCTTTCACGAAAGCGGTACAAAGGGGCTTAGTATAAAGGAGCTTACGAGTAGAACGGGGTATAGCTCAGGGAAGCTTTTACAACTTTTTGAAGGACAAGGATGCCCTCATCCTCGATGTGATGCAGTACAGGTCGGTTCAGAAGCTGGCTGTGGTTGAGAAATTTTTTAATAAATCCTTAGACAATCCTGTAGGCTTTCTCGCAGACATTATCTATGAGTACTCTGTTGATTTTAAGGAAAAATGCGAGAAAAAGCCGATATATGCGGGAGGCTTTGGCTATGCTTGCAAGGAAAAATGAGGGGAAGACCCATGAGATAAGTGAGATATATACAGCCTTTATCAAGAAGATAGTCGCTACTGGAGGGAGAAGGGGCAGTTAAAAAGCATAGATGAAAGAGGCCTCCCTAAATGCATTTATAGGAGTTTTGTATTATTTTCAAATTACAGTAAGTTTGAAAAAAGAGTATTTTAATGAGGTGTTGAGGACTTTCATTACGGCTATGGTGGAAAGGTACATTGAGGTGAGATAGTTACTAAGAAAGAAGGGGTATTATGGTAGTCGGTTTTGCTAGAATACACAAAGAAGATGTGATGATGGCAGGCGGAAAGGGAGCCAATCTCGGGGAAATGGTATCTGCAGGTATAAATGTGCCAAAGGGCTTTGTGGTAACTGCAGATGCTTACAAAGAATTTCTTAAGATAAACTCCTTAGAGGAAGTCTTCAAAAAAGAACTTACTGGGAGTGTGCAAGATGAGGCAGAGCTTGTTAAAACTGCAAAGAAGCTAAGGGAACTTATAAGCAAAGGGAAGCCGCCTGATACCGTAATAAATGAGGTAAAAACTGCCTATGAGAAGCTTGGAGAAAATGTCAGGGTCGCAGTCCGTTCATCCGCTACAGCAGAGGACTTGCCTGATGCAAGCTTTGCAGGACAGCAGGAGACTTATCTAAATGTAAGAGGGTGGAGGAAGTCCTCCTTCGTATAGTTGACTGTTATGCATCCCTCTGGGGTACCAGGGCGGTAAGCTACAGAGCTAATCAGGGCTACAATCAGCTATCTGTTGCTATTGCAGTTGTCATTCAGACCATGGTTGAAAGCGAAAAGGCAGGAGTCTTATTTACAGTCAACCCTGTCAATGAAAACCGGGAGGAAATGCAGATAAATGCGAGCTATGGACTTGGGGAGAGCGTAGTAAGTGGAAGTGTAACAGCGGATAACTACATAGTGGACAAATCAGGTGGGATTATAAGCCTCACCCTTGGTACAAAGGAAACTCAGATTATATATGCTGACAGGGAGACAAAAAAGGTCGAGGTAAGTAAGGAGCTTAGAGAAAAGCCTGCCCTCTCGGAGGATGAAGTTAGGGCACTTGTACAGGCAGGGAATGCCATCGAGAAGCACTATGGTAAACCTATGGATGTAGAATGGGCTATAAGAGGGGAGAGGTGTACATCCCTACAGGCGAGAGAGATTACCACCCTTAGGGATAATCACGATGATGAGTTAGTGAAGGATTATCTAAAAGGAGGAGAGTTAAAGGATATACGAAGGAGAGGTACGCATTTATCCTTGAAAAAATGCCATTTGCATACAGGGCGCTCGACTATGATTATATGGTTGCTATAAATGACCAGACTGTCAGGTTGTTTGCCGAGGGCGGAATAAAGCTAGATACGAAATCCTAGAATGGATGATGACGGGATAGAAACACTCTAAAGTCAAAAATTGCTTAAATATGAGGATATTTAATATATTTAAGCTTATTAAAATGATGAGAGACTATGACTATTGCGAGAGCAAAATGCAGGCATTTATGGAGGACTATGAAAAAGGAAATAGAGGAGCTTAAAAAGCTTGATTTTAGTAAAATGGATGCCTTGGAGTGCAGGGAATTTTATTATTTACAGCTACGAGCTACCAAAAGGCTTTGCTATGACAGGTTTAAGTATGCTCTGTTTCCATCAGTACTCGCAAAAGACTTGGAAAAGGCTGTGAAAAAGGTGGATGAAAGCTACATAGTCTACGACCTTTATAGAAACCTTGACAATAAGACAGCTGTAGTATCAAGAGATGTCGAACAGCTTGCAGCTGAAGTTAAGAAAAATGAAGAGCTTAAGAAAAGCCTGATATCAGGAGAGAGCTATGATGGCATTTGTAAGAAATACCCTGATTTTAAGCGCTTGGCAGAGGACTTTCTTTGTAAAAACGGCTTTCAAGTCAGATTATAACTGCTATTGTATAGATGCAAAAACCTTTGTGGAGGAGCCTGAGAGACTGCTAAATATTATGAAGCCTTTGGTGATTCAGGATGATGAGAAAAAGGTGGATATGGCAGACTTTGAGGAGATACTGTCAGGGATAAAGAAGATTTACGGAGATAAATTTCCTAAGCTAAGGAAAAGGATAGAGTCATTCAGGTATTTTTCATAAAGTGCGTGAAGAAAGCCAGTATCTGTGGGAAACCCTATTCTACTATGTGAGACAATGCGTCAAAAGGGCAAATGTTCTCCTCCTTGGAAATGAAGACTTTTAAGGCAGGCTTAGCCAATCTATTTTTAGAGAGCTGATAGAAGTCCTTGAAAGAGGGCATCTATCAGAAAATGATACGGAGAAAGATAAAAAGAGGAATAAGAACCGTCCACTGGCTATCAAGGTTTGGGAGGCATCCAAAGGACTTGTGTTTGACACTGCAGGAGAGGTGCTTATGGAGTCATGCGTAGCAGAGGGGAGTGGCAGTAGGTAAGGCTTGTTTGATAAAGGGTCCTGAGGAATTCTACAAGATGAAAAAGGGTGATATTTTAGTCTGCCATCTTACCGACCCTGAGTGGACACCGCTTTTTAGTCTTGCAGGTGCTGTGGTAGCGGATACAGGCTCAGCTCTTAGCCACGCAGCCATAGTGGCAAGGGAATACGGTATCCCCGCCGTTTTGGGAGTGGGCTATGCTACTACTAAGTTTAAGGACGGCGACCAAGTCATGGTTGACGGCGATAAGGGAGAAGCAAGGAAGGCATAACTTTGTGGGATAGCTTAGCAGAAAGACGGGATAATTAAATGGCGAGAGGAGGTAGAGTATGGACAGGGTAAATAACGAAGAAAACAGCAGAGAAACACAGTCTGAAAACGAAAAAGAACTTCGAAGAGAATACATACTTACTGCCCCACTTCTTCCCCTCCTCATAAAAATGGCCGTTCCCACCATCATCGGTATGCTTGTGGCTATGATATACAACCTAACGGATACCTTTTTCATTGCAATGCTAGGGCAACAAGTCAATGACAGCAGCTGATAGGAATCATAGTTTAGCTATGTGAGCCTGATTCAGGCTCTGGGCTTTTTGGTTTGGCTATGGCAGTGGCAATGCGATGTCAAGAAGCCTCGGAGCTGGAAAAATCTTTGGAGGCTGAAACTTATTCGTCTACAGCTGTAGTAATGTCTTTGGCTACAGGGCTCGCTGTTTCTGGCACCTCACTAATATTCATATCGCCCTTAACAGCTCTTATAGGCTACTCAGCTTCTGAGAGTTTACAGGGATTTACAGGAGAATACCTGAGGGTAATTGCCATAAGCCTGCCCTTTGTATTATTTTTCATTCACTGTTTACAATCAACTTAGGCTCTGTGGCAATGTAAAGGATGGCATGAAGGGCTTACTTGCCGGCATGCTTACCAACATCATCTTAGATCCTCTTTTATATTTGGCCTTAAAATGGGCTTCATCGGGGCGGCCTATGCGACCTTGATAGGACAGGCAGTGGGTGCCTTGGTACTATTTATACTAGCAGGAAAGAATGGAAATATTGCTGTAAGCCTCACAAAAGCAAGGTTTACAAGGGAAAATGTTTATCACATCTTGGTAGGAGGGTCGCCGAATTTTGCAAGACAGGGAATCCAAGCCTTTTCTTTAGTACTGCTCAATATGGTGGCGAGAGGCTTTGGAGAAGAGGTAATAGCAGCACTAACCGTTAGTTCAAGGGTGGCAGCAGTTGCGTACATGCTTGTAATAGGCTGGGGACAGGGATTTCAGCCAATATGTGCAATGAACTACGGTGCAGGGCAGTATGAGAGGGTGAGGAAGGCATTTAGGTATAATGTGAGAGTCGGCACGGTATTTATGAGCGTATCAGCAGTTATTTTTATATGTATTTGCCAGTGAATTTACAGAAGTTTTGTCAAGGAATGAGGATGTAATAAATATCGCTGTGTATATGCTTAGAATCCAGTGTTTCACCCTGCCTTTTATGGCTTATTTTGCTACAGGGAGCATGTATATGCAAAACATAGGCAGGTATTATACTGCCCTGATTATTTCTATATCAAGGCAGGGAATATTTATATACCTGCACTTTTTCTCCTAACACCTCTTTAGGACAAAAAGGGCTTGTATATGGTTCAGCCTGTGGCAGATGTCTTGGCGTTCTTGCTTACGGCGATGGTTGTAAGGAAAAAGGGTTGGAATATAAATAGATTTTTAGATAAAATATTCTCAGAATAAATAGCTAAAAAGGGAGAAAAATATGACTCATAAGGAGCAAGCAGGCTGTAAGAGAATTGAAAAACTGTAGTTAAAACGCTTAAATCACTTGTTAAAGAGTTCGGATACAAGTTGCTGTCGGGCTGGATTTATAAGGTGGTAAATGATTATCTCTATCTGGTAAATATAGATGTTTTATCCCGCAAGCCTTGGGAAATACATACAGCACAAAAATATCTGTTAAGCCGCTTATAATTGACAATATATTCTGGGAAGTGTATGAAATGGATGATTTGGTAAAATAAACCTCAATTAATCCACATATTTCTGCGTCCGAAGGTCCTTATCCGCTGATAATAAAGGAGTATAATACTCCAGCTGGGCCAACTGATGAGGTAAACTATGCCTTGATAAGAATCTTTGAAGAGGCAGACAGCATAATAAATGAATATAATAAACGCTTTACTGATATATCTTCTTTTAAGTCTGAATTAGAAGGTAGAGAAGATGAACATAGTGTGTTGGGTATAATCTTGTGTTATATTGCAGAAGGAAATTATAAAGAGGCCTTAAGTATCACAAAGGAAGAAATAAAAAGGAAACATAGGCTCTTTTTGCTAAATATGATGAAAATGGAGTTACAGGCATAAATGAGTACCTAGAGAAATATCTTATGGCAAAACTTAGAGCTGTCTCCTCCCAAATTTTTGTTACTTAGCAAGTTCATTTTCAAGGACAAAACGAATAGATATTTTACATTTGTAGGAATAAAAATGGACTTGCTATAAAAGTGTTTTTTTCGGCTAAAATGTAATCAGAGTACAGATTAGCTGAAAACAGTTTAAAAATAATATTAGTCCGTAAACTTATGTCTTAGGGCTAGTTCATCAGAAAACACTCATACTCAGGGTAGAGGTTTAGAGTTATTTCAGGCTTTTTACAGCCATCTTCTATACCTTTATCATATGGCTTTATACTTTACTAAATCTTCTTTGTAGCTTTTGATATACTCTTCTTTTTCCTCAGAACTGCTATAATCCTCATCAATCTCAGCTCTTTTTATGCTCTCTCAAGCCTTTGAAATGGTGGAATTAACCAAGTTATAAAAATCATCCCTAAAGTTTTTAATCCACAGAGTATAATAATAATGCTCCCAGTCATCGGTATAATAATCGCATATCACGGCTTTGCAGTTTTCTAAAAAATGTATCATATTCGTCAAGCACATAGTAGGAGTCATAGACTTGATAATCAGAAATATCATCCGTACTTAGTGAATAATTCTCATCCTGCCCGTCTTTTACTTGAGAAAGATAACACATTGCTTTTTCCTTATTCCCAAGAAAGAGTTCACAATAGGCCAGTGACAATATCAGCCTCATTCTACTGGGGTAGTCTATAAGTAAATCTTCAAAAATTGCTTTGCCCTTGATACTCCTTATTCTCATAAAGCCCCGCAAAGATAATTAAAATGATTCACATAGTTATTGGAGAGCTCCTGCTTTTTCAAAGTATTTTTATGGCTTTTTCAAGGTATTTCTCACCATTATCTCTTTTCTATACTCATGCAAAATAATACAAGCCTAAACCTTCATAAGTTTCATAATATTGAGAATCCAGCTCTTCAGCTTTAAGTAAATAATCAGGTGTAGATGAGTCAAAGTCAATGTAGTATCCAATGTTTGTGTATATCCTTGCTTTATCATTATCTGATAAGCAGTTTTTATTTTCGTTAAGAAAATCTAATAAAAAGCTTAGCATAGGTATCATAACTGTCACGAAGCTCCATTCGGACAGAAGCAAGTAAACAAGCCACATCTACATTATTTTTATCCTCTTTTTGCATATCAAGCAAGAGCTCCTGCATTTTCTCAAAAATAAGGAGAGACTTATCGTAATCCGTTAAAAACGAGGGTATTGTATCTGCTTTCATAATCTGCTTTTGATTCCTGCCAGAATTCTTTTAACTTGTCCATATTAGACTCCTCACTAGTAAATTCTGATTTGTCGAGTTATATAAGAAATTAAGTGACGCTCCGAATGATAACATTTCAGACTCGCTCCGGCATCCGCTTCGCTCCGCCCAATGCGCTCTGCTTAGAATTTATCATTCGAAGCTGGCACCTAAATTATTGAGTTATGTGAATAATTATGCTACAAATTTAAGTTGCAAAGTCTAAATACATCGGACTAAGTTGACGCTCCGAATGATAACATTTCAGACTCGCTCCGGCATCCGCTTCGCTTCGCCTAATGCGCTCGCTTAGAATTTATCATTCGTAGCTGATGCCCTAGATTTATGCAACTAATAACTCGAATGCCAAATTAAAGACAGCCATCCGCCTCGCCCCTCTTGTAGGCTGATGTGCTTGTTTGTCCCGAATTATCAATCAAAAAGCCGGAACTAATAATGCCTAAGCGAGCGCATCAGGTTTTTCGTTAACAAAGCCATATTACAACTGCATCTTACAGAAAAACCGTAGCGAGTCTGGACATTTATTAGTGGAGGCGTGACTTAGCATGTCAAACAACACATTAACCCTACAAATTAGAATTTGCTGTACTAAATATATTCAATTGGGAGCGCTACTAGATTCTGTACATTTGCTCGTCTTTACTCTACGCGTTAGCACACCTGAAATAGCCCTTTTTATATATGCCATACTCACCTCCGACTAATCTAAAGTCTAACTTTATTATAGTCGTTTCATGTAGAAAGTCAATTACAAAACTATACCATTTCTACGAAAAATGGTAAAAATATAAGCACACCTAAAAATCAAGCTCTAATTTTAAGGAGGAACTTATGGGAAAAATTAAAAAAACTTGTGGCAACAGCATGCTTTATTACTATGACAATAGGAGCAGTGGCTCCTGCACAGGCTTCGTTAAGGGAAAAGGATATAGTCTGGATAGGGTTGCATAATGGCAATTCGTCAAACTTTAGTGGTGTTAGGGGAGGAGTAGAATCCGCACACGGTAAAAATATTGTGTATTGGTCATCTGCAAACAAAAGATACCAGATATATTTTGGATCAACCGCGGAAAAATCAGGGATTTAGATATGAAGATGTTACGGCTCTTGCAGATGGTAAACTCTATTATGTAACCACCAATAGGACTTCATATAATGGTATGATAATTGATGAAGAGGGGAATGAAGTCTATTCTGGACTCAAAAAATATAGCTGATGAAGTAAGAGCATCTATAGTGACGGAAGCAGTTCAAAGGTTTGAGAAGGATAGGTATATCTGCGGTGAAACCAAAGAGGGCTTAGTAATACTCGATACTGAGAATGATTGCAAGATAATAAATACATATAAGGGATAAGAGTTTGATCCTTATATGGAGATTTATCAGAATAAAGTAGATAATAAAAGGTATATCCGAATAATTGATAAAGTAAAGGATGGGCTTGGATTTCTATGGCTCTCACAAAAGTCAGGAGCATCTGAGATTCTCATAAAAATCTTTATAAAAATGATGAACTTGTAATAAACAAGGCGGGAGAATACAAAATTATATATGCTTCCGGCGACGGTGATAAAGCAAGATTATAAATACTAGAGGTAAGGTGCTTTGGAGTGGTAAAGAAAGGAAATAGAGTAACGTTGCTGGGAATCGTTTGGAAGCAAGAATATACGGTTTTAATCCGGGATAGTTATCCATATAAGGGTGCAGTAAAGAAGTGGCGAGGCACTCATATATTGATTACCATATTTGACAGAAATACGAGTAAATATGGTGTAATCAGAGATGATGGTAAAATGATGCTGGGATACAAATATAATGGGATATTGAAGACATATAAGAATATGGCTATAGTCGAGGATAAGGATGATAAAGCAGTATCTTGTGAATTATAAAGGAAGGACATTGACTTCTAAAAATATGACAAAATTTTTACTTTCCATAACGGTAAGCTGTAGTTAAGATTGACGGTAAGTATGGTATCATTTCAGAAACAGGCAAGGAGCTTGTTAGCTCAATCTATAGTAAGCTTAGTACATGAAGATTGATTTGGAAAAATTCTTTTAATGCATATGAAGTAGGTGTAACTAAAAATAAGGACATTTCCGATGGAATGATAGTTAAAAAGGCGGAGACTACATCTATATAAATAAAGCAGGAAAGAAAAAGAGTTCTGGAAGAAACCCTATGACAATATTAAAAAGCTATCGAATATAAAGTATCAGGTAAGTCCATTACTCATAACTATGTTTGATGGAAAATACGGTATTATGGGTCGCTGATGGTAAAGAGTTAGTACAAACCTAAGTATGAATTCTTCCGAATTTTTACAAATATGACTGAGGAGATGTTTTCGCTTGGTATTAAAAATATGGAAAGACAGGCGGTTATGTAGAAGAAATAATTATAGATAAATATGGTAAAGAAGCTCTTAAGCTTTAATCACCTGAAAACTATAAAGAGAGTATCTACAGGAGAGTATATTGTAGTAAAAGATAAGTCTGCGTCAAAAGATAAAAAACAGAGAAGGTAATGCCTACGATGCACAGTGGGATAAAAATTACTGAATTTAAGAATAAATGGGAAAAATAGTGGACTATAGGGATGGACTTTCTCAGTGTCATGGACAAAGATAGGAGCATGGGAGTTGTTGATATAAGCGGTAAGGAGATTCTCCCAGTCAAGTACTCTAAGCTGGAATTTGATGGAGATTTTATCATACTAGGTGAAAAGTATGATAAGGTTGAAGAAATAGGATTTCTGGTTAGGTAATGTCATTTAGCAAAGGATGGACTTATGAAAGCAGCCTACAAAGAACCGGATTATGAAAGCATATTTAGGGAAAATGAAGGGAAGCCCCTAAAAACGCTGATAGCCATTTATCAGGGGAAGTATGTCAAGCTTTTTCTGGTCGGTAGTCTTTTTCCTGATAAAAGACTCGCCGTCCTGGATATCTCCCCTTGTAATGGCTGCGATGATTGATATAATCACAAAGCCTGATGAGGACGCTGTTAAAAAGATTATTCTAAACTCAGTCTTCATCATACTTTTGACGGTACAAAATGTTCCTACTAGTTACATTCATGTGTATTTCTACGCAAAGACCATCAGGCAGGTGGAAAAGGAGCTAAGATGTGCTCTGGTTAGAAAGCTCCAGCAGCTATCCATCTCTTACCATACCCAGATGGAGTCAGGCAGGCTTCAGTCAAAGGTTATGAGGGATGTGGAAACAGATAGAAAACTTGAGTTCGCAGATATTTATAACTGTGCTTTATATGAGTTGTAAATATCGTGGCTGCCCTTGTCATCGTTATCACCAAGAGTAAAATCGTCTTTGGATTCTTCCTTGCTGCTGTGCCTGTGGCGGTTTTGCTTATGCTTTATTTCAGGGAGAAGGTAAAAGAACTACAACACAGCATTTCGTAAAGAGATGGAAGAGACGACAGTTTCAGTGGTTGAAATGATGGAGATGATACCTGTAGCAAAGGCGCATCTCTTGAAAGAAGAGAGCTTAACAAGATGGAGAAAAGGCTTGTAAAGGTAGCAGACAAGGGCTTTAGGCTGGATATGATACAGACTTACTTCGGTGCATGGAGCTGGGTAGTATTTCAGGTGTTTAGAGTGTTCTGCCTTATATTTACAGCCTTTATGGCACTTAACAAGAAAAAAATAAGCATAGGTGATGTGGCTATGTACCAGTCTTACTTGGCACCGTAGTGGGCTGTGTGGCGGGTATAGTAGGTCTTGTGCCTGTTGTAACTAAGGGACTGGAGTCAGTGACATCCATTTCTGATATCATGCTAAGCAATGATATCGAGGGCAGTGATAAAAACAAGCTAAAGCCTGAGATAAAGGGCTTTGTGGAGTTTGATAATGTAGCCTTTCAATATGAGGACAGTGATGAGCTCTCTTTAGCGGTCTTAGCTTTAAGGCAAGTCCCGGTGAAACCATAGCCATAGTAGGGAGCTCGGTGCAGAGTAAGACCACTATTCTAAAACCTTGTAATCGGCTTTTATGAGAGCGACAGAGGGCAGGGTGCTGATAGACGGCTGTGACATAAAGGATATGAACCTCCATCATTACCGTAAGAAGCTGGCTGTAGTACCTCAGAATTCCATTCTTTTTAGCGGTACTTTTAAGGAAAAATGATTACCTACGGACTGGATGATGTATCTGAGGAGGAGCTTTCAAAAGGTAATAGATGCCGCAAACCTACGAGAACTTTGTAGACAGCCTGCCGGACGGTCTTGAAACAGTCCTAAAGGAGTATGGAGGTAATCTCGGGAGGACAGAAACAGAGAATCTCAATAGCAAGAGCATTTATAAGAAATCCAAGGGTGCTGATTCTAGATGAGGCAACCTCTGCGCTTGATACAGTTTCCGAAAGACAGATACAGGAGGCTGTGGCAAAGCTGTCAAAAAGACAGGACTACATTTGTAGTAGCGCACAGACTATCAACTATCCGAAATGCCGATAAAATCGCAGTTATGGAAAAAGGGCGGAATGAAGGAATTTGGCAACTACGAAGAGCTTATGGAGCCTCAGGGGAAGCTTTTATGAATTGATGGAAATGCGAGCAGATGAGGGTGATAAAACACTATTATATTACATTGTATTGCAAATGTAATATTTTTTGCAGTATAATGAGTAATGAATTTCGAAATTTTGACTTATTGTTTTTGACAATCTAATTATAATGACTGAAAAAGGAGAGATATGCATGGCACAGTCTACTTTAAGTATAAGAATTAATAGTGAAGATAAAAAAGGTTTCGAGAACTTTTGTGAACAGGTAGGTATGAATGCTTCGGTTGCTGTCAATATGTTTGTAAAAACGGTTATTAGAGAACAGAGGCTTCCTTTTGAGGTAAAAGCGGACCCATTTTATAGTGCTGCTAATATGGAGCGACTTGAAAATTCAGTGAAACAGCTTAAAGCAGGAAAAGGTAAAGAACATGAACTGATAGAGGTGGAAGATTGAAGAAAATTTGGTCCGATGAAGCTTGAAATCACTCAATGTGGTTCACATTATAGAGATAAATAATGGAGGAAATGTTGCAAAACAGGAATAAACTACTGCTTGATATCTTGCAGGAAGAAAAATCTTCAGGTTATTCAGGTGGGATATACCATAAAACTCAGATAGAGCTGACCTATAATTCTAACCATATAGAAGGGAGCAGTCTGACTCACGAACAGACCAGGTATATTTTTGAAACCAATACTATAGGTGTAGAAGACGGAAGCCTGAATGTGATGATGATGATTGAGACGGCTAATCACTTCCGCTTGGTAAGCCTCATTATTGACAATGCAAAAGTCTGTACTAACCGAAGAATTTATCAAAGAAACTTCATTTACTTCTTAAAAATGGAACCAGTGATTCCAGAAAAGACTGGTTTGCAGTAGGCGACTATAAAAAGCTTCCAAATGAAGTGGGTGGAATGAATACGACTCTTCCCGAAGATGTGCCTAAGAAGATGAAAGAGCTGTTAGATGAGTATAATGCAAAAGAAGAAAAAGCTTAGATGATGTTTTGGATTTTATCATAAATTTGAAAAATTCATCCTTTTCAAGACGGTAATGGCCGTGTCGGAAGGTTGATTATGTTCAAGGAATGCCTGAAATACGATATTGTACCATTTATCATTGAAGACGATTTGAAAATGTTTTTATTACCGTGGACTAGCAGAATGGGGTATAGAAAGGGGCTACTTTATGGGATACCTGCTTAACAGCACAGGATAGGTATAAGGTTTATTTGGATTATTTTAGGATTGATTGCAAAAATGATTCATACGAAAATGTGCTGAAAGAAACTAAAAAGAATATCTCAATTTTGATAAAACAGTAAAAGTTGGGTGGAAATTTGCTAAACGAAGAATATGAAAAATATATCGTTAAATGGTATCTATTCAGACATCAATGTAAGGCTGAAAAATACTAGAAAAGGTTTTACAGGCATTAGATACAGATATAATCTCTGTAAAAACTAGAAATTGATATAGCAATGTAATAGAAAATCAGGACATCATAGTAAAGGAAGGGGAGGTAATTAGGGAAGTAGAATTATCAAGTGGCACTATTGCAGGAATTGAGATTGCCAATTTGATAAGCTCAATTATATTAAAGAAAATGGTTTCTATTACTGTGATGAGAAGTTATCTTACATTCATTCTGATTTAGAACAGGCATTTTAAAAGTGTGATGATTGATAAACTGGAGATGGAGAACAGCTATTTTTCACCTCGCACAATATGGACTTATTGGACATAGAATCTTCCAAGACATAGTTTTTCTTTTTAAGAAAACGAGAAAAATAGAAGTAGTATATCCAAGCGAATATATAAAGAAAAATGACATCCTCACTGAAATGCAATGGAAAATGATGTATTTGATGTTGCTCCAAGCAGAGATAAAAATCTATGAACTGGAAGTTGTGAATTAACAAATAATGTGATAAAATCTAGTGGGAAGGAGGCAATTTTATGGATAAAAATCAATTTCTTATCACAAAAGTTTTTACTGTGCCATACATTGATAGTTTGGCTGAGAAAAAATGTGCCGGATTCTTTTCCTAAAGTGTATATCTCGATATGTAAAGGAAGATGATGGACTGACATATGGTAAGGTGATTAGTCAGATATACCAGTATATGAACAGTGAGTATAGAAATGAATACTATTTTAAGAACACTATTTTTAACCAGTTATTAATACAAAAGCATGAGTTTATATAGTACAGCAGCTTTGACTGAGTTACCGGTTGCAAACTCTAAAGCTGATTTTGTAATGATTAATGGAAAAGGTGTAGTGTACGAAATAAAGACTGATTTAGATAATTTTCAAAGGCTTCAGAGCCAGATAAATGATTATTATAAAGTATTTAGTTATGTGAACGTCGTTGTTAGTAAGAAACAAGTTGAGAAAGTTAAGGATTTTTAAAAAGACACTAAGGTAGGTATTTATGAATTAACTAGCTCAGGGAGGCTTATTTGTAGAAAAAGCATTTTGCAACAATGACGAATTGTCATATAAAGCCATGTTTCAAGTTCTTAGGAAAAAGAATTTGAAAGAATTATTTTTGACTACTTCGAGTAAGCTCCGAAGGTTAATGATTTTGAGTATTATAGAGAATGCTGCATTGGGTTAAAGAAATAAATATTACAAGATTACAAAAGAAAATAATGGAAAGCTTAAAAGCAAAGAACAACACTATCAATTAATGATATGTTTGAAGAAAAGAGTACTGAATGAATTAAGCTTTTATGCATACTTTTCTAAAAAAATATAGGTCAAATTACGAGCATTAGATAGATTCTTGTGCAAAGAGGTGGAGGTGTAAATAGTGTATTTTCCCATATTTAAGGGCAGACAGAATGAACTATTGTGTTTTGAGAGAATTGTTAGAAGCAGACAGATTATATGGTTCTATTATTCCGATTATTGAGCCGGTGCGCTGTAGCAGTACTTTCTTTACGACTATTAAAAAATTTGCTGAAGCAGATAGAAAAATAATAATCATTATGAATCCGAAGGTTGGTAAATTTGGCAGTGATTATGAAGAAATGAAAAAGGTTGAAGAAGAAACCGATAAAATTAAAAAGGATAAATTGCAGAAAAACTTTAGAAAATTATAAAGAGGTATTGAAGGATTCACATGTAGTCAAGGGATATTTATGTGATGACAGTATTATTTTCGAGGTGTCTTGTGGGAGAGATAAATGTGAAGGATATTGTTATGATAAATTCCAGTGTAGGTAATTTTAATTATTATAGAAGACAATAACTACGAATTAGAAGCACTATACACATTAATACCAAAGGATGAAGATTTTAAAGATGAAGTAGTTGGGGATGTGGTTGTTTTGGAAGATGGGTACGTGAAGGCAAAGAGAAATGTGGATTATATTGATTCTCCAGATGAACTATTTAGCAGAAACCATCTAATTTATAAAAAACGGGGATATAAGGGCTTTTCTGACTATTCAATAGTTGGTGATGCTTATGAAGAAAGCGGATTTGCACCATTGGCAGTTGCAATCCACATTATATATTTTGGTGGGAAAAATGAATTAAGAGTTCACCACTTTGTATCTGAAACGAATGAAAATATATCAGACACAGCGGGGAAATTTGCAGAGGCCATGCAAAGTTTGTTGGATTGGGAATGTTTTAGTAAAATCCCTAAGACGAATGGCTTACAGAATTTATTGGACTATTATTCATCCGGCAAATTTCCAGGATTAGGAGTCATAAAAAAATGTTCTATTATGCATCATCTTGAGCTGATAGGAGAATATTTAGAGTGAATGAATGATATGCTGTGTAGATTGCTCTAAAGATAAAGAGATAAAAGCGACAATTGAAATAGTTGGGCGTAAGGGAGACTGCCCTATTTGTGGAGGAAAAAACACGTGGGTGTATAATTCTGAATTAGATAAGGAAAAATTCAACATTTGAGGATATGTTGGGAGATATTATTGAAATATATGTTCCTGAGTCAGAGTTGCCATCTGCATATCCAAGTAGTGCTAAGAAACCAATCGCAGAACATTTGCATAAAGACTGGAGCATTTTTCAGGAGATCCTGCTGATATAATTGAAATAGTAAAGGGGATTGTTGATCACTCTTTGTTTTTGAATGACAAGATTCTTGATGAGCCAGTAGGCATTCCGCAACTGTATGATGAAGAATATTTATTAAAAACTCTATTATGGGAGTACATAGATGGGAGGAATTCAAGAAGAGCCTTAGAAACATCAATAGATTTCACACTAATTATATTAATTTGGAATTATTGAGAGAAATATTGAAGGTTGCTAATATATCTCTTCCCGTTGGCGAGCGCTTTTATAGGGCTAGAATATCCAATGAAAAAGGAGAGCAGGATTTAAAAGAAAGGAAAATGTAGGGCACCTCCGGATGACATTGCGTCTCCAGGAAAGAGCAAATTCAAAAGGTCAAAGCTGTTTATATCTTTCTAATAGGAAAATGACAACTGTAAAAAGAGATAAGAGCACATGCCTTTTGATTATGTAACTATTGCTACATTTAAGCTAATAGAGAGATTAATGTTTTGGATTTGTGTTCTATTACACAAAATTCGCCCTTCTATACCAATACTGATAAAAGTGGATTTTTAATAAAAGAGAAAATATTGCATCTGCATTGAAGTAGATTTAGCTAAACCTATGAGTAGATGGGACAGTGAGTTGGACTATTTACCGACGCAGTATATCAGTGATTTTGCAAAATTTTTGTAGCTATGACGGAGTAAGGTATTATAGTACCTTTTGACAGAGATGCTTATAATATAGCTATATTTGATTCAAGTTCTTGCACTTGCATATATCATAGAAATTTTTAGTAGGAGACTTGGATTATAAATTATCTGCGCTTTAGTGAATTGGAGCTTTGTTAATTCAAGGCTCTTTTTCTTTTTGCCTTGAAATAATTTTTAGATATACTTATAACATAGTCATAATATGACGATATAATATATTATAATAACTATAGAAAACAACAGGAGGTATAATGGACAAGATAACAAGGCTTTTGTTATTGTACTCAGACTAACTAACGGCGAAAGAATCAATAAAAACTATATTCTGTCTTGAAAATGACTGTTCTCGAGAACGTTTGATAGAGATATAGAAGATGTGAGGATACATTTGAGTGAAATCTTCAGTTATAGTGAATTAAAATATGACAGGGGTATGAATGATTATTCTATCGAGGGAGTTAAGAGAAATTGCTTGAATCTACTGAATATTTGCTGATAGAACAAATATTAAAAGACTCTGCCGTTTTAAGAAAAGATGAGTTTGATACTTTGTTGGAGCACCTTTCAGACAATACAGAGATGTCAAAAAACCTTGAGAAGGATGAAAAGTAATAACTGATAATTATAAACCGCCTTTACATAATAAATCTCTACTCAAAAATGCAAGGGGACTTGATGAGGTAATACGAACTAAGAAATGCATTAAAATAAAAGTATTTTAAGAATAATGGATGAAGTTAATAGGCAAGTGATTCCTGCGAGGTTAAGTTTGATATAGGGATACCTTTATCTGATTGCTTATAGGTCTGAGACGGAAGATATTTATCCTGCGTATTATAGATTAGATAGGATTGATTCGTTTGAGATACTGAAAGAACAAAGCCACAAAAGATCAAAACCAGAGTTAAGAATTATTTGGATAAATATTCCGAAGTATTATCTCAATGTATGTGGAGAATATATTACGGTAACAATCAACTGTACTAGTAATTTTTGTCCATATATATTAGACAGGTTTAGAAATCGCAAGCTTAAAGAACAAGGTGAGAACGAAAGTGTATTTGAACTTAATGTATTTGAGGGAGGCTTTATAAAATGGATTATGAGTCAGCCTACGGAATATATAAGAGTAATTTCGCCTGCTAGTACGGTTAATAAAATTAAGGAAGAAGCAAAGAAGATTATGCTTAAATACGGAGGTATGAGCTAATGGCAAAGAAGATAAGATTCCCATTGGAGATGGAAAATGGAGTCGAAGTACGAAGTATGGAAGAACTGAGAGATAATTTTTCCATATCAAGGGTGCTTAGTTACCTTAAAAATGGAAAACTTGAAGTCTGGTTAAGGGATAGGTTCGAGACAGATATTGCAGACAAAATAGGGCAACTAGAATTGCAAGCAGAAGATTTGGCTAGAAACTTATGTGAAATATTTGATGTATCCTTTGATGAAGAAACAGAAGGTGAACTACAAAAGTCTGTTGCAAGGGCAGAACGAATATTGCTTTTAAGGAAGTACACTGATGATGAGGAATTTGAAGAAGTTATAGATAGTGTAGCCTTTTATCAGGATGAGTTATATGACCTTTTAGATGAAGAGACAGATACCATATACCTATGTGGGGAAAAAGTTTTCTATTCCTTTGGCAAAAGAGGGAGTAAGTTACATCGGTATCAATCAGCCAACGGTTATAATTGACTCAAAGGTAGAAGTTGACTGGGTAAAGAAAAATATTTCGATGGAGAATGTGGTGTTTGATTGGAAGTACCAGATAGTAGTTGAAAGGAGTAATAAAAAGAATTTGATTTATCTAAAATTCTTGCATATTTGGATATTAACTATAAATTGGACCCTAAAAAGGTATATAGAGTATAAGGGAAAAATTCTGTTTTTGAACATGAAATGAGAAAACAAAAAGATAATAATTATAGAATAGTTCAATATTGATTCTATTGATTATGAAACTATAGAATTTGTAAAAACATTTATGAACAAGATTTTCAGTCTCAAAGAATTTGGGATTGGCTAATTTATAAAGATGTATTGTTTTATATATCTTCATGTCAACGAGATCGAGGTTGTTTCTTAAAGTATATAACTTTACATTAGATAGTATAAAAACTTATTGACTCTTGGCGTGGGTGTTAGTGTTGGTTCAAAGAGTTTTTTTAGAAGTTGTGAATGATAGCTAAAAGTATGGTACATTACATTGAGGGATCAGGACCAAGGAAAAAGAGTGAAATAGTATATGAGAAACTTATAGATTTATATTAACATTTATTTTATAAAAATATATTGTGGGATGGTGAATATGGAAAACAAAACCTTAAATCAGAAATTAGCCCGCTACATAGATGCAGGCTTCCTGTCATTTACATAAATACCTTTGAAGAAGATAAGGTGGATAACATCATATCTGAATTGAGCTTAAGTAAAGAAGTGTATGAGTGGAATGAAACAAACGGATATATAGATTTTGAAAAATAAGACAGCTGTAATGGAAGATTGCACTCTTTCCTGTATGCTTGACCAGCTAAAAACAGCAGATTTGCTTGACCAGAAGATAATAGTGCTTAAGGATGTTACTTCATATCTTGAAGAGCCTAAGATTGTTTCCAAAATAAAAGGGCTTTTCGAGAATGATAAATCAAGGAGTAGAGGCTACAATCATAATAGTATCGTCTATTTTTAGTTATTCCAAAAGATTTAGAAAAGTATATTACTATCTTGAAATGGATTACTTAAATACTGATGAAATAAGGCAGATAATAAGGAATTTTATTCAGGAAAAACTTTAGGCATTGAGGAGAAAAGATGAAAAGCTGATTGATGAATTTGCGCTTGCATTTAAAGGACTTACCGAATTTGAAATATACAATCTTCTTGCCCTATCTTATGCTGATGATGGAGCGCTTACTAGGAAGGATTTGAGGCTGATTTTTGACCAAAAGCAGCAGATGATTAAAAAGCCGGAATCTTGGAAATGATACCGCTCAAGGAGACCATTGATGATATTGGAGGTCTTGAAAATCTCAAGGAGTGGTTTGAAAGAAAAGCTAAAGTTTATAAAAAAATATTAACAAGGCTAAGAAAGTACGGTGTCGATATGCCAAAAAGGTGTGCTCATAGCTGGAGTACTGGGATGTGGAAAGTCCTTAAATGCAAAAGGCAGACCAACTTATTTGAAGTACCTTTTGCTAAGGCTTGATATGGGTAGGCTGATGGGAAAATATGTAGGAGAATCTGAAAGCAATCTTAGGAATGCGATAGCACTTGCAGAGGCAGATTTCACCTTGTGTACTGTGGATTGATGAGCTTGAAAAAGCCTTTGCAGGGATTGGCGGTACAGGTGGTGGTGCTGAAGTTACCACAAGATTATTTGGTAATTTCCTTACTTGGATGCAGGAAAAGGATAGCCTTACTTTTGTAGTGGCAACAGCTAATGATATTACTAAACTGCCTCCTGAACTGCTCAGAAAAGGTAGATTTGATGAGATATTTTATGTTGGCTTACCTGACAGGGCTGAACGTGAAACGATATTTAAGATTCATATTGCAAAAAGAAGGCCTACGGATCTAAATAGTATAGACATCAGTAAACTAGTTGATAAGACAGAAGGCTTTAGTGGAGCTGATATTGAAGGGGTAGTTAAAGATGCCATAGAATCTGCGTTTTCTGATGATAAGGCATCGATACAGACTTCTGACATCCTAGAAGCCATAAAAAATACACATTCATTATCGGAAATTATGAAGGATGCTCTTGAGAAGATGAAACAAGAGTATGAGACACGCAAGTTTAAGAATGCATCCAGGAGGTAAGATTAATGTCGAATGAAATAGTGGATAAAAAAGAAAGAGAATATATGACAGAATCTGAAGCAAGAACTGTCAAAGATATGTTCAAAAATATCTTAAGCTTTACAAGGAAAAAGATAATAAGACAAGCGATGAAGAATGGCTTGTAGAGCTCTTTAAGAAAGAACTGTCTGAAATAACGGATGAAGAGGCTAAGAAAGGATTCTAGAGATATAGTTGAATCGATAAAAACATTTGATAAAAAAACTTAGCTTCTTGCAATGAAAGCGCTTAAGAGGTATTTCAAAAGAAACATAGTTATCAGATAAATTGCAGGGAAGTTTCAGTCGGTATGTCTGTAAATGACTTTGGCAGGGAATTACAGAAAATAGATGATATTTTATATGCTAAAAATGTTGAATTAGCGGATGCGCTCTCAAGAAATGCAGACGGACATATAATGATGAGTCCCTAATTTAGATGGTAATATTGCTGAAAAACATGAGTAGCCAAAACAGCAGGACTAAGTGCTTCTTTGCAGGGTAAAAATATAGCTGTAGAGGTACTGGAATCCCTACAGCTAATTCGGTTGATGTTCGATGCTATAAATTATGATACAGGAAAAATATCAGAACTATCAGCTAAAAATTTGGAAAAGATGCAAAGGCTACAATAGACTTACTTGAAAGAGGTAATTATAGTAATCAGAGAGTTATTGTGCCTTCAGAGCAGTTAGACGAAGTAAAAGAATATTTTAAGAAAAAAAGGTTCTTCAAAAACTATAACTGATCATATTGATGTGTGGGAGTAAAGGGCAAATCTTTTACCAAGGAAGAGATGAAGGCTCTTCAGGAAAAAGGCTCAAAATGATGGTATAATGCCTGAAATGGACTACAGCCATTACCAGACAAAAGAACTTGCAATGAATATAAGTAAAAATGCAGGAGCAATGGCTTGCAGTCAATGGCTGTTACAACGGGATTAAATTTGGCTGCTAAAGCATTTAATGGAGAAAAGGTTGATGCTGATGAACTTGTTGAAGTGGCGATAAAAACAGGTGCTGATACTACAATAAAAACAGTTGCAGCAGGCACACTTCAGGTAGCTATAAGAAAGGGAATAATTTCATTCATTCCTAAAGCAACGCCTGCCGGAGTGATCGCTAATATTGCCTGTGTAGGAATTGAGAATGTGAAAATATTAGCAAAGATAGCATCAGGTGACATGTCCGTCACAAAAGGACTTGACCAAATGGGGAGAGTGACTACCTCTATGGTAGGAGGTCTGATTGGAATGGCAAAAGGAGCTGCATTTGGAGCTTCATTAACAGGCTGGATCCCTGTTGTGGGAGTGCCTCTTGGAGTTGCCACAGGGTTTATAGGAGGCATGGTAGGTTATTTTGGTGGTTCAAAACTCGGTGAAACTGTATATAACACTGGGGAAAAGAGTTGCAAGTGCTGCTAGAACTGTAGCTAAGAAGTCGCTTGGGGATAGGTGTAAAAAGTAGCTGGAAGAGCAATAAAGAATGAACTAAAAAGGTTGGACGTTCTATTGGAAAAACTTTTTGGTTTCTAATTGATAGTTTTTATAGCATTTTTAATAACAATCACAAACTGAGTGAAAAACTGCTTGATTATGTAGAAAAGCTAATGGTAGTATAAAGAGATAATCATACAATTTATGCTATTTATAATTAAATTTGTAATTTATTTGAATTTATTGAGGTGTTTATTATGGTTAAAAATTAGATTTCCTTTAGAGATGGATAATGGAATTGAAGTAAGGAGACATGGAAGAGTTAAGAGATAACTTTTCATTAACAGAATCGTTCATTATTTTGAGAATGGTGAAAGCTTTTACTTGGCTAAAAGATAGATATGAAGACGAACTTGCAAGCAAAGTTGAAATTTTGGATAGAAGTGATAAGGAGTTTGCATCAGTAATATTTTTGGTGTTCCTTATAATGAGTCAGAAGAGGATGCTTTGGAAGAAGAGTTGGTGAGAGCAAAAGATTAGAATTACTGAAGAAGTACACAGATGATACTTCGTTTATGGAAAAAGTTAATCAGATTGCATTTGAGCAGGATGAATTATACGATTTACTTGACGAGAATATTACAACTATTTACTTATGTGGTGAAAAAAATTTTCTATCCCACTATCTAAAAAGGAGGTTAAGTATATAGGTATTAATAGTCCAATTATAGTGGTGGATTCCTTAGAATGTATTAATTGGGAGGAGAAGGGTATAGAATTAGAGGAATTAGATTTAACGAAAAATATCAGGCAATAGTAAATGAATACAGAAAAACAGTGAAATTGAGGGAGGCTATGAACAGGATGAAGAAGAGGAAAAATAACATCAAATATTGACGCTGGAAAAACTAACAATACTGTATGATAAGGTTAATGGTCAGACTAATTGTTTTTGGGAATGATGCTCATATATTTCGATCAAAAATTTATGAAATCTCCTATAATATCCAAAAGAGAAGCTGAAAAATAGTAAAGGATGCGATAGAAGAAGATATTGAATTCCTTCATAAAGTTTTTCAGGTCCTAATAGTTCTATGTTTGAAAAGAACAAAAAGGAATATTTCAATCAGCTTGTAGAGTTATGTAATTTATATACTGAAATTTTTGGAGATGAAAAATTGATTTTTCAATCATTAAAAGAAAGAGTTCGAAACAAAATTATTATGAATCATATAGAGAATGTAGAATGTTATTTGATGACATAAATTGCATGATATGATTGATTACAGTATAGAAAGTATGGGTGGAGGAGGTTTTTCTACAACATCCTATAGTATTAATTCTGAAAGCGAAATACCTCAATATTTTTCTATCTTTAACATCAAGATGCGGGCACATAATTAGCGATAACTTTAACCGTTTTAAGAAGAACTTATTTTTTATAGAGAGAGTGAGTTGAATAGTTAAAAAGTTGATGTATAATTATAATTGTAATAGCAAAAAGAAGGGTTACCCTTCCCAATCATACAGTTTTATTTTATTATTGATTTGAAACATAATGAAAAGGAAAAACTGTATGACTGATGCTATTGTAAAAGAAAAATAAGGTTTCATTCAAGACCCTAGAGCAGAAAATTTTTGAAGAGGTCTGCGAGCTTGCAAGGGACGCACTATACTTGAAGACTATGATGATGTTCTTTCAAAACACAGGGATACTTCTAAATATAGGAATAAAGGAAAGAGGATAACATCAGAGGAAGAGCTTGATGTGAAGAAGATGAAGGCAGGCCTGACGGGAAAAGGGAAATCGGAGTTCTTTTTGAGGAAATGGATGGAGTATGGCTTTCAATGCAGGGAAGAGACCATAAACGTATGGGTAAAAAAGAGATGAAGGTCTTTACCATGTATGAAGAAGCTGGGATGCAGAGAAGGAAAAGGAAGGGAGCAGTACTCTGGTGGAGAAAGTGGTGTTTGCAGGCATGGATGGAAGCAGTGGATTCCACAATAAAAGAGAAGCAGTGATACAGAAGAAATATAACCCTGATGAAATAGGCAGGCGTATCTTAAATGGAGATGGTGGAAGCTGGATAAAAGAGCCTTATGACGATGAGGCGGTGTTTCAGCTTGACAGATACCACATTTACCAGGAAATTTTAAGGAAAATAAGCAGTAAGGCTGTACAAAAGGATATACGGAGGCTCTTTGATTCTGAGAAGATTGAAGAAATATTTGATTATATACTTGAATATAAAGGGTGAGTAAAAGCGAAGATGAAAAGCGATAAGACCAGTAAAAAGCCGAGGAACTGTACGCCTACCTTTATAATAACAGAGAAGGTCGCTACCGTACTACAAGAGGGGAATAAAACTCCCAAAACCTGCAGAAGGCATCGTTTTATAAAAACATGGGAATACAGGAAACACAAAACTGTACGCTGATAACGCTGAGAATGAAGCACAGGCGCATGAGATGGTCAGAATCAGGCGCTGATAACCTGCTGAAGTTTCTGTGCAGGAAAGAAAACAAAGCCCTTGTAGAAACCGCCCGCCGTTACTCAGGGGAATTGATATTTGATGAAAGCTTGAGTGAGATAAAAGAGCCTCTCAGCGCTTCAAAATCACCGTCACGAGACGGTAAAGGACTTCCGTTATGGAAGTAGGGCAGAGGAAGCCTTCCACTAACCGGTACACCATTAACAGCAGGTGAAAGGGCATTAAGAAATTTTATACTTTTGCAACTAAATAGAAATGTCTGTTCAGAGCATAACTATGGGCTTGTTTGTGATACAAAAATAAAAACAATGATAAAAGAAAAAGGTAGGAAATTTGCCAACGAGTACTTGACACAAACTAGGATTTACTTTTGTTATACAAATACTGGAATATATGGTATAATAATTCAAATTGAAGAAAGGATTTTTATTATATGGAATTTAATATATTGATGCCAGTTAATGAAAAGTTTTAGAGGTTTTTCAGAATATTTATGGATGATGGGCAGAAAAATAAAAATTCGAGCAAATAATGTAAGGCAGTATATGGAAGGACTCGATTGACTTGCTACTTAAAAGATAAAATAATGAAAAAGTAAAAAGCTAATGAATGTTACGGATCTTTGAATTGGAAAAAGAAAAATTGAAATATATTAAAGAATATGACAGAAAAATTGGTAATAATATTGCATATATTTTCAAAAGTGGGAGGAGATGGATCGCATTTTAATGGGACGGTAGAGCCTGAGGAGTTAAATACATGTATAAAAATTGTAACACATATTGTGGAGGATATATTTGTTAATTATTTTTGCGAAGAAGAACATAGTATTTGGTACAGAAGATGTGTTGAGGGTTTTTAGTATGCTTCCATTAAAAGCATAGGATATATATTATGGAGGAGGGTTTCGAAAAATATTTAAAATCCAAGTTTAGTGGATAGGCTCTCTTTAGCTATATTTTAAAACTAATGGTGATGAGGATAGAGCTTATAGTATGTTGAAACATGCTTTTGAGAACAAGGTTATAGATCAAATATTTGTTGAATCTCAATTGAAAAAAATTTGAAGCATTGAACATTGCGTTAAAGGAAGTACAAGAATTAAAACTCAGATATGGATAAGAATAGGGAATATCAAAATGTTATACTTGTCGGGAATCAGATAGTTACTGGTTTTCCATCATCTAAAAGATGTATTTGACACTTCAAAGGCTGTGGAATATTTTTGGTGCATGGTTAAAAGAAAAAGAGGAAAAATTATCCTGATTTTATTAATTTATTTTTTTACTTAATGCAAACAGATGATAGAACATACTTGGAATGAATTTATTTAAGGAGTTTAGATATCAGAATAACTGCAAATACAAGCTACTAAGGCAGTAAACTATATAAGTTTGCTGTTTTTTCAGTGCGCCTAGCGGCGCACGTTTCTAACGGGTTAAAGTCCCGAATCCGCCCGGTAGTGGGAAGGATATAGCCGAAAGCAAGGGTGTCGAGGGTGACCTCGAATCTGAAGGAAGCTGGATATGAGGAAGATACTAACTCATGAGGGCAAATCTCTGGTCTGACGAACAGAAATCTCATATGAGGTTATGCATGAGGATAAGACTGCTGAACAAGCCAAAGTCCAATAACTACACGGAATCATGCATGATAAATGAGGCAGATAGATGGAGAGGAAGAAACGTGTGGTACCTAGGGAGGTCTGTGTGATAAGCCTTGAAAGAGGTAAACATTGCTAGGAGCAATGCTGAACACATAGAAGTCAGCAGAGGTCATAGTAGTCGAGAGACAAAGGACCGAATCAATAGGAGTCTCAAGTATAACTGAGAAAGGAGGAATGACTAGTTATGGCAGAAAACACTGAGAACAGTGGCTGTTTGCAGAGAGATAGTGCGGAACATGAAGGGTATGCAAAAGCGCGCAGGTCATTCAATCTGATATGGAAAGAAAGAGACAGTGCACAGCCGAAGCTCTTGGAAGCGATACTGTATAAGGATAACTTTTAACAGAGCGTATAAGAGTTAAGGCAAACAAGGGAGCACACGGGTTGATGGAATGACCATCGAAGGGCACTTCCATACCTTCAGGAACATCAACAGAGGTTAACAACACGTATTTATCGTGGAAAGTATACTCCGTCTCCAGTAAGACGAGTTGAGATTCCCAAAGCAGATGGTGGTGTGCGAAAAGCTGGCATACCAACAGTGATGAACCGTACACTTCAACAAGCGATAACACAACAGTTAGTGCCAATCTATGAGCCACTTTTTGCAGACGGCAGTTACGGCTACCGCCCAAACAGAGACGCAAAAGGAGCAATACTAAAGGTTAAGGAGTACGCGGAACAGGGCTACACATATGCGGTAGTTCTAGACTTATCGAAATATTTCGATACAATCAACCACGAGATTCTTATCAACCTTCTGAGGAAAACGTAAAAAGATGAACGTGTGGTGCAACTTATCAAGAGGTACTTAAAAAGTGGCGTTATGGAAAATGGAGTGGTTATCGAAACAGAGGAAGGGTCATACAAGGAGGGAATCTATCCCCTTTGCTAGCTAACATCTACCTCAATGAATTCGACTGGGAGTTCTTGAAAAGAGGTGTCCCATGCATAAGATATGCAGATGACATAGTGCTTCTTGCAAAAAGCAAAAGGGCATCAGAGAGACTCTTAGAGAGCAGTACGAGGGTATCTTGAGGAGAAGCTGAAACTAACAGTGAACAGAGAGAAAAGCCGTACTGTCAGCGTATTTGCAATCCGAGTACAAATTCGCACTTTTGCATTGGGAAGGAACAAAAAGTGGCACATATGTCCGAGTTCATCACCAAGATTCATGGGATAAGTTTAAAGTCGAAAGCTGCAAAGAGCTTTCTTCCCGTAAGTGCTGTCAGTCAATCAAGCCGAGCCTAGAAAGAATCAAGGTTTATGCAAGAGGATGAGCAACTACTATGGAATAACAGAGTATGAAGAGCAACATATGAATGATGTCAACGGACGGCTCTATCACAGAATACGTATGTGTATATGGAAACAATGGAAACGTGTGCGAACTAGATACAGAAATCTCAGGGTAATGGGCGTTCCTAAAGACTTAGCATGAGGCGAGCAGACAGCAGACGTGGCTATTGGTTTTACAACACTATACAGTTGCTCATAAACATGCGCAGATGACAAAAGAAAGACTGATAAACAGTGGCTTTTTGTAGTTTAGCCACAGCCTATCAGTCTGTGCACATCAACTATTGAAAGCGCTGTATACGAGAACCGTACGTACAGTGCTGTGAGAGGACGGCGGTTAGTCACCGCCTCCTACTCGATTGGTGCGCCTAGCGGCGCACGTTTCTAACGGGTTAAAGTCCCGAATCCGCCCGGTAGTGGGAAGGATGCGCCGAAAGCAAGGGTGCCGAGGGTGACCTCGAATCTGAAGGAAGCTGGATATGAGGAAGATACTAACTCATGGGCAAATCTGGTCTGACGAACAGGAAATCTCACAAGAGGTTATGCATGAGGGATAAGACTTCCAAACAAGCCAAAGTCCGATAACTACACGGAATCATGCATGATAAATGAGGCAGATAGATGGAGAGGAAGAAACGTGTGGTACCTAGGGAGGTCTGTGTGATAAGCCTTGAAAGAGGTAACCATTGCTAGGAGCAATGCTGAACGCACAGAAGTCAGCAGAGGTCATAGTAGTCGAGAGACAAAGGACCGAATCAGTAGGAGCAAGAGTTAAGGCAAACAAGGGGCACCGGAGTTGATGGAATGACTATCGAAGAGATGCTTCAATACCTTCAGGAACATCAACAAGAGTTAACGGCACGTTTTTATCGTGGAAAGTATACTCCGTCTCCAGTAAGACGAGTTGAGATTCCCAAAGCAGATGGTGGTGTGCGAAAGCTTGGCATACCAACAGTGATAGACTGTACACTTCAACAAGCGATAACACAGCAGTTGGTGCCAATCTATGAGGCACTTTTTGCAGACGGCAGATTCGGCTACCAGCCCAAACAGAGACGCAAAGGAGCAATACTAAAAGGTTAAGAGTACGCGGAACAGGGCTACACATATGCGGTAGTTCTAGACCCTATCGAAATATTTCGATACAATCAACCACGAGATTCTTATCAACCTTCTGAGGAAAAGCGTAAAAAGATGAACGTGTGGTGCAACTTATCAAGAGGTACTTAAAAAGTGGCGTACGGAAAATGGAGTGGTTACCAAAAACAGAGGAAGGGTCGCCACAAGGAGGAATCTATCCCTTTTGCGTGCGAATATCTACCTCAATGAAATTCGACTGGGATTTCTTGAAAAGAGGTGTCCCATCATAAGATATACAGATGACATAGTGCTGCGAAAAAGTAGGAGGGCATCAGAGACTCTTAGAGAGCAGTACGAAGTATCTTGAGGAGAAGCTGAAAACTTACAGTGAACAGAGAGAAAAAGCCGTACTGTCAGCGTATTTGCAATCCGAAATTTTAAAATTCGCTAGCTTTGCATTGGGAAGGAACAAAAAGCGACGCATATGTCCGAGTTCATCACAAGTCATGAGGATAAGATTAAGTCGAAACTGAAAGAGCTTTCTTCCGTAAGCGCTGTCAGTCAATCAAGCCGAGCCTAGAAAGAATCCAAGGTATATGCAAGAGGATGGCTTAACTACTATGGAATAGCAAGTATGAAAAGCAACATGAATGATGTCAACGGATGGCTCTATCACAGAATACGTATGTGTATATAGAAGCAATGGAAACGTGTGCGAACCAGATACCGAAATCTCAGGGTAATGGGCGTTCCTAAAGACCTGGCATGGAAAGCGGCAAACAGCAGACGTGGCTATTGGTTTACAACACATACAGTTGCCATAAATATGGCAATGACAAAAGAAAGACTGATAAACGGTAGATTTTATGATTTAGCCACAGCATATCAGTCTGTGCACGTCAACTCCCCAAAGCGCTGTATACGAGAACCGTACGTACAGTGCTGTGAGAGGACGGCGGTTAGTCACCGCCTCCTACTCGATTCTCAGTACACCTAAAATCCTATATTTATTTCCCCTCAATCCCGTCAACCTTTATCACAAATTTAACAGAATTATCCTCACCATTATCTGCACCTGAGAAGGTGTTGTAGTCCTGCCCATCTTGGCAACTACATCAAAATGGTCGAAAAATGCTACTATATCGGTGTCTGAGAGCTTTGAAGAAAAATGTTTCAGTACCGTCTTTAAGCTTTCTGCACCCTTATCTAAAGAAGCTATACCATCTATCAGCTTCGCTGTAGCATTCATCCAACTTGGTTGTTCCCTTGTGCAGCTCCTTGGCACCTGCATTCAGCTTAATAGCACCTGATTCCAGGGCGGAAGCACCTGTGTATAACACCTGCACCTGTGGATAAGCTACTGATTTCGGACTTTAACTCCTTGCTTCACTATTAAGGGCAGAAGCGCCTGTGGAGAGCTGATTTAAGCCACCACTGAAGAGTCTTAGAAGAGTACGCAAAGAGTCTTAAGGGCGGTATCTATCTTAGCGGAGCCTTCCTTAAGGGCGACCAAGGCTTTTGCTGTATCACTGTCAGGAGAAGTCTGTGCTGAAAGTGTCAGTGGCTACACTCTCCATTGCACCTACGGCACCCTTCATCTGGTTGTAAAAGCTTGCCCAGTCAGCAGGGTTTGAGGCTATTTTCTCTTCACTTCCAAGACTTTACAAGGGCTGCCATTTTCTCCTTATAGCCATTTATCTTAGCATTTAATTCAGCTCCCTGCTTAGAAGCACCACCTGAAAGAGACTTACTTTATCTACAAGGGTGATGATGCCTGCATTTATCTTAGAATACTCTGCAGAAACGGTGTTAAGTGAGGGAAGAAAGCTTGTCTCCACCAGCAGAAAGCTTTGTCTGCACCATCCTTTAATGAGCCTATGCCTTTTTCAAGCTTACCTGCACCTGCGCTTAGCTTATCAGTACCCTGCCCTCAAAGAAGATATCCCTGTCTTAAGGGTAGAAGCACCTTTGCTAAGCTTTGTAATATTTTCACTAAGCTTTTTCGCACCGGAGTCAAGGGACTTTACTCCATCTGCAAGGTCACCGCTTTTATCTTTAAGCTTTGCAGTGCCGTCTTTAAGCTTTGCAGAGCCATTCTTTAGCTCGTCAACACAGTCAATCAGCTTGTTGATATTATCCTGAAACTTATTTTCCATGCTCTCATCCGTATCAAGCAAGTCTGACAGCATATCAGGAAGGGCGGCAGTTAAGGTCATATTCAAGGGAGAAATCCTCAACATCTGCATTTATTTCAAAAATACTCAGGTACTTTCTCATCCTTATTGTCAAGACCAAAGAGCTCTCAGCTAGCTTTGGAAATGTCAGACCGACTGCAACGGAATTATTGCCCTCTGATGTCACCTTTCCGTTTGTAACCTTTATATTACTGAACTTGTCGTTAGGCAGGGGTAACGAGGGTGGCAAGGGTAAATGGTACATATACCTCTTCATCTTTACCATTTTATCTTCTTTATGGTCTTTGTGTTATTCTCATAATCATAGCGGATGGTGACCTTGCCGCTTTTTGCCAAAGAAAGCTCATCAGGCTCGATATCCTTTGCCGTCAAAGCTATAGCTTACCTTTACAGTAACAGGAGGTCTTGTCTGTATTTCCCTGATAGTAGATATCTTGCCCATTTGACTGCCAGTCAAGCTTTTCACCAAATCCTGTTTTGAAGGTCTCATTTCCTTTACATTTTTCAATATTTGAAAGTGTGGTTTTATCCTCTAATGTAGTTGCGTTTTCAGTGTTTTTAAGATGGTTGCTTACGATAATGTTCTGCTTTTTCACCTTTGCATTTGTGAAAATATACACAGTCTCTTCCTTTTCAGCCTTTCCTGTAGCAGTTTTAGCTGTGGACTCAGTATCCTTTCCTGCTGAACTACCGGTATTGTCAGCAACATATTTTAACTGTTGGTTCAGCGTTTTTGTGCTCTAGCTTATCTTCATTATCTTTCACGCTTTTAACTGAATACTCAGCATTTTCACTTACAGAATTGCTTTTGACTCCTAAAGTAGTGTCAGTAGGCGCATCAGAGCTGTAATTGTACACCCCGATTCCACCTATTGCCATAGCAACTGCAGTTTGTAATTCTACTGTCTTTAATAAAAATTTACTTTTCATGACGATTTCCTCCAATTATTTATCCGCCTTTTATTCGCAAGGCATGTGAATTATTATCCTGTCAAATATCATAAACAGGATGGAAGTATGAAGATAACCGTAATCATACTTACAATAGCGCCTCTAGCCATAAGTGTGCAGAGAGGCTGATTATATCTACACTGAATATACACCTACGCCGAAGGTTGCTGCAAAGAAAGGATAGTGCACTAATAATGACTGATTTGGTACAGGTATCGCTTGCAATGCGGATAGAGGTCTTCTATCCTCTCCTTTGTTTCTTTCCTTTAGATATCTAGTTGTCATAAGGATAGCATAGTCAACTGTTGCTCCAAGCTGAATGGTTCCAATTACTATTGATGCAATGAAAGGCAGGGAGGTATTTGTGTAGTAAGGAATACCCATATTTATAAATATTGCAAATTCAATAGCACTTACAAGGATGATTGGAAGGCTGATTGACTTAAATACAATGAGGATGATGATAAATACAAGCCCGATGGAAACAAGGTTTACGGTATTAAAGTCTGTATTGGTTATATCTATTAAATCCTTGGTACAAGGTGCCTCTCCGATAAGCATTCCCTTATTATCGTAGGACTTTACTATCTTATTTATCTCGGTAACCTGTTTATTTACTTCATCTGAAGCCACGGTGTAGGAGGTTCCTACGAGGATGAGCTTCCAGTTGTCACTTTGCAGCTTACTTACCACCTCTTTAGGGAGCATTTCCACAGGGATGGCAGGCTCTTTGAGGCTGTCAAGGCCAAGTACATAGCTGACTCCGTCAACCTTTTTTATCTCATCACTCATCTGCCTGACAGCCTTTGACTCAAGGGAACTATCCACAAGCACCATATGGGTGGTGGCAGTATCAAAGTTTTCGTGCAGCTTGGCGTTTGCGATACTGCTAGGCAAGTCCTTGGGCAGGGTATCTGAAAGGTTGTAATAGTTTTTAGTATTGCTATAACCGTAAAAAGCAGGCACGAGGATGATTAAAAATAATGCTACAAACACAAGATGGTGCTTTTCAATAAATGAACCAAAGCCCTTAAAATCATGAAGAAATGAGCTTTGTGTTTGGTCTTTCTATAGCTTTCTCAAATATGAGTATCATAGAAGGAAGGATGGTTACGCAGGCAATTACTCCAAATACAACGCCCTTTGCCATAACAAGTCCGATATCAAGTCCAAGGGTGAAGCTCATAAAACAAAGGGCAATGAAGCCTGCGACTGTGGTTATAGAGCTTCCAAGTACCGAAACCAGTGTATTGGAAATGGCGTGTGCCATGGCTCTGTTGTTATCTCCGGGGAACCTCTGCTGGTTTTCCTTAAATGAGTTCCAGAGGAAGATGGAGTAGTCCATTGTTACACCTAGCTGGAGTACTGCAGAAAGAGCCTTTGTCAAATACGATATCTCGCCGAAAATGATATTCGAGCCAAGGTTGTAGATGATAGCCATTCCTATACTTAAAAGGAAGAGTATAGGCACGAGGAAGGAATCCATCGTAACTGCAAGCACTATAGAAGAGAGGATGACAGCTATAGCTACATACAAAGGAGTTTCATTGTTCGTAAGATCCTTGGTATCTGATACTACGCAGGACATACCTGAGAGAAAGCTCTGCTTATCTGCAATCTTTCTGATATCCTTTACAGCCCATAGTACCGTCAGCAGAAGTTGTTTCATCGAAAATAACCATCATCAGGGTTGCATTTCTCACTGTTAAACTTCTTATATATCTTATCAGGAAGTATCTGCATAGGCACTGAGGTATCTGCTATAGATGTATACCATACTACAGACTTAACATGTTCAACCTTTTCAACCTTCTCCTTAAGAGTGGCTGCATCCTTTGGCGGCATCCCCTCTGCTACAAGCAGGGCGAAGGCTCCGCTTCCAAAGTCTTCCTCAAGGATATCCTGTCCTTTCATAGTTTCAATATCTTTTGGAAGATATGAAAGTATGTCATAGTTTACTCTGGTATTTACATAACCAAAGGCTGCCGGAATTAAAAGCAAGAGTGAAATGATGAAAATAGGAATTCTCATCTTCACCACTCCTTTACCAAAATTTATCATAATGAACACCTCCAAATTATATTTATGACCGTTGGTCATTTATGTTGGATATGATTATAGATTAAAAAATGACCAGTAGTCAATAATTGATTATGTGACTTTGAATTAGTGTGGGGAATTATAGTTAAATTAAACTAAAAATCTTACAGGAAATATTTTTGACAACCTCGTGTAGAACGGCTGACAGAGCGGATTTGCGATTGTTTGTTCTGTAGGCTGAAGCTTAGAATGATAGTTGAAATTAAAAATACAGGTGTTTATAATATTCAAAAATAGACATATAAAAATGAGTTGATTAGGTGTATTATAGAAAGGATAGCTATGGGAAAGGTAGAAATTAATAAGAAGCAGAAAAAGGATGCACTTCTTAACGCGACCTTTGACATATTCTAAATATAAGTATAAACAAGACCTCTATATCGGAAATCGTAGAGAAGGCGGGGTTGCCAAGGACTGCTTTTATCTGTATTTTGCAGACAAGTACGACCTTAGGAACAAGCTCATAGCCCACAAGGCTAATAAGATATTTGAAAAGGCTGAAAATGCACTTAAAAAGTCTGATGCCAAGGACTTTGAGGATAGGATGATATTCTTTATAGACAACATATTAGACCAGCTTACAGAATAAATCCTGTAACTTCATTTCAAAGAACTTAAGCTGGGGTATATTTAAAATGCCATCAGGCAAAAATGCAGACAAGAAAAATGGCAGCTTTGATGAAGAGACCGAATCCTTTGATGTACTTGGCAGGCTGGAAATGGAAGAAGAGCTGGAATTTAAGAATAAGGATGTCCTCGTTTATATGATAGTAGAGCTAGTCAGCTCCACCTGCTACAGCGCCATTCTCTAGTGAGCCCTGTGACAATAGAAGAGCTAAACCATATATATTTGAGACGGTCAGGGAAATATAAGGATGCAGAGAGTTAGTTGATATTATAGACATATTACGATATAATATGTCTATAATATTTTGGAGGTAAGCAAATGTTTTTAATCCAGGAAACAATCAGACCATCAGCGGATTTGCGCAATCATTACAACGAAATATCAAAACAGTGCAGACAGGGTAGAAGCGGTGATTATTACCGTCAATGGACGAGGATACTGTTTTCAATCGGATATGAAGAATATAAAAGGATGAAAGCCCGTATTGAGCTTTTTGGAGGTTCTTGCAGAAGCTGAGGAAGATGTAAAAAATACAGCAGGGTTGCTTCTATTAAGGATACTTTTGATGATTTGAGGGCCATCCTTAAGGAGAGAAGATTTGAAATATCAGGTTATAAGGACTGACACTGCAGATGCTATGATAAGGGAGATTGTCCTTTACATTGCGGAAAACTTTGGCAACAATGTGCTATGAAAAGCTTGAAGAACTTGAAAGGGCAATCCTATCCTGGGAGACAATCCCTATCGGAACAGCTCCCAAATATAATATCTTAAAAAGGCAGGGCAAGATGAGTACTTATACTTGAAAAGGACATAGTTTTTTATAAAATAAACGAAGAAAAGAGGATAGTTACCATATACGCTGTAGTAGACCATAGACAGGACTATTTGAGCATAATACAGGGGTTGTAGAGACTGCTTTAACGAAAGAGGATGACTGATGGAAGATAAATCACTTATTATAAAAAAGCTTGAAAATGAAGGAATAACAATAACTTCAGAGCAATGTGACAAACTTTACAGGTTCTATGAAATGGTAATCGAGCAGAACAAGGTAATGAACCTTACAGCTATCACAGACTACGACGAATTTGTCATCAAGCACTTCGTAGACAGCCTTATGATAGCAAAGGTAATGGATATGACTACACCTATGACTGTGCTGGATATCGGTACAGGCGCAGGCTTTCCGGGTGTTCCTATCAAGATAGTATTCCCTGAAACTAAGGTGCTGCTCCTTGATTCCCTCAATAAAAGACTGAACTTCTTAAATGAGGTAATCGAGGAACTTGAGCTTAAAGACATAGCTACCATACACTCCAGAGCGGAGGAGCTGCAGACCAAGGGAGAATACAGAGAGAGCTTTGACCTCTGCGTATCCAGGGCTGTATCTGCTCTACCGACCCTTAGCGAATATTGCCTCCCTTATGTAAGCTTGGCGGGAAATTCGTGGCTTATAAGGCAGTTGGAGCCGATGAAGAAATCGAAGCATCAAAGACTGCTATTAGGGTGCTTTAGGCGAGAAATAAAGGGTAAAGCACAGTTTACCATAAAGGATACCGACTATACCAGAGTGCTGATTTCTATAGAAAAAGTAAAAATACTCCCAAAAATATCCTCGTGCGGGTGGAAAAACCAAGCAAGAATCCGCTACAATAAGGGAGGGCAATGTGCTCGCTTTTTATTGAATATGCAGACTAAGTCACGCTGTCACTGATAACTTTCCAGACTCGCTCCGGTTTTTTTCTGAAAGAGGCTATTTTAGAATTGTGTAGTTGACGAAAAACCTAATGCGCTCGCTTAGGAAGTATCAGTTCAGCTGATAAAGTGACAATTAATAATATAAAGAAAATTATAAATATTGTTAGGTACTATATTCTAAAAAGCAATCACATAATGCAAAGAAGAAAGAATAGAAAGCTAAACTTTCAGTACTAGCCAAGAATGATAGAATTCTAAGCGAGCGCATTAGGCGTAGCGAAGCGGATGCCGGAGCGAGTCTGAAATTCTATCATTCTGGGCGTCACATTAAAAATAGAAGTTTTGGAGGAATCATGGAAATTTGGGACGGTTATAATAGAGACGAAACCCTTGCAGGTGTCGATTTGGTCAGGGGAGAGAAAATACCGGATGGACTTTATCATCTGGTATGCGAAGTGCTGGTTCAACATAAAGACGGCGACTTTCTGTTAATGAAGAGAGACCCTAAACAAGCCTACTAATCCCGGTAAATACGAAGCCACAGCAGGGAGGAAGTGCACTCAAAAGGAGAGGACAATTTACCTGCATAAAGAGGAACTAAAAAGAAGAGACCGGGATAGAGGCAGAAGACTTTGAACACATTGGCAGGACGATACACGGGAAATGCATATTTGAAGACTTTTATACAAGGACTGACTGCCCGAAAGACTCTGTAACTTTGCAGGAAAATGAAACCATTGACTATAAATGGATAAGCGAAGCAGAATTTGCAGACTTTGTTAACTCAGATGACATCATAAGGAGCCAGAGAGAAAGATATAAGAAATTCCTAGGCAAGAGAGGATATCTGAAGTAGATTCACTTTGGAGGTGAAGGTATGGACAAGCTGATATTCCATGGATGTAAACTCAGCCTTTCTTTCGTGGACAGCAGTTAAGATGCTTAAAGAAGAGCCGAAGCATTGACCTTAGAACCATACCCTCTGCCATAGGAGGGGATGTATCAAAAAGACATGGAGTTATCACAGCCTGCTCAATTCCTGCCAAAAAGCAGGGAGTAAGGACGGGTGAACCTGTTATGAGGGCCCTTGAAAAATGCCCGAGTCTAAGGCTTTATTCCTCTGACTTTAAGACCTATAGAGAATACTCTGCGAAGTTCATAGAGATACTTAAGAAATATGCCTTAGCAGTAGAACAGGTGTCTATTGATGAGGCATATCTTGATATGACAGGGACAGAGGAACCTATACATATGGCAGAAAAAATCAAGGCAGAAATCTATGAAAGCCTTGGTTTACAATCAATATCGGTATATCTACTATCAAGCTTCTTGCCAAAATGGCAAGCGATTTTGAAAAAGCCTTACAAGGTACACTCTTTTATCCAGAGGAAATAAAGGAGAAAATGTGGACTCTGCCAATAGAAAAGCTCCATAGGCTGTGGCTATAAGACTTCTGAAAAACTTAAGAATATAGGAGTTAAGACCATGGAGATGCTGCGAACTCGATAAAAGCCCTGCTCTGCTCTCTGCTTGGAGAAAAGTCAGGAGAATATATCTACGAGAGTGCTAACGGCAGAGGAAGTGATAAGGTATCGGGGGAGAGGGAGGCTAAGAGCTATTCAAACGAGAACCACCTTCAGCGGATATAAGAGTGCCTCCTACGATAAAGAAATGCCCCCTGTCATACATTGGCTCTCAGAAAGTGTGGGGAAAAGACTTAAAAAGATGAGGCAGTGGGCTATACTATGATGTCAGTGCAAAACCAGCGACTTTTAAGAGGAGGTCGAGGCAGACTACTCTGGTAGAACCAACCAATGATATATAAAGTAGAAAGCACTTCCTTGTACTTATGAGGGAGCTTTGCTTTGGAGAAAGAGGGCCTGTTTAGCGAAATGATGGCATTAGACTGGTGGGAGTAGGGTATCGAATCTGGCTGAAAATGAGTGTAAGCGACTTGATATATTTTCTTATATGAAAGAAAAAGTAAACAGGATGAGATTAGACTACAAGAATCAGAAGAAAAAGAGAAAACAGACAAATTAAATACCATCGCTTAAAAAGATAAATAGAAAAATATGGCGAAGGTAAGATAAAAAGGAGGATGACAATGACAAAATACATATTGGCTTCTGGCTTCACCACGTAGGATTGAGATACTTGGAAAGCTTGACTTTTGAATTCTACAACTCGAGGTCAGTGAGGCTGAGAAAAGCTAAAAAGGACTTAGGCAAGCTTCCCCAAAGGAAAAGGTGGGAGGAGCTTTCATTTATAAAGGCTGCTGATGTGATGAAAAGCCTTATTCTAACTAAAGAAACAGAAGAAGAGACGCCCACCATAGTTATCGGCGCAGATACAGTTGTGTCTGTAGACGGCGAAATCTTGAAAAAGCCTAGAGATAAGGCTGATGCAGGCCGTATGATAGAGCTTATTCAGGGCAGAAGCCATGAGGTATACACAGGAGTTACCCTCATCTATACCTAAGGAAGTCCTTGAAAATAGGGGGTAAAAGAGGAAACAAATACGTGAATTATTTAAAATTCTTGAAAATCAGATGAAAGAAGCCGATAATGATAACAATGAAGAGGCAACAGAGTTTGGCAACATAATTAAAACCATGCTAAAGTGAAAATAAGCTGATTGTACGCACCTTCTCAGAAAAACCGAAGTAGCGTATATCCTATGAATGAGGCGGAGGTAGAGGGGTATATATCCACCCTTAGAGCCATGACGATAAGGCTGGCTTTACGCTATTCAGGGAAGATTTCAAGCTATATAGAAAAGATAAACGGAGATTATTCTACGGTGGTAGGCTTACCGGCAGGAAGGCTTTATCACACGAAATCAAGGAGAGTCTACAAATGTAGCGACAAGCTACAAAAACGATATAAGAAGGCTTGAAGAAGAGATTGAGCATAGAAAGCTGGTGGTAAGAAGCAAGCAATAGCGGAGGTCAAAAGCAAGGGCTACATAGCGACCTTTCAGAGAATTTTGAGTATTATGCAGCAAAAGATTCAAAAATCAAAATGAAAGCAGGATACGCTACCTCGAGAAGATGGTTAAGACTAGCAAGGATAATGAGGATGATTCAAAAAGAAGACGAGGTAGGGACTTGATAATACTGTAACTGTATATTTTGTGGAAGATGATGAGGAAGAAATATATAAACTTGTAACTTCAGTAAGAGGAGACTCAGTTAGCAATCTTCATAACCATAGAATCCCCTCTGGGCAAGGCTTTGATGGGACACAAGGTGAGAATACAGTCAGTGTAAAGGTAAAATGAACAGGTAAGCTATGATGTAATCATAAGAAATATAGAAAATACCAGAGGATGAGGGAAAAGAAGGTATCAGAGAGTTTTAGGAGGTAATATGGCTAATTTTGGAAAAAGCTCTAGCCACTATAATGTTTGATATACTTACAGGCAAGACAGGACATATAGGAAAGGCTACTTTTACGCCTGAAAAGCCACTATTTGACTGGGATAAGAAAGATGCCAAGCCACTGGCAAGAAGTACTCCTGAAGCAGAGGGAGTACCAACAGCTTTTCTTTACAACCTCTTATCAGAGCTAGGCTCTGCAAAGAAGAGTGAGCTTCATCATTTTCTGGTACTTAGACATGGTAAAGTCATCTGCGAATCTTCATTTTCGCCGTACAGAAGGGGAGAATGGCATACCACTTATTCTATGAGCAAGACATTTACAGGAATGGCTATTGGCCTGCTTTATGATGACGGCAAGCTAAAGCTTACTGACAAGGTTGTAGACATCTTTGGGGACCTCACTAACCTATGGCAGATGATAAAGTTTAGGGATATGACGGTCGAGAACCTCCTCACTATGACTACCGGTGTTGACTTCAATGAGGGCGGCTCCATGGTCGGAGATGAGTGGATTAAGGGCTTTCTTTCTGCCTCTCTTAAGGAAAATGCAGGCAAGGTATTTGACTACAACAGTATGAATTCTATATCTTTCGGCCATTGTATCAAAGCTTGCAGGAAAGCCTATGTATGAGATTCTTAGCAGAGAGGATGATTGACAAGTGGAATCAACCAGTGCTTTTTGGGAGACTAGTCCTGAGGGCGTTACCAAGGGTGGCTGGGGTATGTTTATACGGCCCTGAAGATGCACGAAAAGCTCGGACTTTTATACCTTAACAAGGGTAAATGGGAGGGAGAGCAGCTCATTTCCGAGGAATATGTGAATATGGCTACATCAAAGCAGGTTGAAAATGAGCATTTTGGCTACGGCTACCAGCTTTGGATGGGCAGCAGGGATAAGAGCTACCTCTTTGACGGCATGATGGGGCAGGATGTAAGAGTTTACCCTGACCTTGATATGATAATAGTGAATTTTGCAGGAGATCCTGTGGTTTTTCACAGTGGAGAGGCAGATGCCATTATTGAAAAATACATGGAGAATCCTGATATTTCAGATAAAGCCTTCCCCTAATCCTATGGGGAATGTAAATCTTAGCAAACTTATATCAGAGCTTGAAAGCGGGGCATATAATACGAAGCCTGTTATGGCTGGAGGCTGGGAAAGAAAGGGCAATCTCAGAGCCCAGATATCAAGCCGCAACAAGCCTCACCCGCTTAAGCACGATTTCTTTGTATGGCTTAACGGACGAAGCTACGAGCTTGAAGACAAGTGTCAGGGTGTATTTCCGCTCCTTTTACAGCTTACCCACAATAACTTTACCGAGGGTATGAGAGAGATAGGATTCTCCTATGAAAATCATACGCTTTTTACTATACTAAAAGAAGGGGATGAAGTCCACAAAATCAAGGTAGGCTTTCATAAGCCTGCGTATTCAACCATCAATCTAAATGGTGAGCCGTACAATGTGGCACTTAAGAGAGTACACTGAAATGAAGAGCACGAAAATGTACTAAAACTGATACTTAGCTTTACAGAAGAGGTGCAAGTAGGATAATGAAGATACATTTTAAGGATAATGAGCTTCTTCTTGAGTTAGATGAAACACCAGGGTAAGGAGTTTATCAGCATAGGACTTAAGCTTTCTCTGGGACAGATAATGAACAATAACTTCATAGTCAAAAGAGCCCTTGGAAGCGGAGCGGACACTATTATAAATGATGCGGTAATGAGGAAGATAAGCCCGTCTACAAAGGGAAGGCTTATAGAAAATGCGGAGGATAACCAATGAGAGGCATTGAAACAAGAATCAAGGAAATCAGACACCGTATATTTACTGAGGTTGCCAGGATGGCATACCACACCGAATGGCCAACTGACCAGAGAATCGAGGAATTGCCTTATAAGATAATTCCCGGTGAAGTAGGGAGCTTTCGTAGTGACGTCTTTCTTGAGAGAGCCATCGTAGGAGAGAGACTTAGACTCGCTATGGGGCTTCCCTGTAGAGATGCGAGTGAACACGCTAAGATATCTGATAATGTGGAGGCGGCTGACAGGCCTGAGACCTACTATACCCCTCCTCTCATCAATGTAATCAAGTTTGCCTGCAACGGCTGTACCGAGAAGAGGGTGTTCGTAACTGACGGCTGTCAGGGCTGTCTTGCCCACCCTTGCGTGGAAGTCTGTCCAAAGACCTGCGTTTCCCTTGACAGGACAAACGGCAGGTCGAAGATAGATCAGGATGATGTATCAAATGTGGTAAATGTGCGGATATCTGCCCATATCATGCCATCATCAAGCAGGAAAGGCCTTGTCGCGGGCCTGCGGTATGGACGCCATTCATTCAGATGTACACGGGAAGGCAGACATAGACTATGAGAGATGTGTATCCTGCGGCCAGTGCCTTGTAAACTGTCCGTTTGGGACCATTGCAGACAAATCTCAGATATTCCAGGTAATTCGAGCAATCCAGTCGGGTGAGCATATCTATGGCCTTTGCCCCTGCCTTTGTAGGCCAGTTTGGCGCGAAGGTGACTCCGGGTAAGATCCGTATGGCTATGAAGATGCTTGGTTTTACTGACGTTTTTGAGGTGGCTGTAGGTGCTGACCTCTGTGCTACACAAGAAGCAAATGACTTCCTTGAAGAGGTGCCTGACAAGCTGCCATTTATGGGTACTTCCTGTTGCCCTGCGTGGCGTCTATGGCAAAAAGCTCTTCCTGAGATGAAAGGACTGCATATCAATGGCACTTACTCCTATGACTCTTATGCAAGGCTTATAAAGCACTACAATCCAAAGGGTGAGTTGTATTCATTGGACCTTGCTCAGCTAAAAGCTTGAGGCTATGTGGGATGAGGTGCGCTCGGAGGTGGACTTTGTGCTTACCTTTGAAGAAATGGCCGGGATATTTGCATCAAAGCATATAGATATTGAGAATATTGAAGAAGATCCTGACGGTGTGAACGATGCCTCAACTGATGGCCGTAACTTTGCGGTTTCAGGCGGTGTTGCTACCTCTGTAGTCAATGTAATTAAGAACCTCCACCCTGATATGGAGGTGAAGACCGACAATGCTGAGGGGCTTAGAGACTGCCGCAAGATGCTTATGGCTGCAAAGGCAGGCAAGTACAACGGCTACCTCCTTGAGGGAATGGGCTGTCCTGGAGGCTGTGTGGCAGGTCCCGGAACCATGCAGGCTATAGTGAAGTCCACTGCTTCAGTTAAGAGCTATGCCTCTAAGGCAAGCCACACCTGTAGCAATACAACAGAGCACGTAAAGGAGCTTGATAAGCTGACCTACTAGATATATGCAAGTATTTAGCAAAGCTGTAGAAGCCCCTGTATTATACGGTGCCAAATGCTTTTGATACTCACATCGTATAATGGAGCGTAAATCAACATATTTATTGCTTATGGAGACATATTAAAGTCCATTTTTCTAGAGTTAGAGATGGACTTTTTACTTATCAAAACCTACTAAAACATAGTATTATGTGGAGTATATAACCATTTTTATCAGGCATTTATGCGTGAATGAGCCCTGAATACTGGAGAGTAAAATTGGTAAAGAATAAGATATTTAAGTCGATAATTATATTGGGCTAATCATTGCTTTCTACAGGGTGTAGTCACAGCCTGTGGAAAAGAAAGGCAGATAAAGCCACAAGCAGTGCCGACAAGTGAACAGGAGTCTCATAGTTCCAGGTGCATTAGGTGTGGAAGTACCGCCTATGAGCAGCAATGGGATAATGTACGGAGTTATCATTGGAGGCTTCAGAAAATACATATTGTGCAGAGCGATATGGGTACCACTGTGAGATTTGGAATAAATAAGGATGTAGATGTCACAGGACTTAAGGACGGAATCGCAGCAGGTGAAACCGTAAAGGTAGAAATACAAGGGTGAGCTTAAGGGAGAATCTGCCAAAAAGTAAAGGTAAACAAGGTATCTGACTCTGAGAAGCTTCCACAGCTAAGCAAAGGCCCTTGTTGCATTTTGCAGGCTCTATTATACTTGCAGTGAGGAACAAAAGACCAGAGCAGTCTTGCGAGGCTGTGTGAATATCCTCTGGTATTTGATACCGGTACAGATAGAAGGATAGGCAGTGTTCAGGAATTTATCTCACTCAAAAAGGGTGATGTATTTACCAAGAGGCTTGTAAGCTCAGTATCAAAGACCAACCTCTTTGTTACCAATGCTTATAGTGACGGATTTTTATTGGGGCTTTTCTGAGCCTAATCTGGTTTGTCAGCAGTACCAAGGACGGATATCTGAGTAACAGGCTTTCAGTATAAATAAGATTGACAGCTAAGAGGTGATGTGATGGACTTCACTTTAAGAGAACTGGATAAGAAAGAGACTTTGTCTTTGTATAAAAGATATCTGACCAAATTTTTGACGAGAAATTTGATGGTTTTCTTATATCAGAATCAGCCATAAGATGGCTCATAGCAAGGAAGATATGCAGACTGTTATGGCACTTTTGATGATAAAAGCATCTCTTTTGCTTTGGACTTTTTATTAACGACATAGAGCAAAGGGTAATGCTTCTTGATTATTTTGTGGTCTTAAAAAGAAATACAGAGGCTACAATTATCCTGAGATATTCTTCGATATGTTAAAAAGAAGTCCTCATCCTAAGGAAGAAGGGGGAGGAAGAGAAGAAAACAAGGAAAAAGATAAGGAAGAAACAGGAAGAAACAAGGAAGAACACAAGACAAGTGAGTATAAGTTCCCACTAGGTATATTTATAGAGCTTGAGGGAGTGGGTAAGACTGATGAGAAAGCCATAAAAAAGAGAGAAATGGCGCTTGATTTCTGCAGAAAGATAGGAGCTTACATGACGGACATCCTGCCTGTGCTTTCTGATGAAGAATATAATGTCCTTTTTACCGGTAAATGAAAGAGACCATCAAGGTCAGAGCTAAAAGCTGAATTTCTTGGTATTTACAAGGAGATTCTTCCGTCATTTCAAGGATGAAGAAAAAGTATATTACAAGATTAACTGAGGAGTGGATGGATTAGTATGAAGATTTCTACAAAGGAAGATATGCACTAAGACTGATGGTAGATTTGGCTGAACATAGGGACAACGGATTTATTGCATTAAAGGATGTAGCAAAGAGACAAAACATTTCTAAAAAATACCTGGAGCAGATAGTACCGGTGTTAAACGGTGCAGGACTTCTTGCTACCAATAGAGGTAATAGAGGTGGATATAAGCTCGCTAAGGAGCCAAAGGAGTATACGGTTGGAGATATATTAAGAATCACGGAGGGAAGCATTGCACCTGTTAGGCTGCTTAGATTCTGAGGTCAATCCCCTGATGAGAGAAAGAACTTTCTGCCAGACCTTGTATGTGTGGGAAGGACTCTACAAGGTTGTAAATGAGTATCTGGATGGTATTACGGTTCAGGATATAGTTGATAAAATTGAAAGTGTGACAGTAGATTACATCATATGATACAAGTGCTGATAGTAAAAGCCGCTACCCGGTTTGCACACATTGTTTGATATCAACGGGTGTCAAACACTTTTGACACCCACATCATTTTATTCAAGGAAAAGAGGAGAAAGTCGTATGAAGAAGATGGATGAAGCAGAATTCTTAAGGGAATTTCAGGACTTACTTGCTATCGACTCTACTACAGGACAGTTTAGAGAAATACACGATTATATGGTAAAAAAGATAAAAGGTCTTGGATATGAGTGCATAGAGACAAGAAAGGGAGGAGTTCTCGCCTGCCTTGGAGGAGAGGGCGAACCTCTTGTAATTACTGCTCACCTATGACATAGGACTTATGGTCAGACACATTAAAAAGACGGAACACTGATGGGTCTGCCCGTGGGAGGACTTCACGCTGAATCTGCTCTTCACGAGAATATAAGGCTTCACACAAAGAGATGGCAAGGTTATCACAGGAGCCTGTACAAAGAGACGAGGGCCTCAGTTCATCGTAACTCCTGATAAATATTTTGAAATAGCTCCTAACTACGAGGAAAATGTAGTGGTTATCCTAGATGAGAAGATGTAAAAGCGATAGAGGATACAGAGGCTATTGGTGTGCAGGTGGGCGATATAGATAGCCTAGAGGCCAAAGATATATGTATTCAAACAGCTACATCAAGGCCCTTCATAGATGATAAAGGCTCAGGTTTGCTATTCTCATAGAGATAATGAAGCTCTTAAAAATGAGGGGAGCTTAAGTTAAACCGTAAAGGTATATATGTATTTTTGCAGCCTATGAGGAAATAGGGGCATCAGCACCTCTTGGCTTCCTGACGATGTGGTTGATGTGCTGGGTGTGGACATAGCCTGTGTGGGACCTGAGCAGACCACAGATGAGAGAAAGATGAGCATTTTCTGCAGGACAGCCGCTTCCCATATCATTATGAGTTTAACAATGAGTTAATAGAGAGCAAGAGAGGCAGAAGCAGACTATGTACTGGATATCTTCACCTCATTATGGCTCTGATGGAGATACTTCCCATGAGTGGCAGGACATGAGTATCCGCCACGCCTGTGTGGAGATCCTGGGTACAAGAGCAAGCCCACGGCTACAGCGCTCTCACATAGATGGAATGAATAACACCTATCGCTCTCATTCTTGCATACATTACAGGTAGTATGATATAGAAGATGGAATAGAAATACCTGATATCGGCTTGGAACCTAGAATATCCCTACGGAGAAGACTGTGAAAGGGCATGTATTTGAAGCTGATTAAGGCAGGATACAGGCATATAGACACAGCAGGAGCCTATGGCAATGAAAGAAGTGTAGGACTTGGAGTAAAGGCTGCAATCCGTGAGGGGCTTATAAAAGACAGGGCCGATGTTTTTATCACAAAGCAGCTATGGAACACGAACCGTAGCTATAACAAGGCTTTAGGGGGCTTGACAAGTCTGATGGAATCTTGATTTGGACTATGACCTCTATCTCATACTGTTGGCCCGCAATAAAGTACGCTATAAGAATCCCTCCGAGGTAAATGCAGTGACCTGGCAGGCTCTTGAAGAGCTATACGAAGAAGGAAGGGCGAAGAGTATAGGAGTGAGCAATTTTTCTGCCTCACCACATGAGAGGAGCTAAAAGAGCGCAAAAGTCCTGCCCATAGGGTCAATCAGATGAGAGCTTCATCAGAGGGTATATGCAGGAAGTGTTGTGGCATATAATGAGAATAATGGGATAGTTAGAAGGCTACAGCCCCTTAGGGACAGGGGCTCTGCTTGAAAATGAGATATTATGCGAGATGGCAAAAAGTATCAAACTACAGCTTCTGCAATCTGCATTTCATTTCTTAGGAAAAGAGGTATCATCCCTCTTCCCAAAACCACTTCACCCGATAGGATGAGCGAAAATCTTAGGCTTATCAGGATTGGATGAGAGATATGGAGATTCTTAATAAACTGCCCCATATATAGGGGACACACACAACCCTGATGAGGTGGACTTTTAACTTAAATGGGACTGTCTGAAGCAAAAATCAGACAGTTCTGTTTTTCGTTAGCGGGTACATCATTACGGCATTTACAAAATCTCGTATACTTAAATATCTGCTTAAGGTTGGTAAGGATTGAAAATAGAGGATAGGCTGACTTCCCAGCCATAGCTGTTATCATATTTGCTACATAGACGCCGCCGGGATTTAGTCTTTCTTTTATAAGTCTTATTGCTTCATAGCTCATAAGCCCCTCCGCAGGGGAGTCCGAAATGTAAGCATCATTCAAAGATGACATCATGGGACTTAAAGCATAGGTTGATAGGAATTTTCAAGCCATCCATACGTAGATTTTAAGTCTCTCATTTTCGTAGAGGTCATATTATCATCTAGAGTTCATCAAGATAAAAATACTTAAAAGCCATTTTACCATAACCTCGTCTATCTCAACTACATCCAGGGTCTTCTCAGGAAAGCTGCTTATGAAGTACTTGGGATAGGAAAAGCCGGCTCCACCGAGGAGGAGGCAGTCTTTTAAGTTCTTATTTATTTCAAATACATCATTGAAGCCTACTGCGTACCTGAATACGAGGTCGTTCCTATGGGGCTTATCGGTGTATGTGGCTGACTCTCTTGCGCCATTTACAAGAAGAGGCGGATAGCTTCAGCCTCTTCGATCTTTCTCCAACTTCAAGATCATTATTTCCATAACGAGCTTGCGATGTATAACCCTTCCGTTGTCAAATGAAAATACTCAAACTAACCATAATAACCACCGCCGTTTTTCAAGAAGTTGTCACTAAACATGCCTGGGTCGTTGTAAAAATCACCGTGTTAATAGCCAGATGCAGCTCTGCGGTCTGTAGCATTTACGTGAAGTATCACATAAAGATACCTACTATGTTAAAGGTAAAGGCACATAAAAACCCAAGGCAGGAAGCTTATATCAGTGCAAAGGTATTTAACTTCTCGCCGTTCATCATCTCCATGAATAGTCTTATCAGCTTCATCGGCATCCATATCAGGATTCTCAGCCAGTATAAAAGGAACCATCGATAAGAATAGCGTGCTCGATGAGGGCCGGTATTAATAATAGCAGTGCCCAAAGACAGATATACATCCTTTAGGAACATAGTCTTTACTATGTTGATATAATTGTCTTAAATGCATAAAACATAGTGCCAACTCCCGGATTGCCATAGTGGTTCTCTATGAAGAATCTTTGCACACCAACTACTATAGGATTGTATACAAGCACCCTAAAGACTATTACTATCACAGTTATGACTATGATTGGTCCAAGAACAAAAAGAAGCAAGGTATTTTATCCTTTCCAGGTAAGTCGCTGTTATACACATTGGAGGCACTATTGCCTCTAGATGAGGAAGGATCAAATAAATTGGCTAAAATCATATAAATAAGCGAAACCGCAACAGCATTTACATAGTTCTTTTCGTAAAATGCCATTCTTGCATTGTATCAAAGCATCGCCCTTGTCCACATAAGCACCCTCCTGAGTAATTTTCTTAATAGAATAATAATATAACAATTATGATAAATGTTCAAGGAATTGTTGATAATATTTCCATATATCACCTAATAAACAGGAACTATATATTCAATTTAAGAAGAAAATAAAGTTGAAAAGAAAGCGATTGTTTTGCTACTAATGAGAAAAAAATTATCATTAATAAAAAAAGCGGTTGAAGTTTTCCTTTTTTCTATTGGTATGATAGAACAGCTCGTTATAATGAAGTTAATTTTCATATTATTTGTATCTGATAACCACTATTTAATCATCAGGAGGAAAGATGAGAGACTAAGTAAAAACATAGTAGCGAGCACTTGTTATGACTATGACATTAAGCTATGTTGCCGGCTCAGTTTCAACCTGTAGAGGCAGGTGCAGCACAGACAAAAGAAGGTTGCGGTTAAAAGACTGAGATTACCGTAAGCACAAACAAAAGCCATAAAGAATGCATTAAAGAAGAAGGGTATTAAGAGAATAGTCTTAAAGGTACTTCTGCAAAGAGATTAAGCGTACCAAGGAAACTATAAGACTAAAACTCTGGTAATTAACCTAGCTGAAAAATCCAAGATTCATATAGCTAAAAGGGTGCTAAGTTTAAGAAGATTATTTTAATCAGACCGTCAGAAATGCGGGGCTTATCATGGATGAAAGCGAGCAATAAGCGAGCTTTCTTCTAAAAGCTAATTTAACAATAAATGAGTGAGCTTCATACGCTGAGCTTACACTAAGCTGGGGTGCAGAGCTTGCAAAAGATTACTTCAAAGATGGGAGCTTATAGCCATCAACAAGACTAAAAAGACTGTAAAAGCTTGCGATTGCAGGAAGTACTATTGCTGTAAGGCGGAGATACCTATGCATCTTCTAACCTCAATATCGAAGAGGATGAGACTGCTCAGGGCAGCTGCCAATATAGGAAAAACCGAGGAAGGCTCAAAGACTGGCGAAAACAGCAATACAGCAGGAGGAGACTACTCCAGCAGCATCTTCTTTGGCGATAATGCTTATGTGGTAAGCGGCGATGTATCTAACGCAGGAAATACTTTCAAATAATGGAGCTCATCAAATACAGGAAACAAAGCAAAAAGCAGTTAAACTTTGTCAATGAGGCAAGGACTAAGATTATAGATGCAACAAGTTTTCAGAGATTTGTAGTGGTAAACTTTGAAAAAGGCTATGAGGACAACACTACTGTATATGTGACAGAGTGGACATTACATCTGAGCTTACCCTGTAGATAAGAGAGGTACTACTTGTAAAATGGGAGGTATCAAAGCCTCAAATCCTGCTGCAGTTAAGGTTGTAAAGTAAGGCGGACAACAAGCTAGAAATGCCAGACTGTTAAGCTAAAATAGAGATGCAGATGCGGGCAAGGTTGTAGCTCCTGTACTTACTACTGAGGCTAAATCTCCTAAGTATATCATAGGCTATGGCAAGGTTGCAGTTTGGGACTACTACCTAGCAATTATGATGACGAGGAAAGGCGCGTTACAAGCCCTAAGAACCTTCATTTGACTTAAATCTGGCGGCTACAAGAAGGTAACTGAGAAGCCTTACTATACAGTGCCTGCTGTTGAAGAGGCAATGTAGAAGTGCAGTTTAATTATACGAGTGAGGCTGATAAGATCTGGTTTGACAGAATACCATGCCACAGGAGCGCTTCAGCTGGTTTCAGACAATGAAAATCAGACAACTCTTAATAAAGAGCTTGTATATACCAAAGTCATTTAAGAGCATCATCGAAAGACTGAGCAGTTCTTAGCGTATCTACCAGCCAGTCTAACTTTAGGAGCAGAGGCTATTACAGGATAAAGATTAAGTCTGCTGATGGTAAGAGCTATTCTGGTTCGTGTTGGGTTGAGGGCAAAAGAAACTCCTGAGTTCCTCTTAAAAAGCCATCTGTACAGTCAGGCAGAGTCTTCATTTGCAGTTAAAATGTGAGTGGTTGGCCTGGAAAATCCAGTTGAGGAAAGGTAGGGCTCATACTTCCAACAGGTGAAATAAAGACTCTTAGATATATAAGCGATTATTTTATGTTTAATGACCTCTTTGTGCTTTATAACGATGTTACGAGGGCAAGAAGAAGATGGAAGTAAGGGTGTAAATAACATTCCTTACAACGGGAATTATACCTTAAGAGTTCATTTTAACAGCTATAAAACCGTAGATAAGATATTTAAGGTAACTGACAGGAAAGACATGCACAAGAGGATAATCCATACACAGCAGAATGGGTTGTAGCTCTTGGAGCAAAATCAAGTATGCTTTCCGTTGATGGAATGAAGTTTGATGCAGTAGCCGGAGCTTCTAAGATAAGCACAGGCTCAGACGGCAGCCCTTCTAGTGGCGGCAACTCTGTATCTGCCAACATCATTTCAACACAGACCTGGTTGCCAATGCTGAGTTTGAAAAGCTCAGTATGAACAATGTAGCATACAAGGATAGTTGACAGGTTTGAAAAGGGATATGACCAATTATAGCTGTCTCATGATGAGAGAGGGCAAGGTGTTCTATGACTGGGAGTACTACAATGATGCAGTAAATACAGCAAGGACAAAGGGCAAGTATTTAACATTCTCAGAGTATGTTAAGACACCTAATGTTAAGACTACGAGCAGACTTACAAGAGTAAAGGTACTTGAGACAACCTCCTTGGCGAACTTGTAATGGATGGAAGCTACTATGGAAAAGGTATTGAGAGCTTTACACCTATCCTTCCAGGAAGTGCGGTTAGGAGTGGATGAAGAACTTGCTAGTATACACAGATAGACATATCTTTCAAGATTATAGCTATGTATGCAGGGTAGGATCAGAACTATCACTATGGAACTAAAGAATCAGGCTTATGCATTAAAAGGATGATGATTATAAGGATAGATGGCGACAAGCTTATCATAAAGGCTCTGCGTTTATTACTAACAAGTAGTATCAAATTATGGAAAGAATACTGTAACAGTATATGACGGATACACAGACAATAGAGGCTACAGTATCTAAGCGCAGGGTGAAGCCTTGGGGCCAAAACAACCTGAGACTCCCTGAAAAGCGTGGTCAGACTGAGAACGATTAAAGCAGAGGAACGGGAGACCTATGTAGATTGGTGATGACGGAGAGACTTACCATAGATTCTGGTTTTGCTGTAAAGATGCAGGCAGTGGCTTCAAAAAGTATTACATAATTACCGTAGACGGCGTTAAGTACAGTAATGGGTGATCTTGCTTTCTTTAAAGGTAAAGGACAAATAGTATGGCTTTACATAGGGGATGTTAAAGATACGCAGACCTAACAATAGCAAGTTGCCCTAGTGTGTTGAGTCAAGCATTTACAAAGACTACACAATTATCTTTGATAACTAGCTCATACTCATGAACCCATATCAGTATGGGAGGACGAAGAAGGTTCCAAAATACAGGAGCCTGCCTTTCCACTGAGGCTGGGTATACACAACTTACAGGTGCATAGAAATAATCATAAACCCTAAGCGTGAAGACCTTCTTAAGTCAGCAACAGTTCAAAGATGTTTATAAGAGGCAGTGACGAGTATGTATAGGAAGTTGTGAATGGATCTATAAGATTAAGACAGGTATTGTTGAGATAACAGATTATAATAACAAATATTATCCTGCTGCTTAGGAAATCTTATTGTTGAGGGGCGAAAATGAAGTAAAATTTGAGTTTGATGGTGTTAGTGAACCTGTAATGTAGTGCTTATAAGAACGAGGAAAATATACTTTCATCTTTCATTAAAGAAATAATGGAAATTTCTAAGAAAATATTGAGATGATTTAAAGCAATCGGAGCTTCGGTTATAAAAGTAACCAGGCCTGGTTAATGTTAATCTATTGAAATGCTATCAATTTATACGATATACTATCGATTAATAATGTGTCTATTAATTATGTACAAAATATGATGTCGAGATTTGCCATACAAATAAGAGAACGAATGAATGGAGAACTATACTATTTCTTGATTTTTCTAGTATATTCTATTCAAAGGAATATAACTTATGAGGAGGAAGCTGTGAAAATATTAATAATAGAAGATGAGTAAAAGTTTAGTAGACGCTTACGGGAGATACTTGAACGAGAAAAATATTTTGTTGATTATTATTACAACCTTGATGACATTGAAGATTGTAATACTAAAACAAATATAATCTTATTATCATGATGTTATGCTCAGTGAGAGGAAATGGAGTTTCAATTTTTACAAATTGTTAGAAACAAGTAGATAAGACCAATTATCTTGCTTACTGCAAGATACAAAAGATAGACTGGAAAGGATTTAATCTTG
>BNJU01004684.1_pt1 | contig 102827 bp, 135 predicted proteins | sample 8539281 | NCBI WGS metagenome assembly BNJU01 (sample SAMD00202456, study PRJDB9452) | human saliva metagenome | isolation source: human saliva | place: Japan | reverse complement strand
AGTTATGGATCCCTGATTCTGGCAGAAATGAGTTTTTCTTGCGAGCTTATGATGTGGTTGAATATCCAACAATTTTAGCAATTACAGATGAAGGTCGCTTGTTGCACACAGTGGCGGGGCAAACCACTACCACTTTTTGACGAAGTTGCATATTACGCACGCTAAGTTGAAGTTTGGCGTGTTTTTATACCTTTAAAGAGCTTATATAAGGTATAAAAAAAGACCCACTATGGGTCTTTGCTTTATAGCTCAAAAACTTCTGATTCGTTATCTTCGACTGGGTATGTGTAGAACATTTTTGTCTTTTTGAATGTTCAATTTAATAAGTCTGTGTTACTTTCTTTATCTGAAATTGAAACAGAAAAGTCTTTAGTATTTATTTTTTCGCTAATATATTTAATAACTTCTTTTGCTTTATCGTGCCAAGCAGTGTCTGCTTTGCTGATATTAGCTATAACGTTATAGTATGGTTGACCTGCAACATCAGTCAATTTTTTTAATTTTCAAAGTCGATACCAGAGTTTGTTTTATATGATCCACCTTGTACAAATTTAACTTGTTCTTGAGTTGTTGTTTGTTCTGCTGGTTTATTTTCTGGTTGTTTACCACTCTTATTTACACCTTCAACAACGGCAACCAAAAAGACAAATCCAATAAATACGATCAGTGCCAATCACTAGCCACCTTACCCAAGGGACATTTTCGAGATGCCTCCTTGCCAGTTTTTACAGTGCTTTAAGTTTTTTTAGCCATTTTAAACTCCTTTTCTTTAGAATTTTACAATAAAATTATACATTATATTATTTCAACCTTCAAGCACTCGACTATTTGTATTTACAATTGTATCTGTTAACAACTAAAAAGAAAGATTTAATCGCGCAAAAAGATGATGAACTCAGCAGAAACAGACGAAGAAAAAGCTTGAAAATATCTTTAATTTTTGGTAAAATAAAGCTTATAAAAGCGTTTTATTTTGATAAATGAGCGGCTATCAACCGCGAAGCTCCCAGAAGAAAGGTTTAACCGATTAGAACTGGGCGGGAAAAGCTCCGTAAAAGCTAAAATTAAGGGCTAAAGAATCACTTCTTTTGGAATCGAGATGGTATCGCTGAGCTTGCTTGGTTCTCGAATCTAAAAGAGGTGATTTTTAATTTAGGAAAGAGCAGAGACATGCTTTATAGATTGAATAACGAAAAATTAACAGCTATTAAACAAGAGAATGTTTCTCAAAAATATCTTGAGAAAGATATTCAGAAAATGACCGAAGATAACCTTGAAGAGGTTTTTGGCTTAAGGTTTATAGAGACAGAATTTGCTGTTGACAACTTACGGATAGATACATTAGCTTTTGATGATGAAAGCAATAGTTTTGTAATTATTGAATACAAAAAGATCAAAAAGTGATTCTGTTGCGGACCAGGGTCTGGCTTATTTATCGTTGATGTTGAAAAACAAGGAAGCTTTCATTTTGAAATTTATTGAGAAAAAAATGGAGGAGGGCTACCAAAGATTGATTGGTCTCAATCGGCGTAATTCTTATTTCTCCAAAAATTCACAGAATACCAGCTTAGAGCAAGTGAGTATACTACGAAAAATTTCCCAGTAGAGTTATATGAATTTAGAAAAGTACGGCGATATAGTGGAATATTTGCAAAAAGGTTCAAAAAAAGGGAAGGACTCAAAAACCAAGCGAATATAGCAAAAATAGTAATGACGAAAAACTGTACTCAAGGAAATTGTTAATTATAGCGAAGATGAGTTGGTGTCTAGAGGGTTCAGATTTTATTCAGGAGTTTTACTGGGAGTTGAAAAGATTTTGCCGAGAATATTGGTCCAGAAATTCAACCAGATGTAAAGAAGATGTATTTAGCTTTCAAAGTTAGAAAGAAAAAAATATTTTTAGTATTGTTGTTTGGAAAAAAACTCTCTATGTTTAAATCTTTAATATTAAACATTCTGATTTTGATTCAAAAAATATCCTAATATTGAAGATGTTTCGAAAAAGGACATTGGGCTACGGGTTGTTATCAAATGAAAAATAGATAATATTGACCAATTAGAAACTGCAAAAGAAATGATGAAGCTAAGTTATAAAGTAAATTCATAGGAGGAAGAATGAAATTTCAAGCAAACTCAAGAAGACGAGCAAAAGAATATGAAACCGATGTTTTGGCGCGCTGGAAAGCAGAAAAAACTTTCGAACAATCAGTTGAAAACCGTAGCGAAGATAACGCTTTCGTGTTTTATGATGGTCCTCCATTCATTACTGGTGTGCCACATCACGGAACTCTTCTTAGCTCAATCGTAAAAGATGCCGTTCCGCGTTATCAAACAATGAAAGGCAAGCGAGTTGAACGCCGTTGGGGTTGGGATACGCACGGTTTGCCAGCCGAAAACTTTGTTGAGAAAAAGCTCGGTATCACTTCTCGACACGAAGTTGGTGAAAAAATTTCACTCGCCGAATATATCACAACTGCGCGCGAAAGCATGGTTTCGAACGCGGCACTTTGGGAAAGTACGATTGATCGCATTGGTCGTTGGGTTGAATTTAAAAATGCCTACAAAACAATGGACAAAAACTTCATGGAAAGTGTTTGGTGGGCGTTCAAAACTCTTTACGAAAAGGGTAAAATTTATGAAGGTGAACGCGTTTTGATATATGATACGGCGTGGGCAACTCCGCTTTCGAAAAGTGAAGTCACAATGGACAACGACGCTTATAAAACTGTAACCGACCCAAGCGTTTTTGTAAAATTCTGGTTGAAAGATTTCGAAGATGCAGAAGGTTCAAAAGATAAAACTGCAATGCTCGCCTGGACAACAACTCCTTGGACTTTGCCAGCAAATATGGGCCCTATTTGTTAACCCAGATTTCACTTATGCAAAAGTTAAAGTTGGTGACGAATTCTATATTTTAGCAAAAGATTTGCTCGAAAAAGTTTTTGTTGATGAGAAAAAACAACCGATTCCTTTCGAAATTGTTAATTTAATTGATGGTTCAGAATTGGTTGGTTTGAGCTACGAACCACTTTTCGAAGATTCGAAATATTCTGGCGAAGGTGAAGAGAATGCTTATAAAGTATGGGGTGCAGACTATGTTTCTCTTGAAAGCGGAACGGGAATTGTTCACTCGGCACCAGCATATGGTGAAGAAGACTTCAACTTTGGTAAAGAATACGGAATTCCAGTTTTCCACGTTTTAGACGAATATGGAAAATATTTGAACGGTGAATTTGCCGGAAAAAGATGTTTGGGGAATTCAACAAGCCGCTTGCTAAAAATCTTGAAAGAGCGTGGTGTAGTTTGGAAAGATTGATTACATTCGCCACGAATATCCACATAATCCACGAACAGGCCACCGATTGATGTATCGCGCGCACCAAGTTGGTTCTTTGATATTCAAGGTCAAAAAGAATTAATGCTTGAGCAAAACGAAAATATCAATTGGTTCCCAGCACACTTGAAGCATGGTCGTTTCGAAAAGAATCTTGAAGCTGCGCCAGATTGGAACTTGTCGCGTGACCGTTTTTGGGCAACTGCAATGCCGGTTTGGAAATCTGAAAGTGGTAAAATTCGCGTGGTTGGTTCTTATGCTGAACTTAAAGAATTGAGTGGCGTGGAACTTGAAGACTATCACCGACCTTGGGTTGATGAAATTACTTTCGAAATTGATGGTGAAAAATACACTCGAATTGATAAAGTGCTTGACTGTTGGTTCGAAAGTGGTTCAATGCCATTCGCACAATTCCATTATCCTTTCGAAAACAAAGAAAAATTCGAAAAGAATTTCCCGGGCGACTTTATTGTTGAGTATATTGGTCAGGTTCGTGCATGGTTCTATTATGTTCACGCTGTAAACACTGCTTTATTTGGCAAAAACGCCTTCAAAAATGTGATTACAACTGGTGTTGTTGCCGGAAATGACGGCCGCAAGATGAGTAAATCTCTTGGAAACTACACCGATCCAAACGAACTGATGGATCAATATTCTGCCGACAGTTTGCGATTCTTGTTGCTTACTAGCCCACTTTTTGAACGGTGAAGATTTTTGCACTTCACGACAAGGATGTTTTCAGATGTTGCGCGCAAGCTTTCAATGATTTGGAACATGTATGATTTCTTCACAATGTATGCCAGTGTTGACGGTTGGGAATTTAACGGCGAACTCAAAGATCCTTCGAAAGATCTTGAAAATCCACTTGATAAATGGATTGTGAGTCGTGTTCACGAGCTTCGAAACGAAATTACAGAAAACATGGACGTTTATAACATTCCACGTGCGCTTGAAGGTGTTTTACCATTCCTCGATGATGCTTCGAACTGGTTTGTGCGCCGTTCACGACGTCGTTTCTGGAAGAGCGAAAATGGTGCCGATAAGCTTCAAGCTTATCAAACGCTTCATTATGTTTTGAGCTATCTTGCGTTGATTCTTGCGCCATTCGTGCCTTTCTTGGCAGAAGAGCTTTGGAGTAAAATGGTTAACGACGGTTCAGTTCATTTGAAGGATTGGCCAGAAGCTGGTGAAATTGATAAAGACTTGATTGCTAAAATGGCTGAAGTTCGCGGTTATGTGAATGAAGCTCTCGCGCTCGAGCAAAGAACGGTATGAAAAATTCGCCAACCGCTTGCTAGCGTGAAAGTTCAAAAATGCTGATACTTTCGATTTTACGCCAATTCTAATGGAAGAATTGAACGTTAAAGCTGTTGAATATGGTGGAGAAGAAGTTGATTTCGACTTTGAACTAACTCCTGAACTCCGTGCCGAAGGCTTAATGCGTGAGATTATTCGCCACATTCAGGCCACTCGTAAGAAAGCTGGATTAAACGTTGATGATCGAATTGAACTTAACTTTACATCTGAAAATGCTGAAGTTCTCGACGCGTTTAAAAAATTTGAACAAGAAATTTCGAAAGAAGTTTTTGGCTACAAAAGTTGAAATTTCAGAAGATGAACTTGACTTTACTCAAACTGTAAAAGTTGAAGGTTCTGAAGCAAAAATTTCACTCAAAAAAAGCAACCAAGATATTGACAATCAAAAATAACTATGCTATAATACAAGCATAAGTTATTTTTAAACAAAAACATAAAAAAATCAAAAAGGCAAAAATGGAAAATTTTAAGATAAACGATTATAGTACGAACGAGCAAGATAAAAAGTCTCTTGAACGAGAGAATAGTTTTGAAGAGTTTCAAGATTTTAAATTCGATTCTTTCGAAAGCTTAAATTCTGAACAACAAAAAGAAATCGAAAAAACACAAGAGAGTTCAAAAATGAAGCTCTTGAAAATTTGAACGATATTTATGCGCGCGAACGAAACGCCGATCGCGAAAACAGTAGTTTTTCTTGCGAGATGATGAAATTAAAAACTTGAATATTGTGCATTTCGAAGATTATGACGCAAACTTCGAAACTTACGAAGGTCGCGAAAACGAATTCAGCTTGCGTGAAAATCAATTTAAAAACGCAAGAGCAACTTGTTCAAGAAATTAGCACAATGAAATCTGTCCGCCGAGAAGTTCCAGCAGGGCAACGTTTCTCGAATATTATTCGGGCAATTTCAGGAAAAAAATCGCGGCTTAATATCTAGCAAAAAGAAAAATCGGTAGAAATATCGATTTTTCTTTTAAAAAGTATTGACTTTTTATTACGCTTGTGGTAAAAATACGGGGAGTAAATAAATTAAAAAAATAAACAAGGACAGAAATGAAGAACGGGAATAATCTCAATTCTACACCTGACACAGGTAAGTCTTTCGAGGAAGCTTATGGTGCTTGGGATACTCTTCAGAAAGAGCTAGCCCAGCAAAAACAAAGCTAAAGCTGAAGCTGAAGCTGCAAAAAAGCGCGAAGAAGAACTTGCAAAGGGTGCAAAAAGATACGAGAAAGCTGTTCGTGATGCGATCTATAAAGGCGATCAAACTGCTTTTAATGAGATGGCTGAACGTGACGAGCATTATCGTAAGATGGAGAATGGTGAAAATCAAATAGATGATGAACAGTCATATGAATCTTCAGTACTTTCACAAGAAGAATTACAAGAGGCTAGCGGTGCTAGTTCGGAGATTCGAAAAGCTAAATCTTCTAGCTAAACAAGTTCAATCTGCTGAGAGCGAAGAAGCTCGACAAAAATATCAACAACAGTTGATTGAAGCTTCGAATGATTTTTCAAAGAACGGCGTAGATTTTGACGGTCTAAAAAATAAACTCGAAGATCGTTTTATCTGGGAAAAGACAAAAGAACCAAGACTATCGCCAAAAAGTTCTTGATACAATTTGGGAAAAATGCAATGGAAGCTCCAAAGGCTGACAATCAAGAAAATGGTACTCCAGAAAGCAACGATCAAGAGCCTGAAGCTGTTGATAACGCTAATGATCAGGAGAACAAGCTTACTGTTAATGTTGATACTAATATCAATCAAAAACCAGAAACTAGTTGAATTAAATGATCATGAAAAGAAATTTGATGAAAATGTTCTTGAATGGCGCGACTGCCGCAAAACTAGCTGACTATCGTCGTAAAAATACGCGCAGGCTTTATTAGTAAGGACGAGATGACACCTGAAAATGAAGAGATGTTAAAGCGTATGGCAAAAGTTAGCTTTGCGGTTGGTGATATTGCACGAGAAAACGCCAAAGATACAGAAACCAATGCCGAAGAAAAAAAGTTGGAAGATTCCAAAAAAACTCAAGAAAAAAATTGGTAAGAATATCTTGAAACTTGGTGCATTAGCTGGTCTTGGTATAACTGTATTCGGAGTTGGTCGCCAAGCTGCTGAGTCAGTTCGCACTAACAATAGTGAACCAAAAAGTAGAAAAATAAAACTAAGACAGAACTTAGCGATGCTTTCTGCGACTGAATTCAGTAAACACGCAAGCTTTGATAGCAACAATGCCCAAGAGCAAGAAAAGAACTTTAATAACGGAAAAATACGATTCAGAAAAATAACGACTACAATAAAGTTGATCAAAAAGAGAATCAGTATTCGATTGGTACAAGCGTAGCGGAACTTTCAAATGAAGACTTCCAAAAAAATATGATTGAATCGCACAGTGAAGATGACATTGAATATATGGGACAATTCTTTGTTAACGATTCTGAAGCGGCGCAACAATATTTGGGAATGTCGAATAGCGAAGTTGACAATTTAGTTGATGCTGCGCGAAATGGCGACCAATCTGCTTTCCAAAAATTGAATGAAGCTTATTCGAACTATATGGCTGGCGCTAAAGTTGTTGGTCAGAAGCTTTGGAAGGTGATTATTACTCAATCTTTGTGAATGGTGATAAAAATTACGCTCACTCTGAAGGTGCGTTTGGCGGAACAGCGCGTGTTGTTCAATTGAAAAACGGTCAACAAATTTTGATCCGTGACCAATGTAAGCAGTTGATGATGAAGAAGCAAGTGAATGTTCCTAGCGGATGGACAACTCCAACAATTCCGTTTGAACAAACCCATACTCCACCTGCTCCAAATACACCTCCAACACCGGAGACACCTCCAACACCGGAGACACCTCCAACACCGGAGACACCTCCAACACCGGAGACACCTCCAACACCGGAGACACCTCCAACACCGGAGACACCTCCAACACCGGAGACACCTCCACAAGAGTTAGAGGCTAAAGACCCTACAAAAGATATTAACGTTAATCCAAACTTAAATCCTGATGCTAAAGTTGACGGACAAAAATTTGAAGTTAATACTAACGAGGGTAATCAACAAGATGAGATACAGGAAGTACCAAACACATATGAGGCTCCTGCAGTTCAACCTGATCTAAACATCCAGCCAAGCGCAGGTTCAGTCAATGAAACTGTTGCAGGTCAAGGTAATGTAGAGGTAGCTCCTCAATACAGGACTGATGGTTGGGCAAATGACACAACAAGTCAAACTTGGGAAAGCACCTATAATAATGGAGGAGCTCAAGTTGAAGCACAAGAAGGAACAAATGGCTCAGCTGGTGTAAATACTGGACGAGTAGAATAAAAAAGGAAAAAAATGAAAATTCAAAAGTTTTTTTAAAAAAACAGTATTGGTTTACGATTGAGTTTAATCTTCGCAGCTGTTGCGGTTACCGTTTTAAGCGGTACCGCAGCAATGGCGTGGGGACCAAGTCGTGCAACCTATACTATCGAAAAACCTGCAGATAGGGTGACATTCAATGCTATAACAAATAACCCAAATTATGGCGATGAAAGAAACTTTGTTATTGCAAGAAAAACCACTGATGCAGCAAATCAATGGAAAGACGTAGTTGATGTTGATAGCGATGGTGAATACTTCATTCGAATGTATGTTCACAATAATGCTGCAGCAAACTTAAAACTAGTTGCTGAAAATGTGACTGCTAAAGCGAGTGTGCCAAATCAGTCGGCAAAAGAAATTACGCTTCAAGGTCAAATTTCGGCTTCAAATTCTAAACCTGCAACTGTTTGGGATCAAGTAGTGTTCAAGAGTGCAAGTAAAAACTTTACAGTTTCTTACGTAGCAGGCTCTGCAAAATACTACAACAACGTAAATCCATCAAATGGTTTTGCTTTGCCAGATAGTATCGTAAATAACACTGGTGCAAAAAACTTGGTTACGAGCAAATGGATGGAAAAATTCCTGGATGTTTCCAATATTCTGGAACTGTATTGTTTAAAGTTAAAGTTACAACTCAAAAACAAGCAAGCTTTAAAGTTACAAAACAAGTTCGAAAAATTGGTGAAACTGAGTGGAAAAATGATGTCAGCGTAAAAACTGGCGAAAAAGTTGAATACCGAATCGGTTATGACAATAATGGTGAAGTTGCACAAGAAAAACGTAATGGTTCGTGACTTCTTGCCAAACAACTTAACTTATGAAAAAGGTTCAACTGTTTTGAAAAAAACAGTTCAAATCCAATGGTCTAAAAATTAATTCAGATAACATTACAACTTCTGGAATTAATATCGGTAATTATGCTCCCGGTTCAAATGCTTATGTAACGTTCACTGCAACAGCAGATCGAGATAAACTTGTTTGTGGATTGAATAAATTAGTTAACCGCGCACAAGTTTCAACAAAAAATGGTTCAAAAGAGAACACAGCTGTTGTGAATGTTCAAAAAGATTGTACACCACAAGAGAAAAAAGAATATTGTGAAATTCCTGGAAAAGGTAATTTGAAGAAAGATGATGTAAACTGTAGCGATAAATGTAAAATTCCTGGTCTTCAACATCTTTCAGCTAACGACGCAAACTGTGCTGAAGTTCCAACAGAGCTTCCACACACTGGTCCTGCTGAAGCTGCAATGATGGTAATTGCGATTATGGCAATCACAGGTGCTGTAGCATACTGGTTCCGAAGTCGTGAAGAGATGAAAAAGCGACTGCAGGGTCTTGCAACAAAAAGCAAACGACATCGTTGATCACAAAAGCAACAAAAACTGAAGCTAAAAAAATCTGAAAAAGTAGAGAAAAAATAGTTTCAAAAAATAAATAAACCTCGTTAAGTCGGGGGTTTTATTTTTTTGTTTTTGAACGATTATTGGGTGTTAAAAAGTTCAAAAATGCTTATGTCGCACAATTTTTAAAAATAGCAATAAAAAAATACCTCTTGAGTAGGGAGGTATTTTTCAATATAATATCTGGCCGCCTTTTTATTATTTGATCGAAGTAATTTCGATTTTAGTATATTTTTGACGATGTCCGTTTTTCTTTTGTGAACGCGTTTTTTTAGCTTTGTAGCGAATCACACGGATTTTTCGCCCTTAACAAGTTCGTCAACAACTTTAGCGGAGCTTTCACGCCTTTCACAAAAGGGTTCCAACTTCCACTTTGTCGCCATCAATAAGCATCAAAGCGTCAAGTTTGAGCTCTTTTGTTCCTTGCGGGAGGAGGTCCACCAGAAGGGTCTCTTTTTCGCTAACGATAAATTGTTTACCGCCAACTTTTATGACTGCTTTTTCATAAAAATCCTCATTTAATTTAATATCTTTATTATTCTATCATAGAAAAACTTAAAAATCAAGTTAAAGTTTATGAAGGGTTCTTTTTAAAAAGGTTATGGTTTTTCAAAAAAAGTGTGATATAATGTAGATATTATGAAGGTGATTTCGATAACCAATCAAAAGGGAGGGGTTGGTAAAACTACCAGCGCTATTAATATTGCTTATTATATTGCTAAGCGTGGTTTTCGAACACTTCTAGTTGACTTTGACCCGCAAGGAAATGCAACTAGTGGTCTTGGTATAGATAAAAATGAGCTTGAATTTACTATGGCAGATGTAATTTCTGGCGAAAAAGAATTAAAAGATATTATTATTAAAACTAATTTTTCGAAATTAAGCATTGCGCCTAGTACACCTGTTCTAGCTAATGCCGAGGTTGAGCTTGCATCGGTTAAGGGTCGTTTTTCACGGTTAAAAGATGCTCTAAAAACTGTTGAAGCTGATTTTGATTATGTTATTTTAGATTCACCACCAAGCTTAAGTTTACTCACAGTTAACGGCTTTATTGCTAGTGATTACTTAATTTTACCTGTTCAAGCTGAATTTTACGCAATGGAAGGGTCTTGGACAGTTGTTGGAAAAGTATGAAGCTCGTAAAGAAGGGGATGAACCCAAATCTTGAGCTTTTTAGGCGTTTTTGCCAACAATGGTTGATGCAAGAACCACTTTAGGAAACCAAGTTCTTGAAGAGATTAAAAAATTCTTTCCAGATAAGATTTTTTCAAATGCGATCCCTCGGAATATTCGCCTAGCTGAAGCGCCAAGCCATGGTGTGCCAATTGGTGTTTACGATAGGTTTAGTAAAGGTTCGCGTGCATATAAAGCTGTTGCGAAAGAAGTCATTCAACGCATAGAAAGGGGCAAATAATGGCGAAAAAGGTCTTGGCCGGGGTTTTTCTTCACTTATTCCTACGGAAATGCTTGTTGATGAAAAAAACTTGACTCAGAACTAGGTTTGGGGCAAGTTGATGGTGAATTGAAAGAAATTAAAAATAAGTGATATTTCGCCAGATCCAGAGCAACCTCGTAAATATTTTAACGACGAAAAGCTTAAGGAGTTAGCTAGCTCGATTAAAATTCATGGTGTTTTGCAGCCGATTGTGGTTGTTCGAAAAGATTCAAAATTTTTAATTGTTGCTGGTGAGAGGCGATATCGTGCTTCAAAGATTGCTGGCCTGAAGAAAAATTCCAGCAATAGTTCGTGAATTTTTCAGACCAGAAACGATTAGAGCTTAGCTGATTGAAAACATTCAACGTGATAATTTGAACGTTCTTGAAACGGCTGAAGCATATGCGAAACTTCGTGAACAATTTAATTTAACAGCTAAGCAAATTGGCGAAAGGGTTGGTGGAAGGAGTGAAAGTGCCATTCTGAACACTCTTCGATTATTAAAACTTCCAAAAATCGTAAAAGATTGTATTTTGGCGGGAAAAAAATAAAAAGAAGGTCAAGCTCGACCACTACTTAAAATTGATGAAAAAAACAATCGAGAAAAATCCTTCCAAAAGATTATTGAAGAAAATTGGAGCTCTCGTAAAATTGAACAATTTTTGGTAAATTACAAGAAGCAGAATGAAGGTGATAAAAAAATCTGAACCTAAAAATGAACAATAATCCTTTTCGAAAGAACTATTCAGCATATTTCGAAACGATTAAGTGCTCCAGTAGATATTAAAACTTCAGCGCGTGGTTCTGGCAAAATTGTAATTAAATTTAAAAACCGAAGAAGAGTTTAAAAGACTTGAAGAAATTCTTTCAAAATAAAAAAACCGAGATTTTTGTTCTCGGTTTTTTTATATTTTTAAACTTGTTTATATTCGAAATTCTAATTTTATTAAATGGGAAAATTCGAAAGGCGACAGGGGCCAACAATTTTTATACAAGGGAACTGTACCAAGACCACTCCTTGAATCGTAAGAATTATTACCTTCACGGTTATCGCCAGAAACGAATATTTCATTTTCTGGAACAGTCCATTCACCGTCGTGACTTGTATAACTTTTTGGTTCATGGTTGAAATTGTCATCTGGATTGAAGCCGTTTGGATGGTTTTTATTATAAACTGTTAACTTACCATTTTCAACTTTAACTTTTTCTCCAGCAAAGGCAATCACGCGTTTAATAATGTATTGATCTCGCATCCCTTCAATATATTGTGGATTTTCGAAAACAATAACTTCACCACGCTTTGGTGTGAATTTTGTATTTGTAAGGTTTGCCCAGGTTGTCTGAAGGCGACTAATAATCACTTTATCTCCGTCGGCAAAAGTCGGATCCATACTTGAACCTACTACCGTAAAGCTTTGAAAAATAAAAGTGTTGATTAAAAATAGTTCCTAAAGTCACGCAAACTATAAAAATAAAAATCCCAAAAAGTGTCAGCTGCCCAAGGATGCCGTTGCCAAAAATTACTCTTCATTTTTCCATTTTAACATGTTTCTTGAAGCTTTTCAATTATGGTTATTTTTTTGAAATGTGTGATATAATGAAAGAAGTATGGATTTTATTAAAATTTCGAAAAAGAATTCTTTTTGGGGAAGTATTGCACATATTTTTTTCTAAATATTATTTTAGCGGTAACCATATGGCTTTCAATTTACATTACAAAAAAACGCTAAAGTGGGTTGCAATATTATTAGTATTTATTAGTAAATGGCGAACTTTTTGCAGTTCGACCAAGGTTTTAGCTTGCAAACGTAAAAATCAAATCTTGTAGACTTGATTTTCTCGTTAAGTCTAGTTATTTTAATGTTTTCAACCGGCGTTGATTATATAATTTCGCAAGGTTTCTTGCTTGCAGTTTATATTTTTTTGGCTAACGATAATTAAACCGCACTCATCTGAAAAATTCTATGAAAATTCAGGCATTATTAACAGTGTTTTTTTCGGTTTATCAGCTTTGTATTCTATAACTTACGCTTGGGGCGAAATTCCAGTTTTTGTGGCTGCCTTCTTGCTTGGATATGCTACTCTTCGTCATATTCTATCTTCTCGCGTAAATAAAAATATTGAGATCTTAAGCTTATTCTGGGGAATGATTCTAGCTGAATTTGCATGGATTTTTAATTTTTTTGGTGATTGGTTATAGGATTCTTCTTGCACCATATTTTAACTTCGTTATTCCACAATCTGCGATAATTTTAACAGTTTTGAGCTTTGTTGCTTTTGACGTTTTGGATAGCGGAGAAGAGAAGAAGAAAGATATAAAAGAGCTTTTACCGGAAATTATTTTTGCTACAATTTTGATTTTAACGCTGTTAATATTCTTTTCAACAATTCCGGTTGCGAAAAGCTAATTTAGAAAATGAGGAGGAAAAATGGATAATAAACCAGATAACGAATTACAAACAAAAGAACTGCAAACGAAAAATAATTCAAAAAAACCAAATTATCATAGCGGTTGTCTTAACTACATTGGTTTTTGGTACAATTGGCGCCTTTCAGTTATTTTCAATATTTGGATCGAAAATAAATCAAGGTGCGTCAATTAATTTTTCAAATAGCAATGAGAATTCAAGTTTTTCAAAACAATCTGATTCGAATTCGATCGAATCGGTTGCAAGTAGAGTTTCGCAAAGCGTAGTTTCGATTGTTGGAAAAAGCCAAAGGTCTTTAAGATATTTTAGCTCATCGGTTGAAACGGCTAGCGCTGGAACAGGGATTATCGTTAGTGAAAACGGATATATTTTAACGAATAAGCATGTTGTTTCGAAAGCTTCTGAGATTTCAGTTGTTACGAGCGACGGGAATTCTTACGATAACGTAAAAGTTGTATCAACTGATCCTTTGAATGATATTGCAATATTAAAAAAATTTCGAACGCAAAAGGTCTTAAAGCTGCTGAACTAGGTGATTCGAAAAAACTAAATATTGGCCAACAGGTAATTGCAATTGGTAATGCTCTTGGTGAATACGATGGTACAGTTACGAGCGGAATTATTTCTGGTGTTGGTCGAACTGTTCTCGCTGCAGATGGTGCTGGCTCAAATAAAGAAATGCTGACAGATATGATTCAGACAGATGCTGCAATTAATACGGGAAATTCTGGCGGACCATTAGTGAATGCACAGGGTCAAGTTATTGGAATTAATACTGCCGTAGCTTCAAGCGGTCAGGGAATTGGTTTTGCAATTCCAATCTCTTCTGTTAAAGGAATGCTTAAATCAATTAGTAAGGGTGAAACTCCAAAACGTGCATATTTGGGCGCTAATTATGTAGCAGTGACTCCACAAATTCAAAAGGAATATAAACTTACTGTTTCGAAGGGTGCTTTGATTAAATCACGCGTTCGTAGTCGAAATGCTATAATTTCAGATAGCCCAGCACAACAAGCGGGTCTTCAAGAGGGTGACGTCATTACTAAGATTGATGGAATAGAAGTTTCAAAAAATACCAGCTTAGGTTCTTTGATTGGCGAAAAAGAATGTTGGCGATAAAGTTCAAATTACATACATTCGCAACGGTCAAGAAAAACAACTTCAGTAATACTTGAAGAATACCAAAAATAAAAAAATAATACTAGGGTTATTACTCTAGTATTATTTTTTTTATCTAAAAACTGATTAGTGTAGTTTTTCAGATTTTTGATTTAACTAAACCGCAACTGTTCGCATATTTTTCAATTTCTTCAAATTGGCACGGGTCGGCCTCAAGAATAATTTTTCTTAATTTTGGTAAATCTTGCGCCTGGAATAATAGCTCAAAAAATAAGTTCTAACCCGTTTTTTTCGAGCATAAAGCGCAATTTGTAGGCTCATGATGTAGCTCGTTATTCTTTTTCAAAGTCAACCCAATCACGATTAACGTAAGGCAAATTTGCGGTAATAATTGTGATTTTCGAAAAGAATATCTGATGGAATTTTCTCCAATAAATTACTTTCGAAAAGAGGGATTTCTTGGTTTAAAAGCTTTTTTGCGTTCAGATTTGCTACAGCGAGAGCTTGTAGAGAAATGTCACTCGCAAAAACTTCAACTTTTTCACCACATTCAGCTTTTAGGGTTACGGGAATAATTCCTGAACCTGTACCGACATCTAGAATAACATCATCTGGTTGAAGTATTTTTTTGTGTAATTTCGATTAGTGTTTCGGTCTCGGGGCGAGGAACTAGAACATTTTCATTCACAAAAAGTTCGGCCAAAAATCTTTTTCGAAAAAAATATAAGCAAGCGGAACGCGTTTAATTCGTTTATTCAAAAAGTTATTAGCGTGAAAAACCAGAGTTTTTGAAAGCTTTTTAGTGGATTCGCGTGCAAAAAAAGTCCGTTCAACACCTAAAACATGTGCCAAGATTAATTCGGCATCAAGTTGCGCGCTAGCGATTTCAGCGTCTTTAAGTTTTTTTGACTGATTTTTTTCAGCCAAGTTTCAACTGTTTCGTGCATAGAATTAATTGTTTTCCGAGGCGTTTGCAGCCAAAAATTCTAGTTCGGCAGCCTGCAAATGATCAACAATATCAGAAATTTGGCCATTCATTGCAGCAGGAATGTTGCTTCGTGAATAACCAATTCGGTGATCGGTAATGCGGTCTTGTGGGAAGTTGTAAGTTCGAATCTTCTCAGATCGATCACAGAACCGATTAAACTGCGCCGTTCGGCGGTAAGTTTAGCGTTTTTCTTCGTCAATTTTAGCTTGAAGAAGTCGGGCGCGCAAAATACCAAGAGCTTTTTCTTTATTCTTAATCTGTGATTTTTCATCCTGATTTGTAACCACCATTCCAGTTGGTAGGTGCGTGATTCGCACCGCAGAATCGGTTGTATTCACGCTTTGGCCACCATGACCACCAGAACGGTAAACATCAATTCGCAAATCGTTTGGATTAATTTCAATATCAGCTTCTTCGGCTTCAGGCAGAACAGCCACAGTTACAGTTGAAGTGTGGATTCGCCCCTGAGATTCTGTTGCTGGGATTCGTTGAACGCGATGAACGCCACTTTCGAATTTTAATTTTCGAATAAGGAGCATCGCCTTTCACGCCAAAAACAACTTCTTTATATCCACCAGCATCGTTAGCAGATTCGCTCAAAAGTTCAGTTTTTAAGCCGTTTTGTTCGCAATAACGCAAATACATGCGATAGAGTTCGCTCGCAAAAAGGGAAGCTTCATCACCACCCGCTCCAGCACGAATTTCAACAATCACGTTTTTATCATCGTTCGGGTCTTTTGGTAGAAGCATTTCGAAAAGCTCTTGCTCAAGTGCGGTAAGTTTTTCTTCGTTTTTCGGTAATTTCCATTTTGGCGAGTTCAGCAAGTTCACCTGTTTCGAGGTTGGCAAGCTCACGCGCTTCCTCAAGGTTTTTCAAGATTTTTCGCGCATTTCACCTTTTTTTCGATAATTTTTTTCAAGTTCGGTGAAACGTTTATTTTTAGCTGAAAAAAATCTGGCGAAGAATAAGCATTCGGCTCGCTTAAAAAAAGTCTGAATTTCTTCTCGTTCAGCTTTTAAGTTTATCAAGATTTAAATCAATTTTTGGCATATAAGGATATTATACCAAAAAAATCGCTTGAATTTAAAGTGTTGAAAAAGAATCTAGTTATGATAATATTTTTGATATGAAAATAACCTCTTGGCGTGAATTTATCGAGAACGAAGCTGAAAAGCCATATTTTTAAAAAAGCTGTGGCAAAAAGTTGAACACGAACGTGTTTCGAAAGAGATTTTTCCGGTAAGAGAGAGATTTTTCTTGTTTCGAAAAAAATGTCCGCTTGAAAAACTAAGGTTGTGATTATTGGTCAAGATCCTTATCATGGTGTTGGGCAGGCGCACGGAATGAGTTTTTTCGGTTAAAAAGGTGTTAGAATTCCGCCAAGTTTGCAAAATATCTACAAAAGAGCTTCAAAGCGATTTGGGTATTGAGCCAGCCGATAATGGTTTTTGGAATCTTGGGCGAGCAGGGTGTTTTGTTGTTAAACACTTCTTTTAGTGTTGAAAAAGGTAAACCTGCGAGCCATGCGAATTTTGGTTGGATGGAGTTTTTCGGAACACGTTTTAGATTTTTTTGAATGATTGTGAACACCCACTAGTGTTTTATTTTATGGGGAGCGCATGCGCAAAAAAGTTGGCGCTCGAATAACAAATCCAAAAACACCTAAAAATCGAAAGCGCGCATCCTTCGCCATTTTCGGCGCACCGTGGATTTTTGGCTCAAAACCGTTTTCGAAAGCGAACAAATTTTTAGAACAAAATGGCGAAACACCGATTGACTGGCGAGTGCGCTAATAAGCATTTTTTTATTTTTTTAAAGGGATTATTATGAATGATATTAGCAAAAAAATAAAAGAGACTTATAGAATTGTTAATTTTTCTTTTATCAAAAAAATCTTGATGAAAAAAATTTTCAGATATTTTTTTGATTTAGCTGCAGAGCTTGAGCTTCCTGTCGGGGGTTGGTCGGTTTGGAGATAATGAAAGCTGGCTAAAAAGTTACAATGAGTTAAATAAAATGATGATTGAAAAATAGTTTGATTAAAGATTTCGAAAAAAATATCTGAAAGAAACTTCTAAATAAAAAAATCTCGCAACCAAATGCGAGATTTTTTTATATTTAAACGAATTATCGTTCAGCTTTTTTTAGCTTTTTCAGCAGCTTGTTTTTAGCTTTGTTTGCCAAGGCTTCTTTACGAGCAGCAGCCATTTCTTGTGCTCGTTTGAATCGATCAACGACCTTCGGTGTCGATGATTTTTTTCTTCACCAGTGAAGAATGGGTGAGAAGCACTTGAGATGTGCATTTTTACAAGTGGGTATTCGTTGCCGTCTTCCCATTTGATAGTTTCTTTTGAATCTGCTGTTGAGCGAGTCAAGAAAGCAAATCCAGCCACCTCGTCGCTAAATACGACAGGGCGATAGTTGGTTGGATGTAAATTCTTTTCATAACTTTCCTATTTTATCAGAAAAACAAAAAAAGGCAAATATTTTTAGCGTAAAGATTTAACTGAAGATTCGAATAGAAATGCTTGCAATTATTCTAAATATAATATATTATTGACTTGGAAATAGTAAAAAAACAAGGAGTTTTATGAAAAAAATAAAGTAATTATTTCGGCTATAATTGCATTTTTGCTGTCGCTGGAATAGCTATATTGCCCAACGGTATGAACGCTCATGCTTTATCCCCGGAAGAGGAAGAGCGCATATATCTGGTAACTATTGATAAGCAAATAGCGATAGTTACTGCGAATGCAAAAAGGCTAGTTCTTATGAAGAAGCGAAGACGATGATGAGCGAATATAAGACCAATCTTGCTGAGTATTTGGCAGAACTTACTGATGCCAGTAAAAAATGCGGTAATGGATCGCATTAAACTAGCGGAAAAAGAGATAGCTGATCATTTTGGTGTTGTTACTCCTGAAGTTCCTGAAACTCCTGTTACACCTGAAAACGACAATGAAAATTCTGGTAAAGAAGAGGCTGCTGAAGAAAACAAGCCTAATACTAACGTTCCGCAAAATAGCCCTGAAAAACCGTCAAATGAAAAACCGGCCAATGCGCCAGCTAAACCAGAAAATAAACCTCAATTAGCGGCTCCAGAAATTGCTAAAGAAAGAAAAGATTCTTTAAAAAGCTCCAAATACTGGTGAAAAAAATAACAATTTTGAACTTATGACAATTAGCTTTGTCGCTACATTGCTAACAGCTCTTTCGGTGGTTGTTCTAAAAAAGTTTTAGTTAATTTCTAAAATATATCAAAAACTACTTTCGTTTTGGAGGTAGTTTTTTGTTGCTTAATGCTTGATTGAAAAACTAAGGAAGTTTTATAATGTGCTTATGAATGCAAATGGCTATAACAGAAAACATAAATTAGAGACCGCCATCCCTAAACCGTCATCTGGTGAAGTAGAAATACTTGAAATCATGGAAAAAAATCTTAAAAAAACTATAAGTTGCAAGAAGAGCTTTTAGATAAATTATTTTTTTGAGTTATTGCCAAGTAACGAAGAAATTTTCGGATATCTTATTAAAGGTTGCTGCATTGAATGATTTTTATAGCACAAATATTTTTTTCAGTTTATCCGGTTGCGGAACATATACTGAGTCTTAAAATTGACGAGAGAGTTGAGACGAGGTGATGTAACTTTAGTCAATGAAATTCAAAATGTTACTATTAATGGAGTAGCTAGAAAGTTCTATTCATTTTCTACCAAATACTGTTCGCACTACAATCCTAAAGAATACCCTATTTATGATAGTTATGTAGAAAAAGGTTTTGAAATATTTTAGAAAAAAACAGATAAATTTTTCTAAATTTAAGAATGCAGATTTAAAAAGATTATCAAAAATTTAAAAATATAATTATTACTTTTAGAGAATATTATGGATTAGAAGAATTTAATCTTAAAGAGATTGATCAGTACTTATGGCAGTTGGGAAAAGAATATTTCCCAAATAAATATTATTAATTTGTTTTTGCCCAGAAAGAAAAACTTAATGTCTTGCAAAGCTTATACTCTTTGACTTTTAATTATGTATTGCTTGATTTTGATCCACGTATATGGTAGAATCATAGAGCAATATAAATTAATGAAACAATTTTTTTGGGAGAATTCCTTTCGAATATAATTTCGAAAAATAACCCCAAAAATGAAGACAAAGGAGTTAAAATGTCTGTAAAAGTTGATATCAAGCAATTGCTTGAAGCTGGCGTTCATTTTGGTCACAAAACTTCACGCTGGCACCCAAAAATGGCGCCATACATTCACAGCAAGCGTCAAGATAGTCACATTATCGATCTAACTAAAACTGTTGAAGGTCTTGAAAAAGCTCTTCCAGCTATCACAAAAGCAGTTGAAGGTGGTCGAAAAGTTCTTTTTGTTGGAACTAAAAAACAAGTTAAAGAAGCTGTTCGTGAAGCTGCAGAAAGTGTAAATCAACCATACGTTGTTGAACGATGGGTTGGCGGAATGCTTACAAACTCAGCAACAATTAACCAACAAATCAAGAAACTAAAAACTCTTGAAAAACGAATGGAAAGTGGTGAACTTGCAAAACGCTATTCAAAAGCTTGAAGTTCAACGATATGCTGAAGAAATCGAATCTTTGAATACAAAAATATGGTGGAATCAAAGATCTAATGGGTCGCCCAGGAATTTTGTTTGTAACTGACGCTATTGCTGATGCAAATGCAATTCGAGAAGCTAAAACTTTGAATATTCCAGTTGTTGCGATTGTTGACACAAACGTTAACCCAGAAGGAATCGATTATGTAATTCCAGCCAATGACGACGCTATTAAAGGTGTTAAATTGCTTTTGGATTACGCTATTGAAGCTATTAAAGAAGCTAAAAGCTGATAAATAATTTCTAAATTCGAAAGGATAAACATGGCTGTTTCTATTGAAGAAATTAAGAAACTTAAAGAATTAACAGGTCTTGGTTTAACTGACGCTAAAAAAGCTCTTGTTGAAGCTGATGGCGATTTTGATAAAGCTCTTGAAGCTCTTCGCAAAAAAGGTCTAACAAAGGCTGAGAAAAAGGGTGATCGTGAAGCTCGTGAAGGTTTGGTTGAAGCTTATGTTCACGGTGGTCGAATTGGTGTTATTGTTGAAGTTAACTGTGAAACCGACTTTGTTGCGCGAACAGAAGATTTCAAGAATTTTGCACACCAAGTTGCAATGCAAATTGCTGCTATGGCTCCAATTTATGCTAGCGAAGCTGATATTCCTGAAGAAGAAATCGCTCGCGTAAAAGCTGAAGCCGAAGAGCGCGTTGCTAAAGAAAACAAACCAGCTGAAATTGCTGCAAAAATTGTTGATGGTCAAGTAAAAGAAATACTTTGCTGAAAAAGTTCTTCTTTCACAAGCTTACATCATGGATGATAGCAAAACAGTTGAACAATTCTTAAAAAGAAACTGTTGCAAAACTCGGTGAAAATATTGTTGTTCGCCAATTCTCACGAATCGAACTTGGTGTTAACGAATAAATTTTTGCTAAAAAAATAAAATCCCGCTAATCTTGGCGGGTTTTTATTATATTCGAAAGAGAATTAAGCTAAACTTTTTTTCGACAAAAGCAATAATTCGTACGTCGCGAGATTCTAAATCGCTTTCTTCGTTGATTTCATCAATTCCAAAAAGCTCTTCAGCGCCTTCACCAAATTTAGCATGTAGATTTTTAATCCAATTACCGTTTGCAAGTTTTTTTCAAAGCTAACATTTTTCACTAAAGCTAACACCACGAAAAGAAATTTTTTTCTTCAGGGAAGGGTAATTTTAAGTTCTGTGTCTTTCGAAATTCCTTTTTCAATTTTCAATTTGAAATTTTTTTCTTAAAAAAATCGGGTCAAAAATAATTAAGTATCTTTTTTGTCGTTTTTGTTTCATTTGATTCCTTTTTGATTTTTTTGCTTTAAAAAACATAACTATAATAACATAAAAAAATAAAAAAAGTCAATAGAAAACCCCGCCGAAATGGCAGGGGTGTGCTGGTTATAAACCTAAGAACGCAATGCATGATCTTCTGGTAAGAATTTTGCGAATATCACCACGGAGCCAAACTCGTGCAGACCCATCTTCTAGAAAATCAATTGTTCTAATAGATTCGAACAAGGGACTTACCCTTATAATATTATTGATATCATAACCATATTTTTTTGAAATTTTTCACTAAGTGAAACTATGATAAAAACAGCTTCTTCCAAGGGAAGATGCAATAATGAGTCTTTCAACTTCGCTATCGGGAAGGTTTTTAAAAGCCTTGCGAACAACTTTTGATAGTTCATCATGGTAAACTGGAGCTGAAGTTGCGCGGGCATTCTCAATGACTTCACCGTTTGTTAAGATTCTTTTTAGACATAGGCGTGCCTCCTTTTTAAAAGTACGTCCCAAATTGGGGGATAAGGTTTATACTATAATTTTACTTTCTTTAACAGTAAAAAGTCAAGTAAAAAGCCCCAAATCTAGTTGGAGCTTTAAGGTTTAAAAAAATCCAGCCTATTTATTTGAGCGTATAAATTATAACCTTGTTTACGAATTTCGCTATTAGCGTGCGGTCTTCGAAAAGCCAACGATATTTTTTTAAATATTTTAGGATATCGTTTTAAATGTCTCTGTAAAGGGATTAATTTAGTGCGCTTAGGTAAAATGATTGGAATTTCAATTGTTCCGTTAACATAAATTTGCTCACGGAGCTTTTTATATTCATCTTTCGAAAGCTTTTTAATATGGTTTTTAACCCCTCTAAGGCTATCTTAGAATAGTGTAGAGCACTTTCAGTAGGCCTGTCTAGCTTTAGGGCACTTTTTGGCGCTATTAGAAAGATGATCTGATCTACGCCATCTTTTTCAGCTTCATATTCTTCATAAATGTGAAACTTACTATTAACATTCCTACGAACTTCGGTGAATTTACCATTTCCATAGCCTTTTTCGAGCGCTACGGCTTTTGGGATACTAATTTTTGTGGAATATTTCCTCCAAAAATCAGAATGTCCTTCCGGGACAGTTTGTCGTTCTATTGATTGACCTAGATTTTTGCAGATATATTCGACAATTTCAGCTAAAATTAGCATATACTCTTCTTGTAGTTTTTCTAGTTCTGCTGTTCGAGCTAAGGGTTTGCTAACAGAATTTGTCATAGAAAAATTCCTCCTGGATTTTTACTGGAATTTTACTTTTGAAAAGTAGTTAAAAATTCTATTCATGAAAGTAAAAAGTTTTAAAGAACTAAACATTTTATTATTATACAATTTTATATTAATAAAGTCAAATTAAAAAGGGGTTAAAATTTCAGAAAGAAACTGTGGTAAAATTAGTCTATGTTAGATATTAGATTTATCCGTGAAAATGCCGAGCGTGTGCAGAAAGACGCACTGAATAAAGGCTATAAAAATGCCGATATTCAAGCTGTAATTGCGCTTGATGATGAAAGAAAAACTCTTACAACTCAGATTGATGAACTTCGCACACGACGCAACCAAATTGCTTCTTCAATGAAAAATTCTGGCGGAAGGCCAAGTGATGAACAAATCGCTGAAGGTAAAAAATCAAAGAAGAGCTTACTGAAATTGAAAAGAAATACCGTGAACTTAATGAAAAACTTTCAACAGCTTTGAATGGGATTCCAAATATTCTTCAAGACGATGTGCCAATCGGTAAAGAAGGTGAAGATGAACTAGTTAAAACTTGGGGTGAAGAACTTTTCGAAAGCCGTAAAGGCGCACAAGATCACCTGGATTTTGCAAACAAAAAGAACTGGGTTGATTTCGAACGTGGATCAAAAGTTGCTGGAACAAAATTCTATTTCTTAAAGGGCGATTTAGCACTTCTTGAAAATGCGATTTACCAGTTTGCGCTCAATAAATTGATTTCGAAGGGCTTTAATTTCATGACTGTTCCGCACATGGTGAACGGTGAAGTTGCTACCGGAACTGGTTTCGCCCCACGATCGAGCGATCAAAGCGATGAATATTTTATTGAAGGTGAAGATTTAAGTCTAATTGCTACAGCTGAAATGTCGCTAACCGGTTATCATGCTGGTGAAATCTTAAACGAAAAAGATTTACCAATTTTCTATGCTGGATATTCACCATGCTATCGAAAAGAGGCGGGAACTTATGGTAAACATACACGTGGGCTTTTCCGTGTTCATCAGTTTAACAAGCTTGAAATGTATGCATACACTTTACCTGAACAAAGTGTTGAAACGCACCAGAAGATTTTAGCAGTTGAGGAAGAAATCTATCAAGATCTTGGCATTCCTTATCGTGTGATTAATATCGCGAGTGGCGACTTGGGCGCACCAGCTTCAAAGAAATACGATATTGAATATTGGAGTCCAGTTGATGGAGCTTATCGCGAAATTACAAGTTGTTCAAACTGTACAGATTATCAGGCACGAAACTTGAATATTCGTGTGCGTCGTGAAAATGGTGATTTGCAGGTTGTTCACACTTTGAACGGTACTGCGGTATCGCTTGCGCGCTGTCTTGTTGCAGCTATCGAAAATTTCCAAGATGGTGACGATCTTGTTATCCCAGAAGTACTTCGACCATATATGAATAATCGCGAACGAATCTAAAAAAGATAAAATAAGCACTAAATATAGCGTTTTGTAAATTTTACAACACTAAATATAGTGCTTTTTTTATTTTTGCTTATGCTATAATATCAAATATAGCCAGATTAGAAAGAGGTGATTCATATGGCTAAAAGCAGTTTACGTATACACTAAACCTAATTGTGATCAGTGTAGAGTGGTTAAGAAATATCTAAAGAATAAAAAAGATTCCTTTTGTAGAAATTAATATTAAAAAAATAATGAAGATATAATGAATTTTTTTAAAAGGGCAAGGTATTCCAGATGCACCCGCAATTTTTTTACGGTGAGACAGATAATAACGGGTCTTCTCCTAGAGAAGTCTACAGGGTTTTTATTTACAGTCAATAACCAAAATGAGTTAAAGCAAACTCGTTAAATTTTTTTGAATAACTCGCATGTAGCGGGTTATTTTTTTCTTGACAAAATAAAAATGTTTATGCTAGTATGGAGCTATAAACTAACAAAAAAAGGATTATATAATGATTTCACGAATTGAAATTACAGGAAACAAATACGAAGTTGATGAAACTACACAAAAAATATGCAGAAAAACACATCGGTAAGTTAGATAAATATCTACCACGTCATGCTAAAAAAATCAGCATCAGCGCGTGTTGTGATCTCGCAAATTAACGGTGCTCACGACAATAAATATGAAGTTGAAGCAATTGTTGATGTGCCAGATAAGACTTTAGTTGCAAAAGATCAAAGTTCGAATGTTCTGGCTGCAATTGATATTGTTGAGGCTAAACTAGATGGTCAAATTCGTCGCTATAAAACAGAAAAACCCACGTCTTGGTAAATCTGGTATTATGGCAAGGTTTAAACGATCACTAAAAACGCGGTTAAATTTTTAACTAAAAAAACAGGGTTGAAAAACAGCCTTGTTTTTTTTATTTTTGAAAAAGTGCTTGAAAAAGTACAAATATACATGATAAAATGTAAGCATAAGTGTTTTAAAAATAAATTTCAAAAGGGAGAAAATAAAGTGAAAAATAAAAAAATAAACTTAGTTATTTTTTTTATGGCTTTTTAGCGCATATTCGATTATAGCGCTTAGTTTTGGTGGTAACGCTTTTGCTGTTGATGCTTCAAATTTTACAAAAGCACTTGAAGACAAAGGGCTTTTTGAATATCACATCATCGGAAACTATAGATAAAGAGATTTCTGTTGTAAGAGGAAAAGATAGATAATTTAAACTTTACTACAATTTCTTGGAATAAGAACGGTTCTTACAAATTACAAAAAGGTATAACGCAAGGCGAAATCAATAAAACTTTCACCCCTTGGAATAAAGATAATATTTTAAACGAAGCCAAACTTCACAAAACACCAGTGATTTTTACGGGTGGTTTTTGGCAACTTGAAAATGCTGATGGCGCTTGGTCACAACGAGAACTTGGACTAGGTAAAAATGGAATTATGTATTCTGACGGTAAGGGTAATGTTGAAGTTTCGAATCTAGATAACTCAGAAGTTTCAAAAAATCTTTCAAAAGATGGGAGATAAAGGTTGGAACGTTGGTGCATTTTCACCAATCGTAAAAAATGGAGTTATTGATTCCACTTTAGGTCAAAACGGTGTGTGGCACGGTGATCCAAATGTAAAAAATGCTAGAACAATTTTTGTTGAACTTAATAACGGTTTACAATCAGTTATTGTAGTTGACGGGCACACTTCAACAAAAACAGGTTTGGATCATAACGAAATAGTAAACATAATCAACCAAATAGGGTGTCCCAAAGTATTAAAATGCTTTCATGCTTGATGGTGGTGGTTCGACTCGTGCATATACTAAATCCGATAATGGAACTGAAACTTTAATGGGTTCATTCGTGGATAATCGTTTTGCTAGTCAATTCTTGTATCTTTCGAAAAACGAGGTTAAACCAGAATTCTCTGTTGATCGGAATAACGATAAGGTTGCTAAAAATGAATCGCAAACAGTTACATACGCGGATTGGAAAGCGGCTTTCGATAAAGGTTTGAAAGTTTATACCTGGAACTCAATACCCTAACGGGTGCACCAGAAAAAAAGCAGAATTGGTCAGTGATCCAAATAGCTCACAAGGAGCTTCCGTAAATCGACAAGATGTAGCCAAAAACGAGGCGGGCGAATCTGCTAAAGGACAGGCGATTAAAGCGCCGAATACAGGAAACAAAACTACTGCCGTGAACTATCAAGTGATATTTTTTTACCAATAGCTAGTGTTGTAGTTGTTGGCTTGGCGGGTTTTGCAACTCTAAAAAGGTTTAAAAACTACAAAGTTAGAATTCAAAAAATAATTACCAGATAGGTAGTATAAAATAAAAACGAGACTTACAACAGGGTCTCGTTTTTTTAAATGTCGAAAATTTAAAAGTATTTTGCTTTTTATGAAAAATATGATATAATCGGTTTAATGTTGTTATAAAAGATTCGAGAGAGGGGTGATCATAATGAATCAGCAGCAAGAAATTTTAAATAAGGAGATTGAAATTCCAGGGATATTGATCGCGTCAATTTCTCGTTCGATTGGTAGATATTTAACAAACTATACAATCTATTTTTATATGCAAGAGGAAGGTTTTCTTGTACCAGAAATTGGGGTTACAGTTATTTTTTTGATCGCAGGATGCCTTATCCTATGGTAGGTGCTATTATAGATACTATTAGGAAGGAAAATATGAGGGGTATATCGGTTGAAGATTGCCTTGAGGACTATCAACGATTTATAACTCAAGACTCCACTAAATGGGCGGATAAGCTTGTTGATATAGAGTTTTTAGCCATGTTAGTAGATGATGATGGCTCATGGATGATGGATGAGGAGATGTCCCTAGGCGCGCTTCAAGACTTAGCTCAATATATAATGGATGTTATTCCGCGATTTTGTTTCTATGTTAATAGAGGAGGTGATTTTAGCTATGAATGGTGAAGTTACTATTGCTAAACTCTTTGCAAAGTTTGGGCGTAGGTTCGCAATGATTATCGAACCAGATCACGATCAAGTTTATGTTGTTACATTTTATGAAATCGTCTTTAATGGTTATGAAAAAAATATTAAAAAGAAGAACTGTTGAATATTATCAACAAAAACTATGATTTAATACTTCCGGGTTTTGCTGATGAATACGACATAATTGATGCGGTAGATTTAGATCCTCACGTTGAGAATATGCTATTTCATCCACTTTCGATTTTTGAATAGAAGGGCTAGTAGAAAAAGCTTTACGAACAGCCGAAAAATCTTCGAAAAGTTATCCTCGGCGCTGTTTAAATATGAACAAGCTAGAAAAAATAACTCGAAGAGTTTATCGAAAAAGGAGAAGAAATGCGAAAAGGAATTATCAATCTAATCGTGAAAACGTGCGAAAACGTTTAAACTAATCAAAAAAGTCCCGTAAAGGGGCTTTTTTTAATATTAAAATTATGGTAAAATTATAGATAGATTTTATACTGTTTTTTTAATGGAGAGGAAATGTCTAGAAAAAAACTGCGAAGAAGAAAAAAATGTAATGGTGGAAGACAATAAAGTTGATAAAATTTTTAACAACTGTTTTTGGTGATCCACAAAAGAAAATTTTGCGTCGATTGCAACGCAAAGTTGATGAAATTAATAAATTAAGCGAAAAATACGAAGAAATGAGCGATGAAAAGCTCAAAAAGACTTTCGAAAAACTCAAAAAGAGTCTTTCGAAAAAAAGAGCTGGATGATATTTTGCCAGATGTATTTGCGCTTGTCCGTGAAGCTTCAAACCGTGTTCTTGGAATGCGCCACTTTGACGTTCAGTTAATTGGTGGAATGGTTCTTCATGAAGGAAAAGTTGCCGAAATGAAAAACAGGTGAAGGTAAAACTTTGGTGGCAACTTTGCCGGTTTCTTTAAATGCGATGGAAGGAAAAGGTGTGCACGTTGTGACCGTGAACGATTATCTTGCGCAGCGTGACGCTTCTTGGATGGGAAAGTTGTATGACTTTCTTGGTCTTTCAGTTGGTGTGATTATTAATGACGCCAGTTTTATCTTTGATCCAGAATATGATAACGAAGAGCATGAAGATGAAAAATATGCGAAAAACTTCGTCCAGCGACTCGAAAAGAGGCTTACGCTGCGGATATTACTTATGGAACAAATAACGAATTTGGTTTCGATTATTTGCGCGACAACATGGTGAATGAAGTTGAGCTTTTGCGTCAGCGTGAGCTTAATTTTGCAATTGTCGACGAGGTTGACTCAATTTTGATCGATGAAGCTCGAACACCTTTGATTATTTCTGCTCCAGCTGCTGAAAATCCAGAAAGCTATATTCAATTTGCCAAGGTTGTTTCACAGCTTTCGAAAGAAGATTATGAAGTTGATGAAAAGCGCCGAAGTGTAGCTTTAACTGAATCTGGAATCGATAAGATTGAAAAAAACTTCTAATATGAAAAAAATCTTTATACACCAGAACATTCGCGTGCAGTTTATCACGTTGAGCAAGCTTTGCGTGCCGAAACTCTTTTCAAACGGGATAAAGATTACGTTGTAACGAATGATGGTGAGGTGATTATTGTTGACGAGCATACTGGTCGCTTAATGAACGGACGTCGCTATAACGAAGGCCTCCACCAGGCAATTGAAGCGAAAGAAAAAGTTCCAGTTTTGCAAGAATCAATGACTTTAGCAACAATTTCGTTCCAAAATTTCTTCCGTCTTTACAATAAACTTTCAGGAATGACCGGAACAGCTTTCACTGAGGCTGAAGAATTCCAACAAATTTATTCTTTGGAAGTTGTGCAAATTCCTTCAAACAAACCAGTCATTCGCGACGATAAAGAAGATTTGATTTTTAAAACTGAAAAAGCAAAACTTAAAGCTGTTGCTGAAGCGATTAAAAAATATCACGCAGAAGGACGTCCAGTTTTGGTTGGTTCAGGTTCGATTGAAAAGAATGAGCAAATTGCGAAATATCTCGATCAAGAAGGAATTAAATATAATCTTTTGAACGCTAAAAACAACGAACATGAGGCTGCAATCGTGGCACGTGCCGGAGAAAAAGGTGCAATTACTCTTGCAACAAATATTGCTGGTCGTGGAACCGACATTAAGCTCGGGGAAGGTGTTAAGGAACTTGGTGGATTGGTTGTGATCGGCTCAGAACGTCACGAATCTCGCCGAATCGACAACCAGTTCCGCGGTCGTGGCGGCCGTCAGGGAGATCCAGGCGAAACTCAATTCTATGTTTCAACTGAAGACGATTTGATGCGAATTTTCCAGGGTGAAAGAATCGCAGCTTTAATGGATCGGCTTGGTGTGCCGGAAGATACTCCAATTCAACATAAAGCTGTTTCGAAAACACTTGAAAACGCGCAAAAACGCGTTGAAGGATTCAACTTTGATACGCGTAAAAATGTTGTTCAATACGACAATGTGATCAACCGTCACCGAAAAGTTGTTTACGCGATGCGCCGAAAAATTCTTGAAGGTGAAGACATTACAGCCGAAATTAAAGAGCTATTTATTTCGAAAGCAGCAGAACTCGCTGAACTACCTTCAAAAAATAACGAAAAATTTGTTTCAGACTTTGTTGAAATCTTCCCAGTTGATGAAGAGAAAATTGAGGCTCTTGGCCGAATTTCTAACGACAAAAAGCGAATCAAATTAGCTAAACAAATTGCCGAAGAACTTTACCAGGATAAAGAAAATGAACTAGGTAAAGAGGTGTTCCAAAAAAGTTGAACGCGAAGTTTATATGCAAATTCTTGATACTCTTTGGATGAATCACCTTGAAAATATGAATTTCTTGCGTGAAGGAATTCACTGGCGAAGTGTTGGGCAACGCGATCCATTGGTTGAATACCGTGCAGAATCACAAAAATTGTTCGATGGTCTTCAGAACACTTTGCGCGATGAAACGATTCGAATTCTAACTCGAGTTACACCAAATGATGCAGTGGCGCACCAAGATGAAGGTCACGATACTGAACTTACACGACTTGCTGAGAACTCAGTTGAAAAAGGTGTTAACGAGATTCAATCTGGTGATAAAAACCGCGATGAAGATTTTTCGAAAGCTAAAAAAGCCGCTTCAAAAAATAACGAAAACGCCAAAAAGAATAATGCGCGAAAAGCTAAAAAAGCTCAACGCCAGAACAAAAAGAAGGGTCGCAAATAGATGCGCCACACCGTTGAAGAAGTACGCCTGAAAAATGGCGTACGCGGTCTTCTTGTGAATGTTCCAGATGCGACGGTGATGAGTTTTCAGTTTCAGTTTCGAGCAGGTTCTCGATTTACTAAAAGTCCAGAAATTTATGAAACTGCGCACATTATGGAGCATATGGCTTTTGGTGCAAATGCAAGGTTTGCTAGTGAACATGAATTTGAGGCCGAATTTACTAAAAACGGCGCTTATCACAATGCTTCGACATCTGATATGAGTATGAATTATGTAGCGGATTGTGCCGATTTTTGAGTGGGATCGAATTTTTGAATTACAGCTTCTTTCAATTAGTCAACCAAGATTTAACGAGTTTGAATTTAAAGCAGAAAAGGGTAATGTTCGAAACGAATTGACCGGCTATTTGAACAATAACGCACGTCTTCTTTGGCCAAAAATTCAGCAAGAATTTGGTGAAAAAGTTCTAACTTATGAAGAGCGTTTAAAAACTATTGATAATATCACGCTTGATGATATTCGTGAACACCATAAACGAACACACACTACTGATAATTTGCGGTTCGTAATCGCTGGAAAAATTACACCAACTCGTAGAAATAAAATTCTTGAAGGTTTCGAAAATCTTCAACTTGAAAGAGGTGAGCGTTTCGAAATTATCACCGACCCAACTAAAAAACCACAAGCGCCGATTTTTATTCATCGACCAGATTTGAAGAATATTAGTTTTGGGATTTCACTATTGTTGCCACGTAAGCTAACTACATCCGAGATGGACGCAATGCATGCGTTAAACCACATTTTAACTGGAACAATGCACGCGCGTATTCTTGGGCAAGCTCGTAAGCGAGGATTAACTTATGGCGTTTATTCTGGCGCTTCTCGTGGACCAAAAGATTCTTCTTGGGATTTTGAGGGCCAAACAAACTATAGCACAGCAAAAGAGCTTTTTGAGCTAATTGTATTGGAGCTTAAAAAGGTTTTGAATGAAGAAATCACCGAAAAAGAGCTTGAAGCTATGAAGAGCTATTCACTTGGTTCGTTCCAGATGGGTGGCCAAACCGTTGCTTCAACGGCAGGATTTTATGCCTCAAGATATTTTTGGGATGGATATGTTCGTGATTATAAAGCTCAGCCAAAAGTTTATTAAGCAAATTTCGCGCGAACAAATTTTTTTAAAAGTAGCGAAAGAATTTATAGATGCGAACACTTGGATTTTAGGTGCAGTTTCTGGTGGTGAAGAATCACAAATTCAAGAACTAAATCAAGAATTTTCTAAATTATTCGAAAAATAATCGCTTTACGGCGGTTATTTTATTTTAAAAAGGTTATGTTATAATAAAGAATATGGATTTTGACGAATTTGAAGAGTTGCTAAATTCTGAGATAAAAAAACCCTCAACCGCACGAGGTGATTTATAGTGTTTCAGATTTTATTGCAACTAGTAATGATATTTTCGAAAAGAGTTTTTCCGAGCGTTTTGATTGAAGGTGAGATTTCGAGTTTTAAGGTGAATCAAAATAAGTTCGTTTTCTTTGATTTAAAAGATGAAGAATCGGTTCTTGGTTGCTTTATGACGGTTTTGGCAATTGCGCTTTTCCGCTTGAAGATGGCATGAAGGTTATTGCTCAGGTTAAGCCCAAATTAACAAACTGGGGAAAATTTAGTTTAACAGTTGAAAAAAATTACACCAAAAGGTGAGGGAAGTCTTAAAAAAATCTCTCGAAATTTTGAAAGAAAAATTAACGCGAGAAGGTTTGTTTGATGAAAATCGAAAGCGTAGGATTCCGCAAGATTTGCAGAAAGTTGCGGTAATTTCGAGTACACAGGCGGCCGGCTACGCAGATTTTATTAAAATTATCAATGAGCGTTGGGGTGGGTTAAAGATTATTGTGGCGCACACTCAGGTTCAAGGTATGGTGGCTAGCGATCAAATTATTCGTGCGATAGATTTTTTAAATAGTCAAAGTGAGCTACCCGATGTGATTGCGATTATTCGCGGCGGCGGTAGCGCAGATGATTTGGCGGTTTTTAACGACGAAAAACTGGTTCGCGCAGTTGCGAATTCTCGCGTACCGATCATTACTGGAATTGGTCACGAGATTGATCAAAGCCTTTGTGATTTAGCTGCAGATTTTGCCGCTTCAACACCAAGCAACGTGGCGCAAATTTTTAACACCAAATAAGTTTGACGAAATGCGTTTTTGCGTTCAAAAAAATTTTTACGCACAAATGATTTGTTGCTTTCGAAAAATAGCTGAACTTAAAAAAAGCTAATAGAGAGAAAAATCAGGAAATTCGCGATAGAATTTTACAGAATATTCTTGACCAGAAAAGAGAGATTCAGGCTAAAAAAACGAATTTTTAGAAAGCTATAACCCGCAGAATATTTTTAGGGAAAGGCTACGCGCTGATTAGTGGGGAAATTGCAACTGGTAAAGAGATTACGATTAAAACAATAGATAAAACAATAACGGCGGAGGTGAAAAATGTCAATCAAAATTAGTCAAAAATAAAAAGAAATCGACGAAATTCTAGCTAATATTGAGAGTGGAGCGATTCCTCTTGAAGAAACTGTCGAAAAAAATATAAAGAGGCGATTTCGAAAGCTGAGGCGCTTGAGAGCGAGTTAAATTCGCTCGAAAAATGAAATTGAAGTTTTGAGTAAAAATTTTTGCACAAGAATAGTTTATAAAGAGAAAACCCCGCACAAATTGCGGGGTTGGTAAACTTACCAGACGATCATTTCATTAAGATTACTCATCCAGTACGATATCCACTTCACGGCAAAGTACCATTTCCCAAAGTCTTCACTATGAGGGATTTTTGTCTTCGCAGTAAAGTGAAATTAACAACTTAACGCCTGCCTTTTTCGCATTCTTGTTTGAACACGATTAGATGGGACAACTTGTCTTTATCTTTATGCGCAAAAAGAAGAATTCCATCTTCTTTTTGGTTCTTTTTGATAAATTTCTTGAAAAATCTTCCTAATAGTTTCCTCTTGTTAGGGATTAAATTTTCAAGACGACTCCGTTATCTGTGGAAAGAAATATCTTTTCGAACGCGTCGCTGGTAAGTTTAACTGGTTTTTGGTGCCATTTGAGCACCTCCTTTATAAATTTTTCTTAGCTTTTTCTGAAAAGCTACTTTGGTATTATATCATAAAAATGCTAAAAAGTCAATTTGAACAAAAAGCATAAGGTGTGTTATAATGTAGGCATGTTTGATACAGATGAATTTAAATTAAAAATGACCGAGGCCGTTGAGCATTTCAAAGGAGAAATGAAAAAAGTTCGAACTGGCCGTGCGCATCCTTCAATGCTTGATGGGGTGTCGGTTGAAGTTTATGGCGCAAAAATGCCATTAAACCAAGTTTCGAATATGACTGCACCAGAGGCAGGAATGATTTTAATCACACCTTTTGATGCCAATAATATTTCAGCGATTTCTGCAGCAATTCGCAACGATCAAAGCCTTGGTTTTAACCCAAGTGATGATGGTCGCGTTGTTCGTGTGCCAGTTCCACCACTAACAGAGGAACGCCGCAAACAAATCGTAAAACAAACTTCTGAAAAAGTTGAAGGTGCAAAAATTACGCTTCGAAACATTCGTCAAGATGCTTTGAAACACGCCAAAAAAACTTAAAGATGAAAAAAATCTTTAACAGAAGATGATTTAAAGCGAATCGAAAAAGAAATTGACGCTGAAATTAAAGAGTTTAGCGCACAAATCGACTGCAATTTTTAAAGAAAAAGAGAAAGAAATTCTCACAATTTAAGTTATTTTTGCTGGCGTTTTTGAAAGCGTCGGCAAAAGCTAATTTAAGATTTTCGAAAGGGTAAAATGGAGGTTTTTTTAATTTAATTTTTGGAATAATTATCGGTTTAATTTCGCTAACTTTTTGGTGGCGCTTCATGAGCTTGGTCATGCGCTTGCAGCTAAGAAAAACGGTGTAAAACTTAAAGAATACGCAATTGGTTTTCCGCCAAGAATTAGAAAAGCTTTAAAAGCTAAAACAGATAAAAATTCTACCAAAAAGGTACAAAAAAATTTCGATTGGTGCAATTCCGCTCGGTGGTTTTGTGCGACTTCAGGGTGAACATGACTCTGACTCGAAAAAAGGGCGATTATGGTGCAGTAAGCTTTTTTTGGGGTAAAAACGCAGATTTTGTTTGCTGGTGTTGCTATGAACTGGCTAGTTGCATTTTGTGATTTTTACAGTTTTAGCGATTTCTGGAATGCCAAAGCTACTTCCAAATCAATTTTATCTTTCTTCTGATGCAAAAATATCTGGCGGTGGTGTGCAAGTTTCTGCAATTTCAAAAAATTCTCCAGCAGAAAAAAAGCCGGGTTGAATAAAAAAATGACACACTTTTTAGAGTTTAACGGTCAAAAGGTTGAAAAACTCCACTAAAAATTCGCCAAGATTTAAAAATAACGCCGGTAAAACAGTTTCTTTAAAGATTAGTCGAAACGGTAAAGAAATTTCGAAAAGTGTAAAACTCAACGAAAAAGGCAATAATGGCTTTTTGGGTGCGGTTTTATCTGACGGAATGCAAAAGATTCACTCAACTTGGAGCGCTCCAATTGTTGGTTTAGGCACAACGGTTCAATTTACAGGGTGAAACATTCAAAGGTGTTGGTGAGCTTTTTGTGAACTTTTTGGTGGAATTTTTCGAAAAGGTTATTCCAAATTCTGATTCACAGAAAAAAATGCCAATACTCAGCTTTCGAAAAGCGGGTGAGAGTGTTTCTGGACCAGTGATGGTTATTGGAGGGATTTTCCCAAACATTGTTTCGATGGGAATGGATATGATTTTAATGCTTACCGCCATTATTTCGATTAGCTTGGCCTGTATGAATGTTTTACCGATTCCAGCGTTAGATGGCGGTCGTTGGTTTATGACGTTTATTTTTTTCGAGTTCTGCTTAAAAAACCACTACCAAAAGAAACTGAAGAAAAATATTAACGGTTGGAGTTTTTTTGGCTCTAATGGGGCTTTCGGTTTTAATTATCGTTCTCGATTTTACGAAAATCTTTAGAGGTTAAAAATGAAAGAAAAAAATTATTCTTATTTGCAGTAAAATTCGAAAAACGAAACGAGAAAATTCTTTCGAAAAAAACCTTTAAAAAATCATTTTTGGGCAGTTTTGCCGATTTTAGCTTATTTTTGTAGCGAGCTATACTTCAGCGGTTGTGATTCGTTTATATTTAGCGATAGCCTTTTGGGGTAATGATTCGGGATATCAAAACGCAACTTCTAGTGTGATTACAACATCTGTTTACTCGATTTTATTCTTTGGCTTAATGTTTGCGATAATTTATCTTGTACCGGTTAAATTTTTCGGCCAAAAAATTTCTAGAAAAGAGATTGCCTTAAATGGGCTTATAACCTGGCAAGATCTAGCTTTAGCGTTGGTTGGATTTGTTTTGGCTATGATATTGTCTGGAATTTTTCTCGACATAGCATCGCATATTCTACCAAATTTCAATAAAGCTCAATCTCAAAATTTATTGTTTCAGCGGGGAACAATGATTCACTCTTGGCAATTTTTGATGGCTTTTATTTCTATTGTTGTGATTACGCCGTTTGTTGAGGAAATCATTTTTCGTGGTATTATTTATGGGCAACTTCGTAAAATAAATATTCCGCTAGCAATTTTTTTGACCAGCCTGTTGTTTGGAATTGTTCATTTCCAGTTAAATGTAGGAATAACTGTATTCGTAATGAGCGTGATTATGTGTTTAATTCGTGAAAAAATCACCAAAAACGATTTGGTCGGGGAATTGTGATTCATATGATTAAAAATGGAATTGCTTTTTGCGATACTTTACATCTATCCAGCAACTCAATTTCTCAATCTCTAACATTGACGCAAGATTAAAAATTTGATATAATTATATAACTTATAAAAAGGATTTTTTTATTTTATGAAACAAGAATTTAATATTACAAAATTAGGAAAAAGAAGAACTCGAAGCTGAATTAGAGCTTCTAATTTCGCAACGAAAAGAAATTTCAGAAGAAGTTGCGACTGCGCGCGATTTTTGGTGATTTGCGCGAAAATTCAGAATACGATGCCGCTCGAAAAACAAGCTTTGGCAGAATCTCGAATCATGGAGATTGAAAACATTTTTGCAAAAACGCTGTAATTATTGGTGGCGGCAAAAAAAGATGTTGTAGCGCTTGGCAATCAAGTTAGCCTTAAGAATCTCGAAAATGGCAAGGAAGTAAAATATACAATGGTTGGTGCTGTTGAGGCTAACCCCCTTGAGGGTAAAATTTCGAACGAATCACCAATTGGCCAACAAATTATGGGTAAAAAACTTGGAGAAGAAGTTGATATTACGACACCAAAAGGCGTAATTAAATACGAAATTACACAGATTAACTAAATTTTTAATGCTCGGTTGACCAAATCAGCCGAGTTTTATTTTTAAAGAGGAGAATTATGCGATTATCAAAATTATATACTAAAAACTAGTAAAAACTGTTCCATCTGGCGAAGAAGCTAAAAACGCACAGCTTTTGATTAAAGCTGGATTTGTACATAAAGAAATGGCTGGAGCCTACGATTATTTGCCGCTCGGTTTCAAAGTGCTAGAAAATATTAAAAAAATCGTGCGTGAAGAGCTTGAAAAAATTGACGCAAACGAAATTTTAATGACAACCCTTCAGCGCCGTGAAGTTTGGGAGCGCACAACTCGTTGGAATGATGACGTTGTGGATGTTTGGTTTAAAAACCGCGCTCAAAGATAAAACAGAAGTTGGCTTGGGTTGGAGTCATGAAGAACCGATCGTTGAAATGCTTAAAAGCCACATTCAATCATATAAAGATTTACCGGTTTCAGTTTTTCAATTCCAGAATAAAATGCGAAACGAACTCCGTGCAAAAAGTGGAATCATGCGTGGTCGTGAATTTTTGATGAAAGATTTGTATTCTGTTCACGCCACAAAAGAGGATTTGGAAAGCTATTATTCTAAAGTTTCAAAAAGCGTATGAGCGAATTTTCGAACGCCTCGGTTTGGGCGAAGATACTTTTCGTAACTTTCGCTAGCGGTGGTGCGTTCACAAAATTTAGTCACGAATTTCAAACAATTTGCGACGCTGGCGAAGATTACGTTTATTTGAAACGCGACGGCGAAAAAAACTCTCGCTTTCAATGAAGAAATTTTAGACCAAGCAATCGAAGAAGGCGAAATTGATTCGAAAGAAGGATTAGAAAAAGGTTAAAACCGCTGAAGTCGGCAATATCTTTTAATTTTGGTACGCAAAAAACTGATGAAATGGGACTTTATTTTACCGATAAAAACGGTGAGCGAAAATCTGCCTGGATGGGCTCATACGGAATCGGAATTACTCGCGTAATGGGTGTGATTGCTGAAAAAAATTCAGTGATGAAAAAAAGGTTTGATTTGGCCAGAAAACGTTGCTCCAGCTAAAAATTTACCTTGTGCAAATTGGTGAGAAATCACAAGAATTAGCAGAAGAAATTTATAATGAATTTTCGAAAAAGGGAATCGAAGTTTTGTTTGATGATCGCAATCTTCGCCCAGGCCAAAAATTTGCCGATGCCGAGTTAATGGGGATTCCTTATCGACTTACAGTTTCTGATCGACTGCTTGAAAGTGGTGAATTTGAGGTTGTAGAACGCTCAACTGGTGAAGTTCAAATGCTTTCAAAAGAAGAGCTTTTTCGAAAAAAATTCTCAAAAATAATCAAAAATCTTGAAAAAACAAGCCTTAAGCATTATAATTGGTATATATGAAAAATCATTGCTTATAGTGTACGAAAAGATGAGCTCCAGTATTTTGAAAAATTTGCGGAGCAATTTGGTATTGAATATGCCACAACTTCAAAAGATTTAAATGCCGAAACAGTAAAACTGGCCGAAGGTTTCGATGCGGTTTCTTCATATACTTCAAGTGAAGAATTGAACGATGTTTGGGAACCGCTTTCGAAAATGGGAATTTCTTATTTTACGGTTCGAACAGCTGGTTATGACGGCATAGACATCGAAAAGGCTAAAAGTTTTGGTATTAAAATTTCGAATGTTCCGCAATATTCGCCAAGTGCGATTGCTGAATTCGCGGTTGCACTTGCACTTGCAACAATTCGAAATATTCCGCTTTGTCTTTCGCGTGCAAAAAACCAGAATTTTTCGGTTGATAATTTGATGGGTCGTGAGCTTAACACAATGACGATTGGAATTATCGGCACAGGCCACATCGGCTTAACAACAGCTAAGGTTTTTAAAGCTTTTGGTGCTAAAATTATTGCATATGATACTTTCGAAAATCCACAAGCGCAAAATATTTTAGAATACAAATCTCTTGATGAAGTTTTTGCGGAAAGCGATTTAATTTCGCTTCACGTTCCATTAACACCGCAAAACCACCATATCATTAACGCTGAGAGTATTGCTAAAATGAAAGACGGTGTGGTTATTGTGAACACTGCGCGTGGCGGTCACATTAACACTGCGGATTTGCGTGATGCTCTAGTTAGTGGAAAAGTTGCTGCAGCCGGCCTTGATGTTTTCGAAAACGAAAAACACCTTATTCGAAAAGACTTAAGTGGAAGGATCATCAAAGATTCAGTTTATCGCGATTTGTCGAATTTTCCAAATGTTATCATTACGCCACACGTTGCGTTTAATACAGATATTGCGGTTCAGAATATGGTTAAAATGTCGACAGAAAATCTAATTAGCTTTAAAAATGCAGGAACAACCGATAATGAAATCACAAAATAATCGTTTACAAAAAATTACCAAAATTACGTCACTATTTTTAGTGGCGGTTTTGGCATTCAGTTTTGTCTCGGCAAGTTTTTCTCACCCAGCTTTTGCGCGTCGCCACAGAAGAAATAGCGCAGCTGAGCGAAGAGAACTCGAAAGAAAGAATCAAAATATTAAATTTCCGAAGTTCGAGGGGACTTATAAATTTAGCGCTAACCAAAAATGGTGATACCGACCTTGAAGTAACCGAACAGATTTCCGCAAGTTTCATTCTTGGTAATGTTAATCACGGAATTGAACGCGCTATCCTAAAATACTATAACGGTAAAACTGTTTTTGACGGTAAGGCTGATATTACAATGGACGGTATAAATGTGCCGTATAGTACGAGACCAAGCAATGACAATGTTGTTTTTCGAATTGGCGATTCTAACCAATATGTTTCCGGCCGACATAATTATCAAATAAAATACCATTTGAAAAATATTTTAAGAGCCGGGGAAGGCGAATTAAAGGATCGACAACTTCTAATCGTTAATGCAAATGGTTCGCAATGGCAACAGCAGTTTGGTGAAGTTTCTGGAAAAGTCATTCTTGACCAATCTGTTAAAAATGAATTTAAAGGGATTGCGAAATGTTTTTCTGGTGCATATGGGTCAGATACTCAATGCGAAAAATCATCTCTAAACCAAGAAAATGGTGAATACACATTCTCTGAAAAGAATGTTTTAAAGCAATCAAAGCGTAACATTCTTAATGGCTTTCAATAATAAATTTGCTCAGCCAACGCCTAATCCTTTAGATGTAACTACAATGATTGTGGCGATTGTTTGCATGATTGCTGCGCTAGTGATTGTGGCCTTAGCTATGATTGTTTTCTATAAGAAAAATGCAATTCGAAAGCGAAATTCACTTTCGAAAGAGGCTAAAACAGTTGTTCCGCAATATTTACCGCCAAAAATCGGAGTATTAGATATTCTTGATGCTGGTAACCTAGTTAAATCTAATAAGAAAGTCACCGCTGCGATGCTGTTTTTTTGCAGTCAACGGTAACATTTTGATTGAGGAAGAAGAGAAGAAAAAAATCTTTTTGGTAAACACAAGATTTACAAGATAAAGCTATTAAATTACAGTGGTCTAAACTCAGATATGCGCGAGCTTTTGGAATGTTTCTTTATTGATGGAGAAGAAGTTAACCTTTCGAAAACTATGAGCTCTTCTATAGCGTCAAGTATCTCTTCAAGAATCATAAACGATGGGTTTAAAGATACAGATTATTACGACCAAAAGCGAGCCAGCTTTTCAACAAGAGAATGCGCATCGTTGCTTATGTTATTGACGCTTTGATCTTTGCATCGTTTTTTTCTTCAGCGATTCTACGTTCTCGGCGCTCTCAACTGTTTCAAGTGGCATCCATATATCTTCCTTTCAACTTTGATTGCAGGCGTATTTTCGACATTAATTATAATCGTTGTAAGTATTAAGATTCCATCTAGAAAAGGTTATGAAATGAAGAATTACCTTATGGGATTAAAGCTTTATATTTCAGTTGCTGAAAGCGAACGGCTTTAAATATCTCCAAAGCCTTGAAAAAAATCTGAACGCTTCAAAAGATGAATTTGGTGGTTCACGAGTTAAACTTTACGAAAAACTTTTACCTTGGGCTGCTTTGTTTGGTCTTGAAAAAATCTTGGGCAAAGGTTCTTGAAGTTGAATTTGCGAACAATGACTATCAACCAAGCTGGTATTCTGGCGTGAATGCATTCAACGCAGCCGTTTTTTTGCAGATACGCTCAATAGCTTCAGCAGTGCCGTTAACAGCTATTCTGCGCCAAGCTCTGGTGGTGCCGGTGGCGGTGGCGGATTTTTCTGGCGGCGGTGCCGGTGGCGGCGGTGGCGGTGGTTGGTAAACCCTACAATCCTATAAAAATAACCCAAACTTAACGGGTTATTTTTTTATTTTAAAAAGCATAATTGTATTGATTTTTTTAACTTTTTATGATTAAATATAAGCATTATGAATAATTTTTGGGTTGGGTTTAAAAACAAAAAAGGGATCTTTTTAGCTATTTTAGCTTTGTTTACGGTGGCGACATCTGTAGTAGATAATCGCCACCAGGCTTATGCTGATGATTATCAATATAGCCAAGAAGAGTGTGCAAAGGGAGGATTTAAATACGACGGCGTAGAACTATGGTCACATGCTGGTGCTGGATGTCTTGTTTATACCGCTGAAATTAAAAATGGTAAAGTATTGCGAACTGACCAGGTTCAGACTATTGGTGGTCCTAAAGATTTAGTTAGGCTTAAGCCTACTTATGTCCTTAAAGATGGAGGTACCTGTTTTAAAGGATATAAGAAAAAAACTATGAGGGTATAAATGTTTGTGAAATAAGTGATAAGGATAGTAAATCTAAGGATGCAGGCTATCCTCCAGGATCTAGCTCTAAAAATACTCTAGATGCCAAGAGCTGTGAGAAAGCAGGGGGTTTTATAATGCGGTTGGTGATAAAAAAAGGTGTTTTTAAATAATTTAAAAGGTGAACTAGAATCGTTTAATAATATCTCGTCTTTTCCTAGTAAATATCTAACAAAAGAAGATTGCGCACCTGGATTTGTAAAAAGTAAAGATAAACAATCTAAAGATTTCACGGTGCCTCTTACTACGGATGGACCGGGTACTGTAAAGGATAAGAAGCCAACCCCCGTCTATACTTGTGCTAAAAAAGGCACCAAAGCTGGTGACAGTGTAGAAGAATGTAATAAAGAAGAAAAACAAAGATAGTGAAAAATGTAAAAAAATAATCCAGCTGGTGAAGACGATGGTGATGGCTCTGATGACAAAAACTCTTGTGCAATTGAATGGGTTGGTTGGATTATGTGCCCGATTATTCGCATGTCAAATGGTATGGTTGTTAGTACTTATAGCGTAATGCAGAAGCATTTTTCTAAATATTAAGGCTGATGAAATCTTCCAGCAGGATAAGCCAGCATTTAAAACTTGGTCTAGCTTCCGTGATATTGCTAACGTATTTTTTTGTGATAATATTGTCTATTATTATCTTCTCGCAAGTTTCAGGTGTAGGTATTTCTAATTATGGTATAAAGAAGATGTTGCTAAAAAATTATTGTCTTTTGCAATTCTGGTTAACATTTCTTGGTATGTTTCTGTTTTGATGATTGATATCTCTAATATTGTAGGACATTCATTGTTTGAATGGCTTTCAAATGATGGTCAATGGGATTACTCGAGTGACTCTCAGACAGAGAATAACCCTATTGAGCAAATCTTGGGTGGTGCTGCTGTTCTTGGTGTTGGTACTGCCGCAGGTGTTACAGGTGCTCTTGCTGCAGGGTCTTCAGCGTTGCTGTTTCTTTTTCAGCCGCGCTTGCATTAATTATGATGGTGTTTATCTTGTTGATTCGTCAGGCTGCTGTGATTGTGCTTGTGGTTATTTCACCAGTAGCTTTTTGTTGCAGGTATTCTACCAAACACAGAAGGGTTCTTTAAAAATGGATGAAGTTCCTTAAAAATATGTTAATGATTTATCCAATTTGTTCACTGATTGTGGGTGGCGCAATCTTTGTTTCAAACTTGCTGTATAGTAATGAAAGTAGTCCACTATTGAAGGTTGCCTATGGTCTGCTACCAATTCTCTCATTGTTTACGATCGTTGCTATAATCAAGAGCGTGCTTTCAATTATTGACGGTCTAACGGGCGGTAATTTGCGTGGGACTCTTGATAGAATGTCTGGTAGAATAAATAATAGCATTAAAGAAAGTAGCCCTATACAGCATATCAAAGATGCAGAAAATAGGCGTACTGTAGGCGATCTTCCTATTGGAAGGAATAAAAAACTTGGCGACGTTATCAGCGATAATAGTAGATTTGGTCGCTATGTTAAAGGGGCAGGTTTAACTAGAGCTAGAAGGCAATATAATTATGAACAGAAAAGAGCTGCTCAAGAGTATGATAGGGATGGTGCGGCTATAGATAAAATTCTATCTAAAGATAATCTAACACCAGAAGATTATCGAGAATTGGCGGCTAGATCAAATAGCAGGGCTGCATTCGAGAAGAGCCAGACTGAAGGTATGACAGCTGTAATAGCTAGAGCGATATCGGGTAATGTCAATAATCTCGGAGGACAGTTAGATAGAATCGATAACGTATCTGACCCAACTCAAAAGGCTTTGTTGTATGGTTCGGCTGCTCAAGCGGCTACAAAAGCTGGCTTAAGTGCTGCTGATCAGGAAACGGCTATGAATGATATTGTCAACAGGGCCCTAAATATCAAAGATGACGCCCAAAGACAAGCGGCAATGACGCAGATTGCTTCAAGAGCTGGTTCTGATATGAAGAGTGTTAATCCAGCCGCAGCCAAGGCTGCTATGCAAGATGTTTCAAATTCTAATAACATCAAGAGTGTTTCCGATTTTACAAAAGAGGCTTCGACCTATGCTGGTGCTAGCGCCCAACAAATGTCTAGTTGGTCAACAATGTCAAGCAATAATACAGCAGACAATAAGGTTGTTAGTGCTATTAAGGAGGCATTCAAAAATGGCGATCAAACACAGATTGCTCATGCACAAAATATAGGTAAGATTGCCGATCAAGCCCTTAAAGCAAATAGCAAGGGTACGATGTTCTTGACACCTAATCAGCAAAAGAACTTCCAGAGAATCTCAAATGATATTAGGATGTATAATTCAATAAATCAGTCAAAGACAAATGTCAAATATAATCCAAGCAATCCACAGAATCCAGGTGGCTACAATGCTCCACCAGCTCCTGGGCCATAAGTTGTTGGTCTATAATCTATAATAAAAGTTGATTGCTAGGAACTTCAAAAACACCCCAGTTTAAGGGGTGTTTTTTTCTATGTAAGTGTGCTAAAAATAAAGATAGAATTCAACCTAAAAAGGAGAGATATGAAAATTGCATTAATTGGTTTTGGTCTTGAAACAAAAAGCGCTTACGAATATTTTAAAAAGTTAGATAAAAACACTGTTTTTGAGGTTTACGATGAACATGAAAACGGAAAGCTCAAATTACCAGAAGGTGTAAAATTTTTTGGTAATTTTCACGATTTTTCGAAAATTCAGGCAGATTTAATCGTACGAACTCCTGCAGTTAACCCCTCACGATTACCAAAAAAATGTTAAAGTTACATCTGTTACGAATTTATTTTTTTCGAAAACTGCCCAGCGCCAATTATTGGTGTGACAGGCTCAAAAAGGTAAGGGTACGGTCTCGAGTTTTTATTGCCGAAATTCTGCGAGCCGCAGGATTGAGAACCCACTTACTCGGCAATATTGGTATCCCCGCGCTAGATAAAATGAATGAAATCAACGATCAGGATGTGGTTGTTTATGAATTAAGTAGTTTTCAGCTTTGGGATGCGCAAAAATCGCCGCACATTTCGATTTTAAACAATATTGAACCAGATCATCTAGACGTTCATAATGATTTCGAAGATTATGTTCAGGCCAAATTGAATATTGCAAAAAAACCAAAAAAAGAAGGTGATTTCTTTATATTTAACCAAGAAAGTTCAACGGTTTTTAAATGCGGTAGAAAGAATAAAATCAAACTTAAAATCTGAACTTCAACCATTTCCAAATTATGATTTGGCGCATGTTCAGGATGGTTATTTCTTGTGGGGTGATGAACTAATTTTTAGTACAGATATTCTGAAAATCCCTGGTGAACATAATCAAAAAAATGCTTGTGCGGCAATGATTGCAACTTTTGATTTATTGCGTGAAAAAGGTTTTGCACTTGAAGAAATCTTTGATTTTTGGCAAAAAGGACTTTCGAGTTTTACTGGATTGCCACACCGATTGAAATTTGTGAAAGAAGTTTCAGGAGTGCGTTTTTATGATGATTCTATTGCGACAACTCCTGGTAGCGCAATTGCAGCGCTCAATGCTTTTAGTCAACCAAAAATTTTAATTCTTGGCGGTAGCGACAAGGGTGCAGACTTGAGTGAATTGATTGATAAAATCTCTAATTCATCCGAAGGCGAGCTTCGAGAGGTAATTTTAATGGGTGCAGAATCTTCAAAATTGGCTCAAAAATTAACTCAAGTAGGTTTTGAGCGATTTGTAAATTTGGGTCGAGAAACAAATATGCAAGAAGTTGTAAAAGCTTCTTTCGAAAATGCCCAAAGCGGCGACGTGGTTATTCTAAGCCCAGCGCATGCCAGTTTTGATATGTTTAAAAGCTATACTGACCGAGGTGAACAGTTTATTGAAAATGTAAACCTTTTATGATAGAATGTATGGTATGAGTAAAAAGATAATACAGTTAAGAAAACTACAAAGGTGAAGGCAGTTAAAAAAGCAACTGCTAAGCTTAAAAAAGTAGATCCAAAAGCACAGCTTGCAGGCTTTAAGAAGTTCATTAAAGACCAAGGATTAATCGGTATGGCTATCGGTTTGATTCTCGGAACTGCTTCTGGTGATCTTGTTAAATCTCTAATCAATAACATCATTATGCCTCCACTAGGCTTCGTTCTTGGTTCATCTGAAGGACTTAAGGGTGTTGTTTGGCATATGGGAAAAACTCCAGCCGGAAAAGATGCGGTTCTTTCTTATGGTGCATTCTTAAACGATGTAATTAACTTTTTGGTTATTGCTTTCGTTGTTTACTTTGTGCTTTTGTTCATTGAAAAACTTTTTGTTGACGATGAAGAAGAAGCAGCAGAAGCTGAAAAGGCGGCTAAAAAATAATTTTTTATGGATAAGCTGAAAGCTCGCACGGGCAATATTTTAGATGAGCTTGAAAAAGCGAGCTTAAAGCTTAATCTTGAAGATAAGAAACAGCAACTAAATAACCTCGAAAGCGAAGTATCAAATCCCGAAATTTGGTTGAATCCTTCCGTTGCGCAAGAAAAAATTAAAAAACTTGCCAATCTAAAGAAGGAAATTCATCCTTGGGTTGTTTTGAGAACGCAGGTCGAGGACATTTTTGAGTTGATAAATCTTGGTGATGAAGATCTTATAGAAGAATTCGAAAGTCAAATTTGTCAGTTCGAAAATGATTTTAAAGAGTTGCAAAAACAACTTCTTTTTAGCGGAGAATTTGATCACGGCGATGCGATTATGCGTATTACGTCTGGTGTTGGCGGAACCGACGCACAAGATTTTGCCGAAATGCTTGAGCGAATGTATTTGCGCTGGTCGGAGAAAAATGAATTTAAAACTGAGCAGATTGAGCGCAGTACTGGTGAAGAAGCTGGAATAAAAAAACCAGTGTTTTTGAGGTCCAAGGTTTAAACGCTTATGGTAAACTTCGCAGCGAAAACGGAGTACATCGTTTGGTACGAATTTCGCCATTTAATAGTGCTGGAAGCCGTGAAACTTCTTTTTGCATTGGTTGAGATTTTACCAAAAATTGATGCGCCCGAACAAGTTGAGATTGCCGAAAAAGACTTACGAGTTGATGTTTATCGTTCTGGTGGAAAAAGGCGGGCAGGGGCGTGAACACGACTGATTCGGCAGTTCGAATCACGCACTTGCCAACCGGAATTGTTGTAGCGATTCAAAATGAGCGTTCGCAGACTCAAAATAAAGAGACCGCTATGAAGATTTTACGCGGAAAGCTTGTGCAGATGAAAATGGAACAGCACGCGCAAAATCTAAGCGAACTTCAGGCTGGAAAGTCTGCTGATTGGGGGTCGCAAATTCGAAATTATGTTCTTAACCCTTACAAATTAGTGAAAGACACTCGAACGAAATATGAAGAAAAAGATGTAGATAAAGTCCTAAATGGTGAAATTGACGGATTTATTTACGCTTTTTTGGAATATTCTGAAGAGTAAAAAAACTTAAACATATTGACAAAATGCTATTTTTGTGATATTATTTAAGCATTAATAAAAAAATAAAACAAAAATATGAAAAAAATTTAATACATTACAAATAGCAGAAGCTTCCGAAAACGAGCAAGAATCAATAAATAATCCGCTCCCAAAAGAGAAAGCGCAGATTTAGGTGGTGCAATTTTGGAAATTTCTGAAAAAACTAAGCATTTTTCGAAAAAGCGCGAACGGTTTACATATTTAAACAATCCAGATAGCCAAGAGGCGAAAGAGCATCTTGAAGATGAAATTGAGCTTAAAAACCGTCGTCAAGAAGAAATCGAAAAATGGCTATTTTGACGAGAAAGATGATTTTATCGTAAACCCAAAAGACTATAGAATTCTTTCGAAACAATTAGTTAACGGTGCCGGAAAAAGCCGGAATCGATCTGGTTGCTTCAAAATATCTAAAAACATGGAATTGCGCTTGCGGATATGGCTTCTCGATATGATACGGTTGTTTATCTCGACAAATCTGCACGACCGCTTGATGGTCTAGCTCGAAAAGTTCTTAAAAATGTAATGCCAGATAAAAAACGGCCAGATTCAAAATTTTTGAACATCGACAGAAATCAGATTTTCACGGAGCTTGGGTTTGGTATTCGTGATGGCTATTTTAGTGATGGAACAGAAGGGAATAAACTGGCTGAAACAAGTCATTTTATTAACCGTTGGCAAATGGGAACTTCGCAAGAAACAAAAGATCGAATTTTAGCAGCGGTTCGTTCACAATTTTTAGACAAAGATGCTGAAATTGACATGAATGCCTCAGAAGATGAAATTATTCAGCAGATTTTGAAAGCGAAAACAACAGTTGAAGGTAAAAAGTGATTGCGGTTGATGAAACTAGCTTTTCGGGTGCTACAATTGGTGTAGCTGGATTTCTGCTTAAGAAAGCCTTGCCGGAAGCTAAAGTTAACGAAAAAGGTTTTACTTTTTGGGAAAGTGAAGATAAACAGGTCAAGTCTGAAGTTAATGGCGAAGTTAAATTAGTTCATGGTTCTGTGCCTGTTTGGTATGATAAAAATGATGATTTTTGGTCGTGGTATTGGTGAACGTAGCGAAGGCTATCACACTCGTCGTTTCGAAAAATAATCCAACGCGATTAAACCTACTCGAAAAGTTGGTGCTTCTGTTTTAGCTTCACCGCACCGTGATATTGATGAAAAATATCTTCGAGATGATAAATATGAAGATTTAATGTATGACTTTGACCAGTTAATGCATGACTATAAAGCTAATAAAATTTTAATTTCAGCGCCAATAACAAATTATGAAAGTCTAGATATTTTTTACGATTTGATGGATGCGCAAGCTGAAAGTAAAAACTTAGAATTTAAAGATTTAGTTGAAATGAATAAAGTTCGAAACGAACATCGCAAAGAGATTTCGAATTCGAGACATTTAAAAAGCCCATGTAAAATGGGCTTTATCTTTGTGCAATTTTTAATCTTAATTTTTGCTTCTGTCTGATCATTTAAAAGGTTTTAATTCAAATCTTTGTTTTTCGCTTACTGCGATTTTTCCTTCAACACGAATATAGTTTTTCATATTGTTTTAAAAAAATCAATTACAGCAGATAATTCACCATTCTTGGTTTTTAGTCGAACTCTATGCGGCAGTTTTACACCGCCTGAAGCTAGATTACGGAAAATTTGCACATTAGTTATTGTTAATAACAAATAAAAGAACCTCCTTTTTGGAATACCTATATAATAACATTTTTTTATAAAAAGTCAATATGTAGATTATTTAGCTAAAATTAAAAACTTTAAAAAAACTCTTGCAATAAAAAAAGCGTATACTGTATAATTAAAAAGGTTGGCTCTTTAGCTCAGTTGGTAGAGCAGAGGCCTGAAAGAGCCTTGTGTCCCCAGTTCGAGTCTGGGAGGAGCCACCAATTTTTGATAAATTCCGCTTTGGCGGTTTTTATTTTTCGAAAATCAAATTAAAAGCACTTGAAAATTTTAAAAACATAAGTATAATGGTAGTATGAATAGATTCAAAAAGGTGCAGTAGAAGGCTCAACAATTGCAATTATTCTTTTTGAGTATTGGATTTGCCGGTGCGGGTTCATTTGGTATTTGGGCTTATATTCAATATAATAATTCTAAAACCGATGTTGATGGTCAAATCAGCCTTGCCGTAGCTGATGCAAAAAGAAAAACAACAAGAAGATGATGAAAAGAAATACAATGAGGAAAGGCGAAAAACTGTTAAAGAATTTCGTGCTCCAGAAGATCTAGGAAAAAGTAACATTTAGCTATCCAACATTCTGGAACCAATACGTTGAATCAAACGGTTCTGACCGTAAAGGCTTCTTTGCTTATTTTTACCCTGAATCAGTTCCACCAGTTCCAAAGGACGAGCGAACTACACAACGATTTGGATTGCGAGTATTCATCTACGAAAAGAACATGGACGAAGTTCTCAAAGAGTTTAACGAAGCGATCAAAAAGGGTGAGCTTTCTTCTGAGACGGTAACTGTTAATGGTTATCCAGCAACCAAGATTGCAGGTTTGTTCCCAGGACCAGAAAAGAACAATCGAATCCGTGGAACGGCTTATTACTTTAAATTAAACAATAAAACGTTAATGATTCGAACAGATGCTGACACTTACAATAATGTTTTGAACGAAAACGTTTTGAGCACCCTAAAAATTAATGACTAGCTTTAAAAAATAGCAAAAATTTGCTATAATAAAAGCATGAATGAGCGGGAGTTTTTAAATCTGGTAGCAAAAGAAAGTAGTTTTCTTGTTGCTGCTCACGAGATGAAAACCCCGCTTTCTATTATCCGGCAACTTTCGTTAACCCTAAATGATGACGATACTGAAATTTCGGATGATGAACGATCGCGAATCCTTCGCCAGATCGATATAACTAGTGAAAGAGCCTTACGATTAGTTCATGATTTAACTAAAATTTCAAAGCTTGAAGATGCAATGTTTGAGTTGGAACCAATAAATTCTAAAAAAATTTGTTGCGATGTTGTTTCTGAAATTTCAGACGTATTTAAACTCCACAATCGAGTTATTAGGTTTAAAAACGTACGAAAAAATGAACTTATTGTTGCAAATTATGAACTTTTTGCGTTCAGTTTTGATGAATTTTTTTCAGATAACGCGCTTTATTCTTCGAACGAAAAAACTGAAGTTGAAATCAAGGTTTTCGAACGTTGGTGAAAAGGTTCGAATTTCTGTGCGTGATTTTGGTGATGAATTGCCACTTTCAATTTGGCGCGCTGTTAAAAAGCAAAATCATCAACCTGTGCAAGCTAGTTCACGCCCGCAAAGTTCAGGTTTGGGTATTTTCATTGCGCAAAGTTTTGCTACGGCAATGGGTGCTAAGATTGGTGTAATTCGCCACCGCAACGGAAGCACATTTTATATAGATTTAAACCGTTCTGGTCAATTGAGTTTGTTGTGAAAAAGAATTTTTAATTATTGAAGACAATGTAATTTTAGCTGAAAATTTTGAGCGAATTCTACGTAAGAATTTTGAGATTTCGCACGCCAATTCAGCCGAAAAAGGCAATTTTAAAAAATTAATAAAAGGTTGCCAGATTTGATTCTTTTTAGATATTCTGCTTGAAGGTCATTCGGCATTTGCGCTACTAAATGAGCTCCAAAGTTATGCTGATACGGCAAGGATTCCAGTTGTCGTTTGTTCGGATTTAGTGGATGAACTCGAAATGGAAAGTTTAAAATATTTTAACGTTCGGGATATTTTTTTGAAAAAATCACAGTTTCAACCACGAGAGTTGCGAGAAAGAATAAGTGAGATTATAAATGAATAACGCACGAAAAACTTTAGCGATAGTCCTGCGACGAACTGATTTTTGGCGAGGCTGATCGAATCGTAAATTTATTAACACCGAGCGGAAAAAATGAGCGCAATGGCGCGTGGTGTTCAAAGACCAAAAATCGAAACTTGCTGGTGGAATCGAATTTTTTTGCGCTAAACGAAGTTGTTTTTAATTGAAGGAAAAAGTGAAATGCGCACACTTTCCTCGGCGCGAATGCGAGAATTTTTGGTGAAATTTTGAAGGACTTCGAGCGAACCGAGTTTGCGTATCGGGCAATAAAAAAACGGTTTCTTGGCTTTTGCGAACAAATTGAAAGTGACGATTTTTCGAAATTCTACTAACAGTTTTTTTCGAAGTTTAAATAATTTTTGAGATTGACTTAAGTCTAACATGGTTTAATTTAAAAATCGCTGAATTTTCTGGTGATGAAATCAACCTCGAAAGCGACAAGAATGGCAAACCCTTGCAGGCAGATTTAACTTATAACTTCGATTTTTATGATAAAGTTTTTGTTGAAGATAGTGAAGGTGATTTCAATGCTAATCATATAAAAATTTTTAAGATTAATGCTTTCTAGTCAGCTGCAAATTATCTCAAAGGTAAAGGGTAATGGAGAATTTTAGAGGATTTAAAGGAGGTGTTTTTTTATGCTGAATAAAAAAATAAAAAAACGCTTGCGTTTATTTTTAAAAAAATGCTATACTTGGGGTAAGATAAGTGTTTTATTTAAATAAAAATAGAGAGAGAAGATGATTTCTAGAAGCAAAACATTAATAATCGCTGCAGCTGCGGTGTTATCGGTGGTCGGGTTTAAGTCTGCTTTGGCGGCACCACAAGATGTTACTAACCAAATAAAAAGTTACACCAACACAAATTAAGTCAGATGGTCGCGAATGGACTATTGAGGTTTCTGGTGTTACTGCTCATGAGGGTGATTGGGCAACTTTCCGTGCAGAGAATGTCTCATTGATTCCTGGCGGAAAAGCAGACTTGAAATATAATAATGATAAAATTGGTGAAGTTGTGGTAGATAAGCAATTCAATAAAGGTCAAAACCTCAACTATGAAACTGTTCCACGCGATGACGAAGATGCAAAACCAGCTGCAGATATCTGGCAGGGTAAAATTGTGTTCAATAAAAAAATATTGAGAAATACACAAATTTTCGAACAACTATTTCGAACAATAATGCAAATTATTTTATTTACTCTGATCATGACGTGGTTTTGGAGACAAAAAAATTATCGGAACAACAACCCTTAAAGGTAATGATGTTACAGTTAAAAAAACCAAACTTGCTCGTTGTTAGCAAAACACAAGTTGCGCGAGGCGGTGTATTTTTAAACACTAATGACGGAAGTTCAGTTTTTGGCCCAACCATTAATCAATCAAAGAATGAGCCAGTTAAAGGCTGGAACAAAGCTAAAAATCACAATGAGTGATGATTCGCCAATTCGTTTTGATGATAAAGGTTATCCAGTTGGAACAAATTTGCGGTTGGGAAGAATGCGTGAAAGTATTTCAGCATCTACTCCCGTGAATAAATACGGTGTTTATTTTGCCGGTGGTCCATCAATGGAGGTAAAAATTGTTTCTACATCAGATACTGAAATTGTAATTGAAGTAACTAAAGACATGCCAGCAATGGATGGTATTTATCGAAACTGGATTTCTTCAATTAAAGTTGTTGATGGCTCAAAAATTGCAAACGGTAAAATTAACGATATTAAGTATACTGCTGAATTAATTGCGCCAAACGGTAATACTATAGATAAATCTACTTTTAGCCAGAGCGGTGAAATTTCTGGAAGTAATGTAGAAACTTATGCTAGAATCAAGCCAGTTAAGCCAGTTAAACCAGCGGAGCCAGTTAAACCAAAGGATCCTGAAAACAAGCCAGCTGTTGTTGAGCCAGCAGAACCAGCTAAAGAAGATCCTAAAAGGAAGATGCTCCAAAAGAAATTAAGGCACCAAACACTGGTTTCGAAAAGGTTGCTAACGTATTGGCTTGGGCGGTTCCAGCTCTTGGACTTGTTGGCACTTTGACTGCTGTAGTTTTTCGAAAGAAACTACTCGGCTCAAAAAGTTAAATTCTAAACGCCTAAAACAGTTATAAAATAGCTTTCGAAAGAGAGCTATTTTTTGTGTTTTTAAGATTTTTTTGATATAATAATAGATAGATTTTAATGGAGGAAAAATGAAGAACGAAGACTTAATGGACAGAATTGTTAGCCTCGCAAAACGGCGCGGTTTTTATTTGGCAGGGTAGCGAAGTTTATGGCGGAATGCGCGGAACTTGGGACTACGGCCCACTTGGCTTAGCTTTAAAGCGCAAAATAATGAACGAATGGTGGGAGTTTTTTGTTGAGAATCGTGAAGACATCTTTGGTGTTGATGCAGCGATTATTATGAACCCAAAAGTTTGGAAAGCTAGTGGTCATGCTGCAACTTTTGCTGATCCTTTGGTTGAGGATTTAAAAACTGGTGAGCGCTATCGAGCGGATCACCTTTTGAAAGATGCTGGAATTGAAGCCGAGGGTCTTTCGAATGAAAAAATTACTGAAATTATTCGTGAAAAAGGTTTGAAATCGCCAAAAGGCAATGATTTGAGTGACGTTCGTAGCTTTAACATGATGTTCCAGACTAATGTTGGCGCAGTTGTTAATGAAAACTCTGTAGCTTATCTTCGCCCAGAAACTGCTCAGGGAATTTTTACGAACTATAAAAATGTAGTAGATGCTTTTTATCCAAGCTTGCCGTTTGGGCTTGCGCAACAGGGAAAAGCTTTTCGAAACGAGATTAGTCCGCGTGATTTTGTGTTCCGTTCGCGAGAATTTGAACAAATGGAAATTGAGTATTTCGTAAAACCTGAAAACTGGGGAATCTGAGTTCGAAAAAAACTTCTTCAACTAGTTCGAGAATTCTTAACTGAAAAAAATGGGTCTTCCAAAAAGAGTCTTTGTTTGAGCTTGAAGTTCCGGGCCGAGGATCGAGCGCACTATTCAAAAACGAACAGTAGATTTCGAATTTAATTACCCAATCGGTAAAGAAGAATTGATGGGAATTGCTTATCGAACTGATTTTGACCTTGGGAATATTCAACGGGCAAGTGGTAAAAAGTATGGAATACACAGATAAACAAACTCGCGAAAAGTTTATTCCACATGTGATTGAGCCAAGCTTTGGTGTTGAGCGCTTATTGATGGCGGTTCTTTCGAATGCTTATACCGAGGTTGAGTCTGAAGGCAAAACTCGAACTTATCTAGCTTTTACCAGAAAAACCTTGCGCCAACTAAAAATCATCGTGGCTCCACTTTTTGAAAAACAAAGAGGCTTTAGTTGAAAAAAAGCTAAAGAAGTTTATTCTGAGCTTCGCAAAAAAATACAAAAATGTAGAATTTGATTTGAGCGGAAAAGTTGGTAAAGTTTATGCCAAAAGCAGATGAAATTGGTGTGCCAAAAGTTGTTGTGATCGATTTCGAAACAGTTGAAGGTGACGGCTTAGTTAGCGTCCGAAATCGTGATGACGCTTCACAGATTCGTGTAAAAATCAAGCGAGATTTAATGAAGAAGATTAGTTCGGCGCAAAATCCATTGGTTAAAAACTTGTTCAGCTTTCAGAAAAGCAAAGTTTTTCGAAACAAGCAAAAAAATGACCATTATCGAGGGTGTGCACCTGACGGCCGAGTGGCTTAAGCGCTTCGGTGCGCCGGATTTTTGCGTGATTTCGAGTTCTTCAAAAAGAAGCGAAGAAGCTGAAGCGATTATTCAAAAAATGTGAAGAATTGAATACTGAAATTATCGAACTTGAAGCTAAAAATATATTCAAAGATTAGTCCTGTTATTGAAGGCGTTGGTGTTCTATTTGTCGTGAAAATACCAAAAAATCAGGGTGTTAATTTTTGTGAAGACTCAATCATCCTCGATAGGGTTCAGGACCCAGGAAATTTGGGAACAATTTTACGTAGCGCAGTTGGTTTTGGTGTTAAACAAATAATTTGTTCAAAAGGGACTGTTTCAGCTTGGTCGCCAAAAGTTTTGCGAGCAGGGATGGGGGCGCATTTTCAGCTAGAGATTTTTGAGAATGAAGATTTAAAAGAGGTTATCGATAATCTTAAAGTTTCAACTTTTGCAACAAGCTTAAAAAGCTCAAAAAAACAATTTATGATGAGGATTTTACAGTGAAGACTGCTTGGATTTTTTTGGCAATGAAGGTTCTGGCGTTTCAGAAGAAGTTCTTTCGAAAGTTAAGAAAAAGGTGATAATTCCGCAAATTGGCGAAATTGAAAGCCTGAATGTTGCAATGGCTGCAACGGTTTGTCTTTCAGAACAATCTCGGCAACGACTAAAATATAAGCATCTTGGCAACAGTTAAAAATATATGATATAATCAAGCTATGAAAAAAGTTATTGTAAAAGCAAAAATTAAAAATAAGGTTGATTTTATCAAGCGCTTAACAGATACGGGGCATGATTTTGGTCGTGTTATCTTTCAGAATGACCGCGTTTTTGCTGCGGGAGCTATCAGCCAAGTCGAAACTTGCCAAAATTGATGATTCGAACAGAGATTATTGATCCAAAGCGTAAGCCATGGTATCAATTAATCCAAAAACGACACATTCAAAGTGAAAATGTTGACTTAATTCACGAAACACCTGTTTTGAATTATTCTGAAACAGCGCACATTGTACAACAATTAGGTTTCGAAATGAAGGTTGAAGTTCTTCGAAATCGTCAAAAACTTCAAGTAGAAGATACAACTTTTTACTTGGATGATGTTGAAAAACTTGGAACATTCATTAAGCTTGAAAGAGAAGTTAAAAAGGTGACAATCCAGATGCGATTCGCCAAGAGTTGTGGGATGTTTTTGGAAGTTCTCGGAATTGATAAAAACCGCAAACTCTCCAGAAAAACTATACTGCACAACTTCTTCGAAAAAGAAAAGTCTAAAAAAATAAAAATAATGCGGTTAATTTTGACCGCTTATTTTTATCTGTAAAATAAAAATATATAAATAAGCTTGAACGCTTTTACGAAAAAGCTGTTATAATAGAGAGTGATGATATTATTAGATCGTGTAACTAAAGTTTATGGGAATTCAAACACTCCTGCAATCAACAGGATCAGTCTTCATATTAAACCAAAAGAGTTTGTGATTTTGGTGGGAACTAGTGGTGCTGGAAAATCATCATTATTAAAAATGCTAACTCGTGAAGAGAAGCAAACTAGCGGTAAAATTGTAGTTGGTGGAATCGACTACGATAAACTTCGAGATAAAGATATTCCGCTTTTACGTCGTCGAATTGGCGTGATTTTTCAGGATTTTAAACTTTTACCAAATCGAACCGTTTTCGAAAACGTTGCTTTTGCGCTTGAAATTGCCGGAATGACAAATCATGAAATTAAAGCAACGGTTCCAAAAGTTATTAAGCTTGTTGGGCTCCAAGGTAAAGAGAATAATTTTTCCACATCAGTTAAGTGGTGGTGAACGTCAGCGTGTTGCACTGCACGTGCGCTCGCTCGTCAGCCAAAAATTCTAATTGCCGATGAGCCAACAGGAAATCTTGACCCAAAGCACAGTTGGGATATTATTCGCTTGCTTGAAAAAATTAACGATTATGGAACAACAGTTGTACTAACTACGCACAATGTTGAAATTGTTAACAGATTAAAGCGCCGTGTTATTACATTGAGCCACGGAAAAATTACTCACGATCAGTCACAGGGGGAATATAGACAATAATGAAAGAAGATTTTTCAAACTCTCCAACAGTAAAAGCACAAAATGACAATGAAAAACGTTTACATGCTTCTTCGAAAGCTCAAAAGCTTGAGACATCATCGAAAACCACAAACATCTCAAGGACGAAAGAAGCAAAATTCGAAAGTTATAATGCAACAAAAACAGCGTCGCCGCAAGGCTCTAACTTTTTGGAGAATTACAAAAATATGGTGCAAATAGTTTTGTGCGAAACGCTAGCTTTTCGGTTGCCGCAACGGCAGTGATGACAGTTACTTTGGTTATTATCTTTGGTTCATTGTTGGCTCGCTCAATCTTGATGGATACGGTTGAAGATATCAAGAATAAGGTTGATATGTCGATTTATCTCAAAAAAGGTGTGTCCGATAAGGATATCGCCAAGATGAAAAAAATCAATTCAAAAATTTGAAATCAGTAACAAGTATTACATACACGTCACCGCAACAAGCACGTGAAAAATTCGCAAGCAAGAATTCTTCCGACGCAGATATTCGAAAAGCCTTGCTTGAGTCAAATAATGAATTTTTTGGAATTTTCAATATTAAACTGGTTAATATTTCGGATACAACAGAGCTTAAGAGTCTCGTTGACAGTGATAAACTAATTAAATCGAGTCTTGACCCTGACCACCCACCAACATATGCGAGTGATCGCAACGAGATAATCAAGAATATTTCTAATACGATTAATTTTGCCGAAAAAGTTGGACTTTTGGCTGGTTCAATCTTTGTTATTATTGCAAGTTTGATTATCTTTAATACAATTCGAATGGCAATTTTTAACCGTCGAGAAGAGATTTATATGATGAAACTAATTGGTGCGAATAAGAGCTTTATTGCAGGACCTTTTTGGTCGAAGCAATAATTTGTGGAACGATTGCAGCAGTTTTGGCGACAATCATTGGTTATACAATAGTTTTCTTGTCAAAATCAAAGCTTGAAGCATATGGAATTATCGTTTCTCCGATTATCTCATTCTTGCAAGTATACGGGGTTGTGGTTGTTCTTGGGCTAATTCTAATAGGTTCAACAATTGGTGTAATCTCTGCATTTACTGCAACAAGGAAATATTTAAAAATATAATAGGAAAGGGGCTTGTTTTCACAAACAAAGTGTGGTATACTGTAAACAGTAATAAAATAAAAGCAAAAAGAAAAACAACTATGAAGAAAAATCAATAAGAAGAATTTACTTATCAATGGTGCGATATCTGTGGGTGTCGCGGCTGCTGGTGTTGTTGCAGTTTTGCCTAAAAACAACGCTCAAGCTGAAAAGAGTATTGATCAGCTTGATAAAGAAATCAAAGCAATTCAGTCACAAATTAGTGATGCGGAATCTCAAGCTAGCCAATTACGAAACAAGGCTCAGACTCTTCAAAACGAGTTGAATGGAATTGAAAACGAAAAGGCGATGATTCAGTCTCAAATTTCAATCTATCAAAAGCAATTCGAAAAGCTTCAGATTGAGATTAAGAATAATGAAGATAGTATTCAGAGAAACCGGAATGCGCTTGGTTCTATTTTTGGCAACAATGTCTCTTGATGACGATATAACGCCTATTGAACGAATTGCTGGAAGTAGCAATCTTTCGAAAGCACTTGATAACTTCGAGTACCAGAGTGCGGTTAAGAATCAATTGGTTGAAAAAGTTGACAGCATTAAGCGGGCTAAAGCAGAACTTGAAAAACAACGCGATGAAACTAAGGTTGCGTTGACCAATCAAAAACAAGCGGAGTCTGCATTGCAAGAAAAGATTCATCAGCAGAATGATTTGATTGCTAAAACTAAGAACGATGAAGCTGAATATACTAAATATGCTAGTGAACGTTCTTCACAAAAAGCAGAACTTCAAAAGCAGCAACAAGATATGATTCAGGCGCAAATTTTACGCGCTGCTCGTGCTGCTGGCGGTGGTACTATCCCACAAGCTATTGCTGGAACAAGTAGTTACCCTTGGAATGACGCAAACTGTTATGTCGACGGTAACGCCGTAAGTCATGGTGGTGCAGATGGAAATGGTGGTGATGGTTATGGTTATGGTTGTCGTCAATGTGTGAGTTATGTCGCTTGGAAGTTGCGCGCAACAAAAGGTATTAACGCTGCGTATTGGGGAAATGCTAAGAATGTCCCAGCTAGTGCGCGTAATGCCGGATTCCGAACCGGAAGCACACCAAAGGCAGGATCGTTCGGTGTTATGACTGGTGGTCAATACGGTCACATCGTTTGGGTTGAATCTGTTAACGGTAATATGGTTACAATTTCTCAGTATAATTACCTCGTTAACGGTAAATGGGGACAATTCTCACAATGACCGTTCCTGCAAGCACTTATGACACTTACGTATATTTTGATTAGAAATAAGCTCTTAGAGCTTATTTTTTTGTTGCGCTATGTTTTTGTGGTATAATAGTTTTATGGATAGAGGTAAAAAGTTGAACGCTCAACGCTTATCATCGTTTCGACGTTTATGTTGGTTTTGGGATTTGCTGGCGGTTCACGAATAGATGATATTAAAAATTTAATTGCACCGGTTTTCGGAATGAAGAAAGTTGAGAAACTTGATCTTTCGGCGGTTGAAAAAACATATAATCAATTAGCTTCAAACTTTGATGGTAAATTAGATCAACAAAAGTTAACAGAGGGTGCTTCAAAAGGTTTAGTTGAAGCCGCTGGAGATAAATATACAGAATATATGACCGCAAAAGAGGCTGAAGAATTCAATAAAAGCTTAAGTGGCGATGTTGGCGCTGGGATTGGAGTTGAACTCGCAAAGGATGGTCAGTCTGTTAAGGTGGTACGCGTTTTAGCAAAAAACTCTGCTCAAAGTGCAGGAATTTTACCAGGAGATATAATTTTAAAAGTTAATGATGAAGATGTGTCCAAAAAAAGAGCACAGCAGAAGTTAGCTCAAAAATTCGAGGTGATGCTGGTACTACTGTTAAAATTAGCTTATTAAGAGGTCAGGATATAAAAGAATTCTCGGTAACTCGAGCAAAAATCGAAAATCCAAGTGTGGAGCTTTCGAAAAATGGAGATGTTGCGATTCTTTCAATCTATCGCTTTGACAGCGAGACGGGTGCCTTAGCTAAAAAATATGCCGAAGAAATTAAAAATGAAGGATTTTCGAAGGTTATTCTAGACTTGCGTGGAAATGGTGAGTGGCTACGTTCAAGCTGCAAAAACTGTTGCAAGTTTATGGCTTGAAAAAAATGCGTTAATTGTTAGCGAAAAAAACAGGTTCAAAAACTATCGAAGAAATTCGAGCAACAGGCAATAATCCGTTAAAAGGGATGAAAACCGTTATTCTTCTTGACGGAACATCTGCAAGTGCTAGCGAAATTGTGGCAGGAGCACTAAAAGAGAATAAAGCAGCAACGATTGTCGGTGAAAAATCTTACGGAAAGGGAAGTGTTCAGACTACGGTTGATATGCCTGGAGGAGCTTTACTGAAAGGTTACTATTGCAAAATGGTACACGCCAAATGGAGAAAAATATTTCAAATAATGGAATTTCACCAGATGTTGAGGTTAAGGCCCCAGAAAAATCAAAGTTATTTGTTAAATGATGTCCAGAAAAAAATAAAGCACTAGATTTGTTAAAAATAAGGAGTTGGTATGCAAATTAAGAAGAAAAATTTTTACTAGTTGAAGATGATGAAGTGTTGGCAAGTATTTATCGTGCTCGACTTGAGATGGAAGATTTTGAAGTCATTGAGGTTCATGATGGCGAGCAGGCTCTAACGGCCGCCCTTAAATATCGTCCAGATTTAATTTTGCTCGATGCGATGATGCCAAAAATATCTGGTTTTGATGTTTTGGATATTTTACGAAATACACCAGAAACAATGAATCTTCAGATTATTATGCTTACTGCCTTAAGTCAAGAGAGTGACAGGAAGCGTGCTGAAGAGCTGGGCGTTGATGATTATCTTGTGAAATCTCAAGTTGTGATTTCTGATGTAATCGAAAAAATTCGTGAGCACCTAGGTCTTGATGAAAGCTATTAGATAATAAATAAAAATGAGTCGATCGATACGAAAGACTCATTTTTTATTGCAAATTACGCAGCTACAACTTCTACAACTGTACGTCGTTCAGTCTTGCCAGTAAATTTGCGTTTTTGGATTTGTTTAAATTTCACAACACCGTCTTGTTTGGCATGAATCGTGAAATTTCGGCTCATGTAAGTTCCTTCACCAGCCAATTTAGTTGCACCAGTTTGTCGAACGAGAACTTCACCCTCGTTAACTTTTTGGCCACCAAATCGTTTAACACCAAGGCGTTGACCGGCGTTATTGTGGATGTTCTTACTTGAACCACCCGATTTAACGTGTGACATTTTTACTCCTTATTAGTACTAATAATTCACGCGCCACAACTTGATTTTCGCGATAATATATTAAATCTTGTGGTTTAACGCGCATAAATTCTTTTCTATTATACCCCAGCTCATTTAAAAAGTCAACAAGTGGAAGGTGTGAAAAATGACCATTTTGTGTTCTCCAAGCAGGAACGGCAATGCAAATTTGGGTTCCGGCTGGAATTTGTGAGGCAAGGTTTTTCAAAAAATTTGAAATTATACGATTACAATTTTCACGAACTTCTGTTAATTTTTGGGTGAAGGCGGAGCGGAGAACGGTTGTCCTAGATAAGTTTCGCAAACAACAGTTGAAAGTGTATCAGCAAAAGTCCATTTTTCATCTGTTGCGTCAGCTTGATAAATTTCGCCAAGTTTGCCGTGCGGTTTAAATTCTTGCAAAAACCACTCGCTGTTTTCTTTCGAAAATTCTATCATTTTTTCACTTAAATCTGTTCCGTTAACTTCAAAACCTTTTAAGAGTGCTTCTTGAAGAACTGTGCCTGTTCCACAAAAACGGATCAAGGATTTTAGGGTTTTTCGAAAGTTTTTTCACCCAAAAAAAGCTTTTAATTTGTGGCTGATTTTTACCGGCGCCAAAAATTAATCATTGTTTGAGCAAGTTTTGGCGGTAGCATTCCTACAAAAAGCATCACGCTTTTGGTCTATTTTTGGTCACGTCTAGCGTAGCTTGTGATATTTTTGCGCACCTTCGCTTAAGGCAATAATTGTTTTTTTGCCGCCACGAACTGCTAAAATTTCAATCTTTTTTTCACTTAAGCCAAGTTTGTTGTTGTGTGAAATTGCGGTTGAAAGCGCTAGTTGCTTTGAAGGAATAATCCGCACAGAAACATCATGATTTTTAAGTTTTTGTTTAATAACCGAGCTTGTTTTTGAAAGTTCATTTGGTCGAAGTTTTAGTCCATAAGTGGAGATTCCAAGGTGATTTTTTTCCTTTCAAAGTTTGAAAAATCTTGTTCAAAAATTTTAGTCATCTTTTTTGAAACTTCTCGCCAATCTGTTGAGTTAATTTCGAAAGCTACTTGACCAGTTTTTAAGATTGAACCAAAATGTGAAACATTAAGTTTTTCAGTTTCGATAAGACAGGCATAATCACCAAGCACACGAATTTTTTTCTCCGCCAAAAAACACTTTCGAGTTCGGCAATTCCTATGCTCGGCTGTCGCCCTAAAATTGCAATTTTCATTTTAAAATTATAACATAAAAATAAGCTTAATATCAAAGCAAAAAGCATGTTGATATTTTTTCGAAACAAATGATAAAAATCAAATAGACATAAGAGTAATGGAAAAAAAGTAAGGTGGAATAAATAAATGCAAGATTTAAAACTCAAAAAGCTTATCTGTCTAGATAAGCCTGCAGAAAAACAATGTGGTTTCTGCAGCTCCATCTCCAACAGATGGAAAAACAGAAACTGTAGCTGTTCAACCAGCTCCAAAAAACATCCAAGCTCCAAACACTGGAGTGCAAAACACAACGGGAATTATTACAACAATCCTTGTTCTAGCTCTAATCCTTGGACTAACAACTCTCATTGTTTCAAAGCTAAGCAAGAAATCTAAAAAGATTATCCTTTCAATCTTCATGCTAGCTACAGCTACATTCGGTGGAATTAACGCTTTCGAAACTATTCTATGCCGAAACCCTAGTTGACGGCAAACCTTGCCAAACCACTGGCTACACTGACTATGAGGTTGGGGCGGATGTTTCTGTAGGAATTGATGTTACGGGCGCATCTTATAATAAATCGCAAATCTTCATCAAAGTCAAAGGTACTGGCGATCCAGAAAAAGACAAAGCAGCTTTAGCCGCAGAAATTGACAAGCTAAAGGATGACAAAGATTTGCTTAAGAGTGCTGTAAGAAATTTTAATGACAGCAATCCTACGCTTAAACACCCTGATGGTACGGATATTGTTGCTGAAGACTTTTAACAATGGAGGAATTAATCAAAATATTCTAAATCTCCAAAAACAAGATGATGAAAAAGCAGGTATATCAGATTTATGCTGATTTTACAACTTCGACCGGTATTCCAGTTTCGCTGGTAGATTATCTATAGTATCACTACTAAAAAAATAGCACCAAAAGGTGTTATTTTTATTTTTGCGTTTATGCTATAATATAATATATGGAAGATGAAATTAGAACTGAACATTCAGAAAATACCGAAAACAAACAATACGAAACAGAAGAAAAACCACGAGGTTGAATCTTCTTTCAGAAAAAGATGAATCAACTGATATTTTTTTCAATGGGCGAATTTAACAGATGGAATTAAAGGTGAGCTTGATGTCGAGTTTTTCCTTTTTCAATAAAAAAATTTCGCTCCTTTTCACTACAAGCTTTGCGGGCGAATTAAACTCACAAATTAAGCCACTATTTTTATACGACATGATTAATTTCGTAAATATGGGGGCGGGCACTGGCTTGAGTGTGCGTAATTACGAAACCGATGGTGGAGCAAGCAAAGATGTGCTTTTGAAAACTGAGTTGAAAAAAGTTCAACATGCGGATGCGCTTTTGAATGTGATTGAGACGCAATATTCTGACATTCCTGAATTTAATGAAAACGAGCACGACTTTAAGCGAATTAAAGGGATTTTGGCGCGCTTCACAAATTCGAAAGGTGAAAAGTTTTATATTGCCAAACAAATTATGCAAGGGCAAGTTTTGCGCGGTGCAACAGCTTGGGAATTTCGAAACGGTAAATTTGGCGCTTTCGAACCTGAATTTGGTTTAAAAATCCAGCCAGATAACCAAGTTTTAATTGTAAATAACGACATCTTTATTTTTAACCAAAGTAAATTCGAAAAACTCTTCAATTATGATTACAAGAAGCAGGTTTTGGCTGATCAAAAAGTGCTTGAAATTGAACGAAAATATAAACTGAGTTTTCCAGACGGTTTAGATTTGCAAACCTTAGTTCGTGATCATAAAAAGCCGCAACAAAACTGCAAAAAATGGATGAAATTGGTGAAATTTCACAAGAAAAAGTGGTTGAATATGCTGATGAAATGCAGCTTGAACTTATGACAGATGACAATGGCGCGATTATTATCATGGACGGCAATGATTTGGATATGTTCGTGAATCTGATTAATGAAGATTATATTATGAGTGAAATTACGGGTCGTCGATACGAAATTAAAAGCAAAAAATTGCTTGATGAGCCAGAGGGCGAACCACCACGAATGATTGGGAGCGAATAGTCTTCGAAAATGAAACAAGCGCTAGCTTTAGAAATTATGCTTTCGGGCGAGAACGTCTTTTTAACTGGGGCGGCGGGAAGTGGAAAAACCTTTCACGCTTAACCAGTTTATTAAGCTTGCGAAAAATTCTGGAAAAAAGTTAGTGTCACAGCTACCACTGGTTTAGCGGCAACTCATCTTGGTGGAAACACAATTCATGCTTGGAGTGGAATTGGTATTTATGATTATCTTTCTAAGAAGTTTTTTTCGAAAAAAATCCCTAAAAACTCGTGCGGAAATCATTAAAAAAATACTGATATTCTAGTGATTGATGAAATTTCAATGTTGCATGATTTTCGGCTTGATATGGTTGAAGAAATTTGTCGCACGATTCGCCAAAACGACAAACCTTTTGGTGGAATTCAAGTAATTTTGTGTGGCGATTTTTTTCAGCTACCGCCAATTAATCGAAATGGTAGCCGAACTGGTGGTTTTGCGATTCATTCTGAAGCTTGGCGTCTAGCGGATTTTACGGTTTGTTATCTTGAGGAGAATTATCGCCAGAAAGATAGCGAGTTGACCGAAATTTTAAATGCACTTCGGGCGGATGATTTGCGCCGAAAGCACGCCGAAAGCTTGCTCAATCGTGTTGATGCTGAGCCAGAATTCGAAAATGAAGATTTTTCGAAAAACCTAACCGAACTTCACACTACGAATATTGATGTCGATAAAAATTAACGAGCAAAAAGCTTGCCGAACTTGAAGGGTAAAGAATTTCATTTTGCTCAAACCACAACGGGCGCAAAAAAATTATGTTGAAACTTTGCAGAAAATCAGTTCTTGCGCCAGAGCTTTTGCGACTCAAAAAGGGTGCGTTGGTTATGGCTGTAAAAATGCTCAAAATCGTCAATATGTGAATGGTTCAATTGGTGAGGTAATTGATTTTGAAACTTTAACAGATTATCCGATTGTACAATTTCAAAACGGAAAAGTCGTTACAATGATTCCAGATACTTGGGAGATGCGTGATGGTGAAAGAAAACGGGCAAGTATTATGCAAATTCCACTACGGCTGGCATATGCAATTACGGTTCATAAAAAGTCAAGGAATGACCCTTGATGCTGCACGAATTGATCTTCGAAAAGCTTTTGCTGAAGGAATGGGCTATGTGGCTCTTTCGCGAGTTCGATCGTTAGACAGGTTATATTTAATTGGGATAAATCGAATGGCGTTAGTTGTTAGCGAAGAAGCGCAAAGAATTGATACGCGACTAAAAAATGAAAGTCAAAAGGCGGAGAAACGTTTTGCTCATCTGTTAGAAATTGCCAAAAAGCGCGAGGCGGGTGATATTATTGAAAAGGCTCCAGCAAAAACAACCTGGGCGCAAAAACTAGAAAAAAATGCGAGAAGAATTCCCGAATGCATATCGACCATGGAAGCTTTCCGATGATGCGCACCTTCAAGAGGCGATTTTCGAAAACGGTAAAATAGATGAAGGGTCAATATTAAAATTAAGCAAAGAACTTGGCCGACATAAAGGCTCGATTGAGGCGCGTATTAAAAAGCTTTTTGGTGAAGATTCTTTGCAGTAATTATTGACCTTTCCTCCAAACAATGATAAAATCAAATAGACATAAGAGTAATGGAAATAAGTAAGGTGGAATAAATAAATGCAAGATTTAAAACTCAAAAAGCTTATCTGTCTAGATAAGCCTGCAGAAAACAATTTGGTTTCTGCAGCCCCATCTCCAACAGGAGATGGAAAAACAGAAACTGTAGCTATTCAACCAGCTCCAAAAACATCCAAGCTCCAAACACTGGAGTGCAAAACACAACAGGGAATTATTACAACAATCCTTGTTCTAGCTCTAATCCTTGGACTAACAACTCTCATTGTTTCAAAAGCTAAGCAAGAAATCTAAAGAAAGATTATCCTTTCAATCTTCATGCTAGCTACAGCTACATTCGGTGGAATTAACGCTTTCTCGAAACTATCTTACGCCGAAACCCTAGTTGATGGCAAACCTGCCAAACCACTGGCTACACTGACTATGAGGTTGGGAGCAAACATTTCTCTAGGTCTTAAGGTTAATGAAGATGGAGGAAAGCAAGGTGCTAGTGTGGCTGCTGGCGTGAAAAAGCTCTTCATCAAAGTGAAGGGAACTGGCGATCCAGAAAAAGACAAAGCAGCTTTAGCCGCAGAAATTGACAAGCTAAAAGGATGACAAAGAATTGCTTAAAAAAATTCAAAGATAACTATAATGCGGTAAAATGTACTAGAAATGCTGGAAAGCGATGAATATTGTATAGATACTGACATAGATATTTTTTTCCTCTAGAGGTGGGTAAAAATATTACCACAGAACCTAAAGTGGGTGACGAAAAACAACTCTATGAAATTAGTGCATTAATCCAGCAAGAAGGCGGGCCTGGAATTCCTGCAAATCCACACATCTAGAGATAAATTAAAAGACGACCAAGTGGGGTTGTCTTTTTATTTTTGCTTTGTAAGAAATAAAGGAGAAAGGTCTGATTGAAGGGTGGAGGTCAAACAGGGTTTATTTAATATTGGTCCCGAGTTTATTTTTAGTTTTATCTTTTTACGTAAGAGAGGTTAATTCTATGGCAGTTAGCTACTACAAAAGAGGGTGTAAAGCAGGTTTATTATGAACACAATAAAAATAGATAATGTCAAAAATAAATAAAATAAAAACAATAGAAAGTCAAGCGAACAAAAGTTTTTGGCAAGGGAAAAACAAAAATGTTTTAGAATATTGTAAAATAAAACTATTGACTTTTTAAAAACTTATGCTATTATATAAACATACAAAACAATTAAGATTAAATAAGTCAAATAAAATAAAAAGGAATAAAAATGACAAAAAAACAAACAGAAACTAAAATTGTTAAAAAAACTCCAGCTAAAAAAAGATGCTGCATCAACTGCAAAAAGTTTCAAAAAAGATAATGAAATCAAAAAGCTAAGACTTTATTAACAAACAATGGAATTATTATTGCTGAAGATGGAACAGTAGTTGTAGATCAGGTCACTCAAGACTTTCGAAGTGCTGTTTTGGTTCTTTTCACTCGCAATTAATCTCGTTATTTTTTTGTAACTTACTTAATTCTTATGTCTACAAGTAAGTATGACGCAGCATTAATTAGCGCTTTGTTGCCACGATAGTCTGGTTTTCAACAACTAAACGTAAGCTTTTGTGGAAAAACAGGGAATATCTGTTATTAGCCTTGCTTTTTCCACTAAAAGTTGTGGAAAAATATAAAAAAATTATTTCTATATTTGCGTGTTTGTCAAAAATAGGTCTTATGAAAAATAAATTCGCGGTAAACTTGAATCAGTGGAAACGACAGAAACCAACAGAAAAACCCACTAAACAAAAACAAAAGCACGTTAAAAAATAGATGTAGTTTTTAGTTTAAGGTCAACTACCTGGTGATTAAACAGCTGGACAAATACCAGTAACCAGGTTAAAATAATAGCTGGAGCACATTCTAAAAACCTCCCAAAATAAAACTCCACCTCATATATAAGTCTCTCAAACAGCAATATGGTTGGCTATACGCCAAGCAAAAAGGCTAAACTTATAATGAATCTTAAAACAAAAAAATAAACAAAACAAAAAGTTTAATCATCAGATAGGTGGCTTTAAATTATGAATTACACAGAAAAAATCAGTTCACATACCAGTTCTATTGCAGGCTAGCTTAGCACAAATCCAGCCAAAAAGGGGAAAGTTATCTCGATTTTACGGCAGGATATGGTGGACACGCTGGCGAGTTTTTAAATATTACTAAAAATTTTAAAGACTCAGTTTTGGTAGATAGAGATGAAAATGCACTCGCACGCTTCAACGGTTTTAAGAATGAAGGCGTAGGGCTTTTGCATATGGATTTTCTTTCTGCAGCAAGAGAATTAGTAAAAGAAGGTCGAAAATTCGATATAATTTTGGCGGATTTGGGTGTTTCTTCACCCCAGTTAGATATTGCCGAAAGGGGATTTTCTTTTCGAAAAGATGGACCACTCGATATGCGAATGAATCCTGCTCAAGAAAAAACGGCAGCGGATATTGTTAATTTCGCAAATAAAAGTGAGTTAATGCAAATTTTAATTGAATTTGGCGAAGAGAAACGCGGATTTGCTGAAAGAATTGTTTCGAAAATAATAGAAGTTCGAAAAAAAGCAGAGAATTGAGACCACAACACAATTAGCTGATTTAATTTTTAGCGTGCATAAAGGCGGGATGGCAAAAACACATCCCGCAACGCGCACTTTTTCAGGCGATTCGAATCGCAGTAAATAATGAACTTCAACAGGTTGAAGAAGTTTTTAGGATTGCTTCCAAAACTTTTTGAATCATGGCGGAAGAGTTGGAATTACTTTTCATAGCCTCGAGGATAAGCTCGTGAAGAATTATTTTTAAAGAAGATTCGAAAAAGGTTTGGAATCGAAATTTCAAATTATTACTAAAAACCGCTTGATGGCGCGAAAGAAGACGCTAACAATCCGCGAGCTCGTAGTGCAAAATTGCGAGTGAGCATTAGAAAATAAAAACAAAAAGGAGGCGAGATGCCAAAAACAATCAAAGTAAGCTACGCTAACGAACAAGCTCGCGTAAAAGTTAATTTTCGATAGTATTTAAAGCTTTCGAAAAACAAAAACAAAAAAATTTGAAAACAAAAATTAAACTTTAAAGCACCAGCCAATGACTGGTTTGGTGCTTTATTTTATTGAACAAAATTAAAATAATATTAAATTTAAACGCAACAAAAAATCAATGTATAAGACAAACACAAATTATGTTAGTCGCCGTCGTCAAACACAGGCTTCGTCGCGATCATATGGAAGAAATAACAATATCGCTATTTTTTTCAACCTACAGCAAAACTTGGTGCGGTAACGCAATTTTTGATGCTTGGTATTTTGATTGCGGTACTTGGAATTATCTTCCCTAATGAATTCTTCAAAACCGGCGCTTTATGGAAATGAAATTCAACAAATTGATTCGAAGATCTCAGATTTAGAGACAAAAAGCTGATTTAGAAGTTGAGAACGCGCGACTTACAGCGCTTTCGAATATCGAAAAATAGCGAAGTTGCAAAAGAAAAATGACAACTCCGGCGTCAGTTTCTTACGCAAAAATAAGAATAAGTTTAAGCTTTTTCGAAAAATCACAAAACTGTGATACAATATAAATATATGATTTTAGGTTTTAAAAGTAAAAAGTCGAACTGGTTATCTAGCGGTCTCAATTTTGAGTATTTTTGCGATAATCGTTATGCGACTTTTTCTTGTCAAGTTATTGAGGGTGCAGATTATCGTGCGCGTGCAGACAAAGGTCAGAGGAAGCAATTTGAAATTAAATCTCAAAGAGGTTTAATTTATGCTATGGATGGCAAAAAGCTTACGAAAAATGGTTTTGAATGAGACTGTTTACACCCTCTGGATCGATCCGCAAGAAATTGCTAATGCAAAAAAAGTAAAGAAAAGTGAAATTATTTCAGAATTTAGAAAAGTTGCTGGCGGAAATCTAAAAATGATTTCGAGAAACTTTTCGAAAAACAGATACGAGATATCAAGTCGTCGGAACGAAACTTTCATTAAAACAAGCTAATGCGATTCGTGAAAAAGTTCCACGGAATTGGTTTTACCGCTGAAGCGAGAAGGGTTTATCCGGAAGGTAATTTAGGGTGCGCAGATTCTAGGGTTTTGTGAATGATAACGGTGGAAACTATGGTATCGAACAGGCGATGAATAAAGAGTTAACTGGAACTGATGGCTACAAAAAAATTACAACAGATGCGTTCAATCAAACGATTGAAGTTGGGAAGCGAAAAATATTGAAAAACCAGCTGTGAATGGAAAACATTGCGCTTTCAATAGATCGAAATATTCAAGCAAAAAGTTGAAAAAGGTGCTAAAAAGCGCAAATGGAAGCCAAAAATGAAACGATGGTGCGGTTTTTGGTTATGGATCCGAAAACTGGTAAAATTATGGCGATGGCAAATTACCCGACATACGATCCGGCGGCTTATGCCAAAGTTGAAAATAGTTCGGTTTATAACAATAACACAACAACAATGGCTTACGAAAAACGGTTCGGTGATTAAATCATTTACGATGGCAACGGGCATTAACGAGGGTGTTGCAAAACGCAAATACTCGTTACTATAATACCGACTCGATAAAAATTGAGGATATTACGATTAATAACGCGGTTCTTGGATATACGGGTTCAATTACGTTGCAGACGGCGATGAATTATTCGCTTAATACCGGAATGGTGACTATCGGAAAACTACTAGGTGGCGGTTCGTTAAATAGTACTGCTAGAAATAAAATTTACGATTATTTCCATAATAGATTTGGCCTTTGGTCGTGAAACAGGAATTGAAGTTCTGGAGAGTCGGGGTTCACTAGTTTCGCCAAAAGACGCAGAAGGTAATGCGGTTCGATATTCGAATATGATTTTTGGTCAGGGTATGGCAACAACGATGTTGCAAAACTTCAACAGCATTTTTCATCTTCGTTAATGGTGGAACGCTATACAAACCAAGTATAGTAGCTGGAACCGTTGATGAGGACGGCAATCTTTCGAAAAAATCACCTGAAATTAGTCGTGAAGGTGTTATTTCTAAAGAAACTAGCCAACAAATGAAGCAAGTTTTGGAAGGTGTTCGAAAAGTTGGTGGTGCAAAAAGATCCGGCTGATACCAAATTGGCGGAAAAACTGAACCAGTCAAACGATTGTCGGTGGAAAGTATGTCGACTATCAAACGATTGGTAGCTATGTCGGTTTTGGTGGCGGAGATCAAGCGGAATATGTTATAATGGTAGCTGCTTTGGGGTGAAAATCAAAACTACAGGGTTCTAAAGACGCTGCACCAATTTTTACGGAAATTTCAAACTGGCTATTGAACTATTTAGAAGTTAAACCAACGAATTAGAAAAGAGGGAATATGTTAAACATTACAAATCACTTAATAGTTTCGGCATTGTTTAGCCTCGCTGATTTATTCTTTGCGATGGGGTTAACACCGCTATACACATTTTTTTGCATACAAATATGAGTTTTGGAAGAAGCAAAAAAACAGCTTCCGTTACGGGTGAAGCTCTAACTGTAGTGAATAAACTTCACGCCAAAAAGATCGCAAGACATATTCCAACAATGGCTGGAGTTATTGGTGTTATTACGGTTGTCGTACTTACAGTTCTATTGAATTTAAAGCGCGAGCAGACTTGGCTACCATTGGCTGGTCTTGCTGGTGGTGCAGCCATTGGTTTGATTGATGATATTCTGAATGTATGGGGTTCAAATCGTAAAGATGCTGGACTTCGTGCTCCTGTGAAATTTGCGATGATTATTGCACTTTCTGGTTTTTGAGCATGGTTTTTCGCATTCAAGCTTCATTTTACAACCGTTATGATTCCATTTATCGGTAACTTTTGAAATTGGTTACTGGATGGTTCCGTTATTTATTTTTGCTATAGTAGCGACAAGTAATGCGGTAAATATTTCCGATGGTCTTGATGGTCTAGCTGGCGGATTATTAAGTGCGGCCTTTGGTGCTTTTGGAATCATTGCTCTAGTGCAGAATCAACATAATCTAGCAGCATTTTGTTTTACTGTCCTTGGAGCATTGCTTGCATATCTATGGTTTAACGTATATCCCGCTCGTTTCTTTTATGGGTGATGTTGATCTTTCGCTTGGGGAACATCTCTTGGTGTTGTGGCAATGTTAACTAACTCGCTTCTTCTTTTGCCTGTAATCGGATTAATTTTTGTGATTGAAGCCGGTTCGAGCGCTGTTCAGATTTTTCGAAAAAGTTTTTATGCAAAGTATTTATCTCAGCACCAATACATCACCATCTTGAAGCAACGGGCTGGGAAGAGACCAAAATTACAATGCGATTTTGGATTATTGGAATGGTTACAGCATTCGTTGGCATAATTTTGGCGCTGGCAGAGCATAAAATCCTGTAATGGAAAATCGAAGAAGGCAACCTGTGCGAGATAGTGCTAGGGCGCAATCCTGGACGTCTAGCAGTTTCGGATTCGCCGCGCCGAAACAACCTAAATAGTCAAAAAAGAACTATTCAGAAAAATAGTTTTTTTGATGGTGATTTAAAAATGATAGCTTTATGGCTGTTATTCAGGATTTTTTAAAGGGTCAGTTTGGTAGCTTGCTGGAAAGAGTTTGGTTTTTAGTAAGGTCGTCAATTATAATTTTTATTATAAACCCTTGTGTTCGAATTCGTGAAAGTGTTAAGGCTGATAATAAAAAACGCTTAAACCTTGAAGGTTTCGAGAAGATCCGAAAACATCGAGCGAAACTATATACTATTCTTGATTTATTGGTTTATTGCTTTTGATTGGACTCGTTGTGATGTTTTCATTGAGTCCACAAAGAGCAAACTCTCTCAATATCGCCAAGGGTACAAATTATGATGACTACTACTTTTTTTCTGGCGACATCTTACGTATATTGTTATCGGGCTTTTTATTCTTTTTGGAATGAAAGCAATCCCGTTGAACTGGATTTTTCGAGATCTTCGTAGATTTTTGTATTTTCTTTAATTTTTGTGCGTTGTTCTTGCGGGGTTAGTAATGTTCAACTTACCACCAGTAATTTGTGAAAATGGCGCTTGTCGTTGGTCTGGTTTTTCTGGATTTAGCTTTCCAGCAGGCTGAATTTTTGAAAAATTGGTGCAATATTGTTGCTTTTCAACATTTCTTGGCGCGCAGGCTTCTAAAGGGTAAAATCAATAGTTATAAGGAAACTATTTTTGCCTGCAGGTGTTATTATTATTGCAGTGTTGTTGGTTGTGGCTGGTTTTCAAAAGGATCTTGGAACGGCAACTATGATTATTATTGCGATAGCTTTTTCAGTTTGTTATTGCTGGTATGAAGTCAGACAAGCTTGTTCCCGTGGGCTTGGTGGTTCTAGCTGGAGTTGTTTTATTGATTGTTTTTGAACCACACCGAATTTCGCGTATTTTAACATTTTCGAAAGGTGATTGTAGTAATATTTTTAACGGAAAGTGGAAAAGATCAATATCATATCTGTAATGCTAAGCTCGCAATTGGTTCAGGCGGAATTTTAGGCTTAGGGAATTGGAAACTCAGTTCAGTCTGCAGGATATTTACCTGAAACCATTAATGACTCAATTTTTTTGCAGTGATGGTGAGATGTTTGTTTTGTAGGGTTGGTTGAATATTAGCAATTTATTTTGGGCTAATATATCAACTTCTTAAAGTTATTTCGAGAATGGAAAACCCTGCAAGTAGACTTTTTGTCGCTGGGGTTACTGGGTGATAACTTCACAAACAGTAATTAATGTGGCGGCGATGGTTGGACTTTTTCCTACAAAGGAATTACAATTCCATTAATTTCTTACGGAGGAACCAGTCTGGTTGTGATCTGGGTGTTCTCGGAATTGTTTTCAATATTTCAAATTACATCGTTTAAAGCAAGTTGAAGATTTTAAGGAGGAAGGCTATGAAAATACTAGCAATCGGCGGGTGGGTCGAGCGGTCACGTGGTGCCCGTAGTAGCAGTTTTTAAAGAGATATTAAAGAAAAACCTGATACTGAGTTGTATTTTTTTGGTGCGATAAAAATTTGTACCACAAGCTACAAAAATTATGCAGCAGTCTTTTGGTGAGCAAGTTAGTGTTTTCGAAAATTTCAGTGGTAAATTTCGTAGATATAATCATCTAAGTTTTTGGCAACATTTAACGGTTCCGAGTGTTGTCTTTTGGTAATTTTATTGATATCTTTAAGAATATTGCAGGTATTTTTCAGGCTTTTTACGAAATTGGTCGTCAACCGTCCAGATGTTAGTTTTTGTAAAGGTGGGTTTGTTTGTGTTCCAGCTGGATTGGCAGTGGGCGCTGAGAATTCCAATTGTTATTCATGATTCTGATGCGCACCCTGGTTTGGCAAATCGCATAATTTCAAGATTTTGCTAAAAATTGCAACAGGCGCACCATTGGAGTTCTATAATTATCCTATTGAGAAAACTGAATATGTGGGTATTCCGGTTCTAGATAAATTTAAGAAAGTTATAGTAAAAGTGAACGACAACAGTTTAAAAAGAGCTTGGATTTTTAGCGAAAAGCCACTAGTTTTAGTAACGGGCGGCGGTCTTGGTGCTGCTCGATTAAATAATGCTGTGGTTTATGAAGGCGCTAAGCTTTCAAAAAGCTCAAATTATTTTAATATCAGGCGTTGCTCAATTTGAAGAGCTTCAAAAAGAAACTGAAGGATTTCCTGAGGATTTTTCATCTTCTAAGTTTTGTTTCAAAAGATATGTGGAAATTTCTAGCTGCTGCGGATTTAGTCGTTGCTAGAGCCGGCGCAACATCCAATCTTGAGCTGTATTACTGCATAAACCCTACAATTTTAGTTCCTAATGCGAGATTGACTGGTGGTCATCAGCTAAAAATGCTCAGGTATATGAAAAGTCTGGTGGGTTGAGGTTGTTTCAGACGATCTAATAGAAGAAAATCCTGAAATTCTTTCAAATAAAATTATTCGAATATTAGATAATCCAAACAGGATGAATAAATTGGGTGAAGAATTTGGTAATTTTGCTAAACCGAATGCAGCAAAAGATGTTGCGAAATTAATTTTCGAATCGATAGATATGTAAAAAACATCAAGCTTATGGTATAATTTAAAGAGATGAAAGAAGCGGAAAACTTAACGCGTCGAGAAAAACGCGAGCAAATTTTGAAAAAGCACTCCGAAGAGAAGGGTGCTTTTCGCCGTGGTGTAACTATTTCTAACAGAGAATGGAATAAATCTGAAAGAACACAAGAGCGTAAATTGATTGTGCGCCGACGAAAAACTAAGTGTATTTTTTATAAGTATTGCAGCTATTTCAATTTTAATGGTTGTATTTTTGCTCCAGTTTGTATCTAGGGTTTCAGTTACTGCTAAGAGTGTTTCAAGTAGTAATTTGGAAAAATATAAAACCCTCGATAGAAGAATATTTTTCGGCAAACCCTAGCGAGAGATTTATGCCAAATCTAAATAAAAAGCATTAGTTTTGAAGGTTCAGAATGATAATCCTGAAATCCTGGATATTTCTAATATAAAGCTTTGAATGGTATTACTTTATAATTTTGAATTAAGTTTTCGAAAACCAGTTGCTCTCATGGAATGCTGAAGGGAAGGAGTTATTTGTTGATTCTGAGGGTGTTTCTTTTTCACGACCCTTTTTGATGTTTCACATTAGCAATTGTTGATGATAGTGGTTTGACAGCATCAAACGGTAAAAAAATGTTGCAAGCAGCAGTTTCTTTTAGTTTTGTCGGAAAGCTAGTTGCTGCAGCTAATAATAACGGTTTGGAGATTACGAAAAATTCGTATTCCTCCCGCTAGTTTAAGGCAGGTCGAGGTGTCCGTGAATGGTGTAAAATATTATGCTAAAATGTCCACATCTGAGTCGGTCGAGGGGCAAATGGCTAACTTTTAAAACAGCGATCAATTATTTTTGCGACGCATAAGGTTTCACCTAGTTATGTAGATTTAAGAATTGAAGGAAAAAGGATATTATAAATAGATATTTTTCGAAAAAGATTAAAAAAAGGGAATATATATTTTGTTCGCTTTTTGTTCTATTTAATTAGTTAGAATATAAATAAAAAGAGAAGTTCATAAAAAACTATATTATTATATAAAAATAATAAAAAGTCAAATTTGTCAAATAATAGCAAAAGCAGGTTAAAACAATAATTTAATAAGCTATAAAAATGATATTTTTATCGGTAAATAATCTAAAGTTTTATAAAAATATCAATAAAGATATTAAAACCACGGCAATAAGCAATTTATCCCATATAATAAAAAGATATGATGTATTAATTCTCTTTTTATTTTTGAGATTTTAATACCGGGAGTTTGATGACAAAAATACAGATAAAAATATTACATTAAGAAAAAAAGGTATATTAATCTATTAGATTATTAAAAAGTAACACATTGTCTGTAGAGATATAAGAATGTAAAAATAATTTGAAGATTATATATTTATATAATAAATATATAAATATGGATTAAGTATTATGATGATGATGACACTTAGTTATCTTATAGTACCTAAGTATTTGTCGTAAAAGATATATTGTGCGACGCTTGACATAATTTCTTTTGATACAATGATATGTAATATAAAAATAATTTTAAATTTAATTAAGGAAAAATTATGATGAATAAAGAAAAATTTACTAAACGAAGATAATATTATTTCGGCACTTTCCCGTGTTGTCTATTAAAACTCAAGAATCACAAAAACTGCAAATGTCTATACATACTATGACTTTTGCATTTTAAAAATGGTCTTGAAATCTGTTATTTTGTAGATCCTAAAGATAAATTTCGGTCTTAAAGATGCTATTTCGAATCTCTCAATCCGAAAAACTAGACAATATCCTAAACGAGGACTAACAGCTTATGTGAAATTTTAAACCGTTAGTCCAAAACTCGCAAACAAAAAGCGAACAAAAATATTTAAAGTAATTAGTTTTTTAGAAACGCTTAAATCATATAACTGAACCGAAGAGGGGTATTTGTGTCTCAGATTTGATCTTATCTTGTTGGATATTAGTAAGAGACTGTTGACTGTGAAGTATAAAAATAGACTCACTCCCCTACTCACCCTGGAGCTTTTTTTAATTGAATGGTGTTATGTTATAATGACATTATGAATGAAAAATAATAAAAGCCTCTAAATAATAATATAAAAATTGAAGAAAATAAAAAGTTTCTGCCTCGAAAGATATTCAAAAAGGCTTCAGATGCGTATAGTGAAAAATATACAGAAAGAAGCTCTAGCTATTGAGACACGAAGTATTTTGAAGCAACGATCTAAGTATAGCATACAGCAAGAAATTGCTAAAATGCGAAAAATGTTTTGTGCTGACGCTATTCTTTTGTTATTATGTCTATTATTTACCATTCTCAAAAAGTAATCTTTCGTTAATGTGGATTATTTTTATTATTTTACAGGCTCCGTATTATATTTTTAAAAAGGAGTAAAATAATTAAAAACACAAAGATGATTTTTAAAATATAAAATTATTGCCAGTTACAGACCCGTAGTATTACCAACGGCAACAATCCAGGTTTGACCACGGTTCAGTTTAATGGGTGTTCCATCTTTATTTTTTTAAGTATTAGTGGGGAGTTCTCATTTGCTTTTAGACCAAATTATTTCAGTAGCTGCTCATCTTGAAAAAACTAACCCGCTTCCTAATCCCTAAATTTCTCATAAGTGCTGTGATATCTATCGCTAGCTAAACCATTGTTCATTTTTAAAATAACTATAGATTTTGGGGAAATTTGACCACCAGATAAATCTGTGCGCAACACCAGCCTGACTACGTAAATAACAATTGCAATCATCCCTATGGATATAGGTTGAATTATAAGAAAAACCAGATATATTCACTTGAATCTGAGAAGCATTTTTGGCTGAAGCTAACGAATCATTTTTTCGAGAAAATCCTTCAAAATTTGAAGAATTCCAACCTTTTGAATTTGCCAATGCGGTTAAATTTGCCGAATTGGTGTAAACGTTATGGGGCGCGTAACGATTTCTTGAACGCCAAAAAGTTCGGGTGTTAAAAAATTCATCCATATCTTTGTGTTTACCGTCACGAATTCGCGCAAGCGCATCACCGGATCCGCCAACGTGAGCAATTGAAGCATCAAATCCAGAAGCCCAATCTATATAATATCCACGGACGCTTCGAACTGGTCCAATTAATTCAGGTTTGTTTTGTTGGTATAAGGCCAAAAACCGGGTTATTCCGCCCTCTGCGATAGCCTCAAAAACAACTTCTGCTTGATTTAACCCTGATTGAGGGCGCGCAGGAATTGAATTTTCAATCATTACGCCAAAAACTGGTGCGGTTTCGAGTTCTTTGTTCGCAACTTCCATGCCCGATAGTCTTGAATAAAATTTTTCCGGCACGGCTGGCTTTTTAACTTCTGTTTTTTGGATTTTTGTAACTGTTTTGGCTGGTTTTGGCTGGTTCTTTTGCTAACAAAAATAGATACCAACCGAAATAACTAGTAAAACTAAAAACAACAATAATTGTAATGATGATTTTCTTTTTTTCTTGATAGTTTTCGAGAAAGGCTTTTTATTTTTTTGAGGATGACTAAAATCAACTTTTTTGGTTAAAGTTTCGTTTTTAACAATATTATTCACCTCTTTTGGGTGACTTTTTGTTGATTTCGATCATTTGCCCTCCTGATTTTAAAACCATTATACCGCTTATGCTTTTAAAAAATCAAGATGAAACTGCTGTAATTGCAGCTTTTTGAACGTTGGTGTTTATTCCAGATTTGCCAAGTCGTAATTTTTTTGTGGGGACCTCTCCCTGACCAAATTTTTATTGGAGAAAGCTACTGATATTTAAATTTGAATTTAAAGGTGTTGAAAAAAACTTCACCGTTTTCGGAGATGATAAAGTTTTTCGTTATTTAAAGTTAAAATTTCTACAGGGTAAGATAATGTAAATTTATGCAAAACCTCAACAATGTTTGAAAGATTCATTGAAAAGGTTAAAACTTTTGGGCAGAAAATTTTTCGAAAAATTTTTGAAGTTGCGCAAAACTAGCTAGGATGCTAATATTTTCTTTTAAATAGAATTTCACTAAAAAGAATCTAAAAGAATATCAACTGCGTCGCGAGTGATGAAAAATTGGTTTTTCGCTTTCGAGAATGAATTTTTTTCAAAGAGGATGGCTGTTTCAGAATTTTTATTAGTGTCGCCAATAAATAGAATTGAATCAGCCCATTTTTCACCTGCTTTGAAGTCTTCCCATGCTTTGGTTTGAAAAACCGCCAGATTGATTGCTTTTTGCAAAAATAAGTTCGTGGGAATCAATTTTTATATCTTTTTAAACTGTCAGGTAGAAGCACTCGAACCTCCCTACTCCAGTTTTGAAGGGCTGTTTTATGCGCATTTACTAGACCATGAAAACTCCTGCCCCGCCCCCGATAATCAAAGTTTGTCGGCGTGCGCTCGTTGTTCGGGCTTACTCCATTCAATTTCTGGAAAAAAAGTAGTTTTGAAGATTGAGTGTGCCAAAAATCAAGCATTATTTAGCTCCAAAGAAATTGGACAGTGATCGCTACCAAGAATTTTATTATGAATTTCAGCACGATTGTTTTGCGAGTTTAACTCTTTCGAAACTACAAAATAATCAATCCGCCAGCCAACGTTCCGTTCACGAGATTTTTGCGAAATGACTCCACCAAGTATAAATTTCGGCTTTTTCTGGATTTTTGAATTCGAAAAATATCAACAAGATCCGCTGAAATAAAAATTCGAAAATCCTTGGCGCTCTTTCGTCTGTAAAAGCCGTGTTTGCCACGATTAGACTTTTGGATTTGAAAGGTCAATTTCTTCGTGAGCAACGTTTAAATCGCCACAAAAATCACGGGTTTTGGTAAAAGATTTCGTTTGAATCGTTTTCGAAAAATATCAATATTATTTGAAAAAGTCTTCGCAAGAAAAATTCACCAAGCTCTAAGCCTTTTTATGAAAGCTAAAAACGCCGTGTCCCAATTTTCGCGTAATTTTAATCGGCCTAAGTCATTTTTTTGTGTTTGGTGTATAAACGGTAATTAGCCAGAAATCTGTAAACTATGGCACAAATCCGCCCTTCGGTTTGAAGAATCACCAAAAGAGTCAGCAAGATTAAATTTATCTAGAATTTGTTGTGGAAAATTTCGCAAAATCGCTTGTAGGCTTTTGCTTTGACCAAATTGCTGTTCCGGCGTAACCTTTTTCTTTCGGCATGAGAATAAAATTTAAAATATTCTGGATATTTTTCATCAAAATTCTCTTTCGAAATTTGCGTTTTGTCAATTTTAATTTCTTGAAAACACGTGATGTCAGGATTTTTACACTTAAAAAAATCAGCTAAATTGCTTTTTTTTCGACCGCACGAATTCCATTAACATTCCAAGAAAAATTTTCATTTAATACCTCTTTAACATTCTCGCATTTTCGCGTTCAGATTAGCGACGTTTTAGAGTTTCGCGCTTGTCGTATTGTTTTTTTACCTTTTCCGAGCGCGATTACAATTTTAATAAAGCGCGCTTCGGCTAAAATTTTAACAGGCACAATAGTTAAGCCGGCTTTTTTTTGCGTGGCAAAATTTTGAATTTGTTTACGAGTTGCTAATAATTTTTTAGGTGAAGTATCGATTGTGTCGGCTTTTGAAAGTCCTTCGCCCTGATTTTTGAGTGAAAAACTGGCGTTATTAGCTTTCATAATTCCTCACCTTTTCTACCGTTTCGAAGCGTTACGAAAGCGCCCTTTAAACCAACGCGACCATCACGAACTGCGCGAACTTCAACGCCGCGAAGACTCATTCCGGCAACCAGTTCTTCGCCGAGTTCATAATCAAATCTCGCGCGTCGATTTACGATATTTTTTGCGTTAGTTTTAGTCTTTTTCATCTTATTTGATTATACCAGATTTTCGATTTTTTTGCGAATTATTCTCTCGAAAAATCTCGTAGTAACGATTCGACTTCTTCTGCGGAAGTAACTTTTTGCCATTCTATTTTTGATTGTGTTTAGAAAAATCTCCTGGCTGTCGATTGCGATTTTGTCGCTTTCTTTTTAGATTCTCGGTTTTGCCTCAATAAACAAACTCAATCTCAATATTTTTTTGTCGTTTTTAATTGCATAAATGAAATCTGCGAAGTTGTCCCACCTGTGAAAAGTGGAATTCGAATTGCTCGCTGCGGAATTTTACCAAACACCAAAAACTTTTTCGGCTGGTTTAATTTTGCTAATCTCCATTTCAGGGTTCACAGAATCATAACAAATTTCATTCCATAGATTACGGTCGTCAACTTCAATTTCCGTTGAAGAAAAACGCCCCGAGTGCACTTTTTGAAACTTCCTCCACAAATTCTCCGTTGCGAATCAGTGAAGTATTTGCAGTGAAAATCAAGCTTGTTATATTTAAATTTTTGTGAAAATTCTTCCTCAAAAACTTTTCTTAAAATCTCGGATAATATTCGCCGCTGATCGCGTTAAAACATTCTTTTTCGAAATTATTCTTTTTGATAATATCGCTTTGTGCCAAATTTTTGGTGAAATATTCGTATTTTGCGACATTTTTCAAAAAAATCGCCATAATGAATCGCTTCCAGAGTATAACCAGAATCAACACGCGAAACCTCGCTACGTATTTCTCTTCTATCGGAAATTAAGCTTTCTTTTCGTTATAAATTTCGCTTTCACGCAAGTTTTTCGCCAATTGATTTTTCGCGATTTCGAAAATTTTATCCTCGCTCAATTCCTCGAATTTAATCATATATCTTTGCGAAACTTCAAGCCACAACTGTTTAATTTTTTTCCCAGTTATTTTTGCGAAGTTTAACTTTTTTCAGCTGATTTATTTGGATTATTTCGAATTTTATTTTTAGTACGCCAGAGCTTAGCAATAATTCTTGAGTTTTTCCGCTATCGATAATTTTTCATTATCATCGATAATTTCTCGTCAGTCAATCTGTTTCGAACTTCTCGCCGACTTTTCCCATATTTGATAGAGATTAATTCGTCGACAATATCATCGCTAATTGTTCCTTCGAAAACTTTTACCGCCATCAGTGTTGATTTCGCTAACAAGTTTTTTTAACAAAATCACTTTCACTAAAAATCGACAATATAGCTCAAACGAAATTTCTTCTTCACTGAGCCGGCGTCCATTTTCATCAACCGGCAAACGCAAACTGCGCCCAACTTCTTGAAGTTTCGAAATCACTTCCAGAGCTTTCGAATCTTTTGCAATCACAAAACATTTGGATTATCCCACCCTTCTCGCAAAGTCCATTTTGAGAATAAGAATCGTCGCAAAAATCCACTTCCCTTTTTCGTCTTTTTAAAGGAAATCAGCGATTTTTGTTGCGTAAAAATATCATCAACTTCATTTTTGAATTTGTTCATCGCCTTTTTTCCGGCAGCGTCTTCAGCAAAATATCCGCCGTGGCATTCCGCGATATTTTCAAGCGATTTTTCGAGAAAAATCTTTATATTCGATATTTGCTTTCTTTTGAGATTGCATCTTAAGCTTTTTTTCGCAAAAAGGTTTTCGAAAGTGTTTTTCAACCAGCCATCCTCTTTTCGATAAGATGAAATCGAATCGATGAAGAAGAGCGAGAGTGTTTTAATTTTTTGCTGGATTTTCACCAGCATTTTCACGCACCCAGTTTTCGCGTTCTTTTTCGAAATGTTTGTTCAAGGCTTGCGAAATCATAATTTCTTGATATGAAGCGTGCGAAGTTTTTGGGAAGAGTTTTCATTCCTTTTTCGAGTTCTAAACCGCTTGAAAGTGTTTTCGCTCGCCCACCTTCAAAAGTTAAACCGCCCTCAAAACTGCTTGGCAAACTTTCGCCTGCAAGAATTTTTGAATTCTTCGCCCTTTCATTAGAGTTAATTTTTGATGTGGTGACGCTTTTTACGGTGTATTTTTCATGCTCATTACTGTGAATTTGCAGGATAAAACGCATCAACTGCTTTCACTAAACCTTGGTTAAAACTCTCAACAGCATTTTAAATCATAGACTAAATTTGAATAATCTTTTTGAGTAGTTGCGCTCTTTTACCTTTGCCAATTTTAATCTCGGGAAAAGTAGCACCAAAACGCAAAAATCAGTTGCGGTTTCAAATTTTTCAATCGCTTGAAAAGCTTTTTGAATCTACGCCTGAATCTGTGTGGTTCGTCAATTATTAAAATCGGTCGCGTAGCTTTGATTGCTTCTAGTGGTTTTTGAAACGCTCGAGATTAAAAGTTTGGTCATATTCTGCTGTCATTGATTTTTGAAGTGATCATCGCGTCATTAATCAATAAACATTTAATTGTTCCGTGCTGATTTCGCGTTCCTCCAAAAATCTACCAATTCGCTTGGTAGGGTTTTTTCGTCCTTTTTAGTACTAAAAGCCCGGCGTTAATTACGCTTAGATCAATTTTTACATCAGGATAAAAAGTCGAAAAATATCGTCGCGCATAATCTGCTGAAATAAAAGTTTCTTTCGCGCCTTCTTTTAATTGCCAAGCTCGGCACAAAAAAATAATGAATTTATTCAACCCAAAAATTTTTATAAAGTTCATACATCGTTTTTGTATAAACAAAAGTCTTTCCTGTTCCGGTTTCATTTTGATGTCGATAATATTGTTCGAGTCTAAATTAAAACTATTTGGCTTTTGTGCTTTTTTTCGACAAATTTTCTCACATTTTCGGCACGTAATTTAATTATTGGGATTAGCATAAACATATCTAAAAATCCGGATCGTTTTTCATTAAAAATCACGGCAACCTCCATTGCACCAACAATCGCATCAATTGCTTTTTGCTGGTGTTCCAAAGTTCCAAATAAATCGCCATTAGTATCGCTCCAATAGTTCAATCTTATTACTTTTTTCGAAAGCTGTTCGAAGGTTTATTTTGAGTTCGTTTAGCTCGTTAAAAGCAAAGCTATACGGAAAAATCACAATCGATTGCACTGCTAATTTATTTTTACCAATTGCATTCAAAAGCTCGCGCGTGGCTTCACTACTCCATCCCGTCGAGATCAAATATAAACGTTGTTCAATATAATGTGCTTGATAGTCCGCAAATTCAACGATTTTTGGCGTTTGGTTAAATTCGAAACCGTCGTCAATCAACCAAGTTTGCAAAATTGCTTTTTCGCCACCGTCAAAAGTTGTGGTCATATCTTCTGGGAAAGCCACAATCGCATTTGGATCAAATTCTTCCAATTTCGAAAGCGCATTTTCGTCGTTTGCTGTGGTGAGGCGGAAGTGTTTAAAGCCAGAATTATCACCGATTTTGGCGGCCGACCGTTCGATTCTCTCGCGCGAAATTTGATCAATAGTTTCATATCCAGCTTTTTCGGCCTCGCTATTTTTTGAAACTTTTTCTGGTAATTGCACTAAAAATATATTTGCGATTTCCGCCGTCTTCTTTTATTGAGTTGCATTACAGCGTCGGCTGTGGTGGCTGGAGCCAGGGAATGAAATCAAGAACTACTGCATTTTTATTTGCAGATAGATTTATTAAGAATATTTCAAGCTCAACTGGTTTTGATTTGAGAATAATCTTCATTTCAAGTTCAGTAAGGCGTTTAGTACCTATAGAATTAAGAAAGTTTTCATTTAACCAATCACGTTGGTATTTATTTTGATCTTCGCTTGATTATGGTAGTGTTTTATGTATATTTTTCCATTTTTATAATATAAGTCGTTTTTATCACTCTCAAATTTTTAGGAGACCACATCCAGCACCCTCTTGTCTTTGATGCGTTCCTGGGAGTACTTTTAATTGAATTGTTAAACGGTTTATTGTCTATAATAGAATTATCAAGTGAAACATATATGGGTAATACAAGTTTGGTCGTGTTGTCCTTGTTCCATGGAGGTCCATTATCTTGTAGAGGTACTATATAGAAATCTCCTCGATCATCTGTAGGTGGGTATGTCCCATAATTTTTAATTTTAAAGTGTATATTTTCTCGTTTTGAATACATAATAATATAATCATTAGCTTTTGGATTTCTGCATCAGATTTTGTTGTGGCAGAAGATCGTGTTTTTCTGGGCATATTTGCTACAAAATTATTCTTCCAAATATTTCTGTCATAATCATATTAAGATTTGCTTGCTCATTGTCATCAATCGAAATAAAAATCACGCCAGTATCGCTCAAAAAGCCGTTTTGCAATCATTAATCGTGGCAACATAAAAGTTAGCCACGCAGGTGTGAACTTTTTGCTGCTTAGCGCACGCACGTGAAATTTTTCTTCAGTTGTTGAGCTTTTCTTTGAATCATCATCAGAAAATTTAAAATTATCAGCATAAACAAAGCTGTCGCCGCTGGTGTTATATGGTGGGTCGATATAAATCACATCAACTTTACCGGAATAAGCATTTTCAAGGTGTTTGAGCGCATCCAAATTGTCCCCCGTAATGAAGACATTTTCACTGTTAGCGTTCTCTGGTTTTGAATTGTGTGCAGTGTCTGGTGTGATGATGGTTTCGGTTTTTAGTCCAGCTTGAAGCTTAGCATAATCTTTGCCAACAAACTTTAATTGATACCCATCTTTAATCTCATCTTGGTCGCGTTCTTCGAGGAATCTCAAAAAGCTCATTGTGAACTTTAGTTGCCATAAACCGCCGCCAACAAGCTTTTTAATTTGAAGTTCTTTTCTTTAAGTTCTTTAATCAACCTTCATTTGAGAGATTTTGAGACTTTCTCTCTCTCTCTCGATTCTGTTCCGCCGTTATCCATGATAATTTCTCCTTGTTAAAAAGTTAAAATATATTAAAAACTTTCTATAATTTTAGTATAAACTAATTAAAAAGTTATTTAGATTGTTCTTTTGTCGTTTTGAAGTGAATCTTTCGCAAATTCTTCAACAAAGTCTTTCACAAATTTCAAAAATCTGGGGTAGTTTTTCGCTTTGCTTTTTGAGAATTTTGCAAGAACAAAAATTCATTGCGCCAACTTGTAAAAATTCATTAGCAATGCCAATTTTTGATTCTTGGAAAACCTTCACAAAAACTGAAATTAAAGATTTTCAAAACCATTATTTCCGGCTGAACTTCCACTTTTTTCGAACACGAACCACACCAAAATCCAAATCGAGATCATCGTGAACGGCCAAAAAAATCTTTTCGAAAATCAATTTTATAAAAATCACAAATCGCCCGCGCTGAAAAACCCGTTTCGTTATAAAAAAGTTGTTGGTTTTAACGAGTAAACCTTTTCGACTAAAAAGAGAAATTTCAGCAACAAAGCTTTAAATTTTGGCTTTTCTGAAATTTTGCGTTAAACTACAATGGTCTGCAAATCGAAACCGGCATTGTGGCGAGTTCCGCCATATTTTTTTCAGTGAAAATTGCTTTGAAAAAGCATTATTTTCATTTTATCCTTTTCGAAAATCGCCTCTAAACGCGGGGCGAAATTTATTGATGAATTCGAGCAAGTTTTTCGTCGCGTTTGCGTTCGCGTTTGTTTTTGCGTGTCGATAGCTAAAGTGCACCCGAAGCTTTTATTGATAACTTTCTTTTACCAGCTGAAATTCTTGCGCGGTTTTCTTTAATTTGTTTGTTTCGTCTGAAAGAAAACTTAATTGCGTTCCGGAATAATCGAACTTTCGCGAATCAAGCGCTCTAAATAGCGTTTATAGCTCCAGTGAACAAATTTAAGTTTGAGCCGTGTATAATGAACTAAGGTGGATTGCTATCGCTTTGTGAAATATAGCGCAATTTGATGCGTATTTTTCAAAACCTGCTGGCGGATGAGCTTGTGTTGCTTTTTGTAGAAGCTGATTCAAGATTGAGGTTTTTGCTTGTCTTGCACGGTTGCGGTGAACTTTTAGAATTAAATCATAAATTTTAGTCACATTTTGGCCAGTTTTAGAACTCTGTAAGATTAGCGTGCTCAAGGTGTAAATTTTGAAGTAGTAGTGATTCGTGGCGCCAAAGCATCACGGGTATAAGCATCTTTTCTTCAACGCTATCCCATTTCGAAACTACAATGATCATCCCTTTTCCGGCGTCGTTAATTAAGCCAGCAATTCGTTGGTCGAGCTGTGTGTTAAGCTCGTTTGCGTCCACTAAAAAGCAAACAAATATCAGCTTCATCAATTGTATTCAAAGTTCGAAGTACTGAGAATTTTTCAATTCCAACTTCCTGTTTTCCAGGTTTGCGCATTCCGGCTGTGTCGATAATTTCGATGGTTTTTTTCGTTAAACGAATTGTGGTGCGGTTTGTATCACGCGTTGTTCCCTGCAACGTTCGCTATCAATCGCTCTGCTGTTTTTCCAGCCATTGTATTAAAGAGATAAGACTTTCCAGCGTTTGGGCGACCAACCAAAGCTACGCGAATCACATCTTCGGGTTGTTTTTTTCTTCTTTAACTTTTTGGGATATTCTCAGCAATTTCTCGGTTAGAAGTTCATCAACGCCGGCGTTATGTTCGGCAGAAGTTCGAATAATCGGATTAACGCCAAGACGCAAAAATTTCTTTCATTTGGTAAATTCCCTTTTAGGTCGGTTTTATTTAGAACCAAAATTACGGGCTTTCGAGATTTTAAAGCTTTTTTGCAATCAAGCTGATCTCGTTCGAAAAAGGTTTAGTGCTATCAGGACCACCAAAATTAATTCACTGGCGTCAACTGCATCTTGAATTTGTTCTTGAACTGTCGCTTCAAATTCATCGTTAGGATCTTTTTAATCCGGCGGTATCAATTAGCCAAAAAGGCTTGATTTTTATATTTAACTTTGCCAAGAACGCTATCGCGCGTTGTTCCGGCTTCTCGTGCAACAACGGCTTTGTTGAGCACGAATCATTCGGTTAAAAAGCGAAGATTTTCCAACGTTCGCTTGACCAATAATTGCAACTTTTAGGGAGGTTTTTAGACATAGTAAAATAATTATAACATATTTTTTGTTTAAAATTCAAACTTTCGAAAATTAAAATCCAACTTTAATTTTTGTTTTCGAAGATAAATCAGATAAAAAGAATTGCAAGAAGCCAACGATTGCGGTGTAGTAAAACGCCAGCGTTGCCAAGATTGAAAGTTTTGAGAAAGATGAAAATCGACGGGCGTCAAAAATACTGCTCGATAAAGCGTAAATTATCTGCATTACCCCGTTAAATCAAATACGAACGCGTAATCGAGAGTAAAATATATAGCGAATCTTTGAACCAACTTCAATTGCGAATAAAATCAAAATCATTGGATTAAGAATTGTATTTTTACCGCTGAATCGTTCGAAATAATATTCACCCAAATTGGCGCCGAAAACCAATCGAAACCGTAAGGATAATGAAAAATTTCAAAGCTAACCGCCAGATGTATTTGTTATTTTGATAAACTCTTTTGGGTTTTTAATCCCTACTTTTGAATTGTAAGAAACGTACAACATTCGCAAGACTTGCACTTGCATCAACTACACCTTCAAGAAAAGCACCAATCGTATAAATCCAATATCGCGCCGAAACGAATGATGGCGAAAAGGTGCAAAAGCGAAGATGTTGTGAAAATCGCAGCACTCGTGGAGCTAGTCTGCGGATATTTCCCATTTTGTGTTAAGCCAAAGTTTTCTGATCCATTTTGTATCGATTTCAAAACCATTTTTAAAAGAAATTTGGGCAAGGTTTTGCAATTAAAAATAAATCAGTGGAATAATATTCGCCAAAAACAAGCCGCCATCATTCCATTCGCCCCCAATTAAAACCCAAAGTGCTATAAAAGAACCAATCGCCATAAACCAAGTTGTAGCGTGGTCGAGAAGCATCGCTTGTCTCGTTCGAAAAGTAGCTTTTAAGATATAGAGTGATCAGCATCTGGCTCGGGCAAGCTAAGAAGATCGTCGCTACGCAAATTCGCCAATAAGGCACATACATTGAAAAGCAATTCTTTTCTGAAACCCAGGCTACACGAGAATTTCGCCCGCAAAATAAAAGAAATAAGAGCGGCTGGTGTTAAAATTAAATAAACCAAATAAAACGAATTTTTAAAGGTTTCGAAGCTTTCTGGCACTTTTGCCCACCATATAAGCCGGCAAATTTGAAACCAGAGCTGTTCGAACGGCATAATACGCACAGGAAAGTACCACCCAAAGCGTATCTGTATAGCAAACATTGTGAGTGATTTTTGTGCATAAGCGATATTTGGATACCAGGCCATTACAAGTGCCCAGTTTGTTCTGGACAAGGTTGTCGGCAATCGTACCAAGAAAATTATCGAAAAACATTTTTCGAAGTTCTTTAGTGTTTTAGCATATCTATCTATTTATAATTTTTCAAAACGAAAATCAATATTGAAAAATTTGCTTTAAAAGATAAAAAATGATATAATAAAAATCAAGAAAATTTTTGAGGTGCAGAAATGAGGACTTTTTAGATACACAAAACCTTTAGATGGTCAAATATTCAACATTGCGACGATGAGTACGCGAGAAACTGTCGCTGAAAGAGACGCGTTCGAAAAATAGAAGAAGCTTTTTAAGTGATGATCCATATCGTGATATATGAAGTTTTTCGAAATCTTTTTGAAGTCGATAACATACTTGATCTTCAGAATCGGTTTGTTAAGAATGTTAAACCAAATAAGTTTAGAAACTTAACGGCGATCCATCAGCTTGCTGATAGTTGATGCTTCTAAAATTAGTACTTGATTTTAAGGATAAAAAGACACAACCGAGAAGATTGATACGCTTGTCAGCACAAATCTAGCCTTTGACGAAAAGACCAAACCCTAAAGATCTTTCAAAATATTTTTGAAAAATTCTAGATATTTTCTGCGAAATTATGCTTGATCAAGAAGTGCAAATAAGCTCTGGGTTATGCGATAAATCTATTAATGAACGCTCTAGGAGTTCATAGTTTTAAAAGACCAAGTAGAGGTCTTTTTCTTATTGTTTTTGAACTTTTGAAAATCGCCAAACTCTTTAAATCTTTCGGCAAGGAGTAGTTTCGAAAAACAATTGATGTAGTTTTTACGACTTCATAACCAACTGCCGAGAATGTCTCTGCGGATTTGCTGGTTTCGCCTCACTCATAATAACTCTTCCAGTTCTTTTCGCGAATCATTGTCTTTCGAGTCCAAGCTGTGATTTTCCATCGGGTAAATTTATTCAAAAATCTGCAATCATTTGTTGATGTAATGGCTGAAGCGGCTCGTCTAATTCTACGAGGTATTCTTTAATCTTTCGAAATTTTGATGTGTCATTTGAAATGCAAAAATCGCCATCGTTTGTTACATAAAAGCCCACTAGAATCTTATCAAGTCGACCAACAGGTTTTGAAAGAATGAAATTCTTTAGGTAAAATTGCATAAATTGTCTCATTCTCCCTTTGTCTGAACAAACATATCCGCGGGGTTTGTTAAATAGTAGGTATATTCGTTCTCTCGCGGTTATTTGATATAACCCTTATCACCACTTTTTATAATATCAGTATCTTGGAATCTTGCCCTCAGTTTTGCGCTTTTCCGTTTATTGAGATTTTGCCTTTGCTCGATAAGTTCATCTGCTTGATTCACGCGAAATTCCCAGCCGTAAAGCTAGGAATTGACTTTAGCTGTTCTGTTTTTATCCACTGGTTTATTGAGCTCCAAAAGGAGGTTGTTGTATATTTGAATTTGAAAAAGTTTCACCATTTCCACTGTTTAGGATATCGTTAATTTGCGAAGCGAGATTTTCTCATCAGTCTCTATTGAGCGGCTCTAGTGGTTGAACTACTCTCTCCAGCCACAGATTGAACAGTCTCTTGTTGAACCGGTGACGGTGCTGTAGCGAGGCTGGCTGACGAAATCGCACTGTGCGCAGGAGCTTCAATGCTTCTGGTGCTGGGGTGTTCGCCGAGCGGGCTGAGCTGTTGGGGCTTGGGGCTGCACGGTGAAGTAGCTGCTGCGGGACGACCAACCGCTGGACTCGTTCGTACCGTAGTGTCCGGCATAGGTTGAGGTTGTTGGCTTGACAAACCCGGCAGGAGCTGGTCGTCTCGCTCGAATTGAGCTAAACCCTGGAGCTGCTGCTCGAACAGGTGCCCAGTAGTGGTTGGGTCGAGGCGGCCTGTGTCACGGGTTGAGCGGGCGCAGAGGGTGCAGCTGTAAAATTATTTTGTTGAACTGGATTATTTTGTTGAGTGTTTGTGGTTACCGCTTGCTTTTTGGGCGGTTCTTTGTTCTCACGGTTAAACGACTGTCTTGAAGAACGTCGTGACTGTTCGAACAACATCTTCAATACCAACTTGAGACTCTAATCTAGATATCGATCAGCACCAAGAGCTCCCTCTTCTTCGTTGATCTTCACTGAGAGTGCCGTCATCATACTAACCTCATATTGCGGGTCTCGGTTGTTGGACCTTAAAATATCAAGCATGTCGAATCCAGAAATTTTTTGCATCATAACGTCACTAACAATTAAATCTGACGTTCTTAATCAGCCATCGCCAGCTTTCTTCACCATCTCCGGCTGAGACAATATCATAACCTTCAGCCAAGAGCCGAACGCCATGAATCACGCAAATCTTTTTATCATCTTCACTAGTAAAAATTTTTGTCATATTGTTCTATTATACTACTATTTTTATAAAAAATCTATACTTTTTAAGCTTTACTTTTGTCTTTGCGCCATCATCTTTGGGCATACTGATTTTCATTCGTTCAACGTCGTTTAAAGTTGGCTGAACTGAGTGTTTACCGGATCTGTTTGTGAAAAATTTGGCCAGCCGCTGATGGGTTAGTTTGCTGAATCGTCTGTGTGGTTTGTTGATTGTCATGCCTGTTGAGTTTGAACTTGAGCTATATTTTGCGCGGTTGGCTGAGTAGGTTGGGCTGACTGAACGGGTTGAGGAATACGTACCGACTGCGCTGGCTGGGATGTGTATTGTTGAGCTAAAGGATTGAAGCCAATGAATAGCACCATATTTTGCAAAATCCTGTTGTTCAGCGCTTCTTTGGGCTTGCTGAACGTCTGTGCGGTTTGTTGGTTACATGCCTGTTGAGTTTGAACTTGAGCCACATTTTGCGCGATTGGCTGAGTAGGTTGGGCTGACTGAACGGTTGAGGAATTGGCTGTACTGACTGCGCTGACTCTGTGGTTGTGGTTGTGAAACTGTTTGAACAGAGGAGCTAACAAAACTTCCTGAGTTTGCATAGGTTGAGTTTGTGTCTTCAGTCTCCTTAGGATTTTCCGGAGCGGTAGGCCTGCTAGGGCTGTAGTGGGTTGATTATTCATTGCTTTCGATATTTGGATGCTCCATTACTCATCTTGAAGAATCGCGTTAATGTCGCGATCGGCTTTTTCAATTTCGCGCTGATTGCGCTTTTGTTCGATTTTTGATGTTCTTCAGATTTTTGGCATCTTCTTCGCCTTTAAAGACTCGGCATTTTCGCGAGTGATTCGAGGTAGTTTCACGGTAAAAAAACACTTCCCTTTTATATTCTGCTTTCAACGGTTAATTTCACCGCCAATTGATTCGGTTAATTTTTCTGATAGAATAAGCTCAGCCCTCAGCCATTAATTTCACGCGTTTCAGAATTATCTACACGATAAAAATTCTTTGGAACAAGTGCGGAAGGTCTTCAGCAGGAATACCAATTCCGCTGTTCTTTAACAGAAATTTGAACACTATCGTTATCGCCAGTTACGTTTACGGCAACTGTTCCACTAGGGTGTATATTTAATTGCATTTGAACAGATTGTTTAAAACTTATGTAAAATGGAATCGCGGTCTGCATGAATAAAGAAAACTGGAGATGATTGTTCTTTTCGCGTTGCATTATGGTCTGCGCATAAAACATATTCCAAACCCTTTGTTTTCGGCTTTCGGTTTTAACCCTTCCCAAATATCTCGTGCAAATTTGTTGCATCTAAAAATGATAGGTTCGTTTTTAATCGACCGTCTTCGCTTTTTTGTGATATCTAGTAAATCTTTGAAATAGTTGTCCAAGATGTTGAGTGTTCTATGCGCTTTTTCAAGAAAAGATTTTTGCACGAGCATCAATTGTGGCAGTTGCCGTTTAAGGCGAGCTCAAGATATCCTTCGATGCTTGCAACTGAGTTCGCATTTCGTGGCTAGCGGTTGAAATAAATTCAGCTTGTTCTCGGTTGTCGCTTAGTTCTTCTCGAAATATCACGAAAGACCACAAACCACCCAGAATTAGACCCCTGATCGAATTAACCGCCAAAAAGATTGGTGTGATCCGCCTGAGTTTTAATGAATAAATCTCGAGTTGTAAAGTTTTCATTAGTTCGTAAAACGCGATTAACTGGATTTGAAATATCCAACATCTCAGCGCCGTCGTTGTTAGTGATTTTTAGAACTGAGCTAAAACCAACCCAGCCGCATCGCTTCCACCCAGCCAGTAATTTGTTCCGCAGCTGGATTAATAGCTAAGATATTACCTTTGATCAATCAGCTAAAACGCCGTCATCTACGATGCGTCCAAAATTGCTTTTCTTCCATCGCCCAAAAACTACTCGAAGTATTTTTTTCGAAACTTTTTCTCCCTGATTTTTCTGTTAAAAATATTTTTAAGCTAAACATAGCCCACTTCCTTAATGTAAATAGTTTAACATAATCACTTTCAAAATCAATAAAAAAGCGAGTATTAGACTCTGCTCTGTTTTTAATATAATTTCACGACTACCACATCGCAGCAGTAAATTATTTTTGAAGTTCTGCTAATAAAAATTAATAATTTTGTTATGAACTTTTTATAGTATTCTAAATCTTCAGAATCGCTTCTCTAAAGTCATGATCAAGAATTTTTCGAAATCACTTTCTTGATATGATCGATGAATTTTTCCCATCGCTGTGCGTCATCAAGGGTAGCGTCTATCTCGGCTAGTTTATCTAGGAGGATTGCTTAATTGTGCTCAATCCTTTCTTGAGAATTAAATACTTTCAATGAGGAACATAATTCCCTTTTTGAAGCTCAAGATCCATTAAATAGATCGCGCGTTGATCTCGGCAAATTGTTCGACAAAGATTGAATGCATAATCTGGAACGATTTCTGCAGCATTTCAAAACTTCACTGTCTTTTAAAACCTCACCGTCATAACCTATTCACTGCAAATGAACGGGCGATTTTTTGTGTTTAAGAATGCACAGGCGCCGTCAATTTTAGGTTGAGCTTTCAGCCCATTCGTCAATTTTATGAACCAGGTAGCTAGCACAACCTTGATTTTGATAATCTTCGAGCGTAAACATTGAACCACTTTCGCCAAGATGCTGATGAAAAGACCTGGTTGCGGCTTCATCATTGAAGCAGAAGCAATAACTTTATCTTTTTCGTCGAAAAGCAAACGCAACACAAGCTTTTTTCCATGATGTCGTCTGGTGACATATCTAAGACTGTGTCGTCTTGTTTTGTCAAATTTGAAAGCCACAATGCGACTTTCACCCTGTTGATCTAAAACCCAGACTATGTAAGAAATAGAACGACCATTCATCGTTTGAAATCTTTGCATAACATTTAAGATACCTCTATCCTTAATTTTCATTTTTCCACCTCCTGAGTGATTTTTCTTTTCGAAAAATCGAATAGATTTTGTAATTATATCATATTTTTAGCTAAAAGCAAGCAAAGAATCTAAAATAAAAACCGCCTTTTGATAAAAAGCGATTTTTAAAAATTATTTTGCGCCAAAGTGCTGCGATTCGTTCGCGGGCGTTTTTTGCTTCGCGGCGTTTTTCGATTTTTAGTTTTGCACGCAAAGCTCGTTTGCGGTCTGCTCCAGTGCCAACTTTTATGTTTAGCCATCTATTTCTTTCGTTAAAAATAAAACAATTCTAAATAATTATAGCATACTTGTTTGAGAATTTCAACTCTCGCTACTTTCCATAAAACAATTCTTGAAACGTTTTGTAGTAGTTTTGAACTCGTATGATGAAAGTTTCGAAGTTCGGCGCCTTTAATTCAAAGTAATGTGGTCCGGCCTCTACTTTTATCACTTGATCTTTTCGAAGTTCGTATCTGGTCGCATTTTTGATGAACTTTCCGCTTTCCGTCAATCCACTCTTCGTGATAAATCCAGGAATTGTGATCTAACACAAAGAATTCGCGTCGAGTTCTACATGTAAGATTGGCCCAAAAATTTGTGCGCCAACTTTGCTTTCAAGGTCAATTAACGCTCGAGAAATATCTTTGGATTTTTCTTGAATTGATTGAAGAGACATTTATAATAAAGCTGGTTGCTTTTCGTGTTTTGCTTTTTAGAAAGATTTTCTAGTATACTTAAAGTGCGTATTTTCAATTTCTTCTTCCGCAATATTTCGAAGATATAAATTTGTACACTTTTTGCAAACATCTCATCAAAAATATTAACTTGTTGTGTTCTTTCTCTTTGCGGTAAAGCGGTCTTTTGAATCTGTTTAACGGGTTTTAAAGGCATTTTGTTTGGTAGATCATAGGCAAATCTTTATTCTCGTTTGTTTTCTAAAGCTGGCTCTTTGGGGAGCTTCTGAAGAATATGGAACTTTGGTATAAACTTTTGTCAGAATTGTTCATTTTTGCCTCTAAATATATTTAGATTGTAGCATATTTTTATACATTTGTCAATAAGGTGACAATGTTAGATATTGAATAGCTCTTCAGTGTTTTTAGACGTAATTTTGGTGATTTCTTCGACTGAAATTTGTCGTTTTTCTGCTAAATCTTCAACCACTCAATTTTTGAAAATGCAGGTTGATTCGGCTTTCCACGTTTGCCTTTTTGGCGCTAAGAACGGCGAATCTGTTTCAACCAAAGTTTTTCGAAAGTGGAATATTGGCAAACATTTCTAGCTTTTCGGGCTTTTACAAAAGTAGAAATACCATTTACACCAACGAATAAATCTCGTTTCAGGGCTTCGTTTAAATTTCTTTCGAATCTGTAAAAGAACGTAAAACACCACGAATTTTACCGTTTTTTTCGAAACTTCATCAAAATTACTAAAAATCTTAAAAGCTTCACGAACATGAAAACTCACTGGTAACTTTAATTCCTGCAAGTTCAAGTTGTGCTTTTAAAATCGTTTTTTGTGCTTCACGATTTGAATTTTCATAAAAGTAATCAAGTCCGATTTCGCCAATTGCCACAACTCTTTGGTTTTTGAAAGCTGTTCAAGCTCTGCAATTAGCTCTTTTGGATCGTATTTTTCGTTTATGTGGATGAACGCCAATTGCTGAGAAGAGCTCTAATCTCGCCAGAGTTCTCAGTTGAAAAATCGACTGCAAGTTTTGAGTTTTCAAGATTTTCGCCGATACAGATTGCTTTCGAAATTTTAGCGTTTTGCATATTTTCAAAAACTTCACTTTGTGGAATTGGAAAACTTTAATATGAATATGGCAATGAATCAATAATTTTCATTTTATCCTTTCGAAAGTTGGAAACCCTCAGCATTGAGCCGAGGTCTTTGGTTATTTTTAGGTTGCTGCTTATTTTTGTGCTGCTGCAATTTTTGCGGCACGTGGATCTTCAGTTTTAAGATAATGGAAAAAGTAACCCAAACTCTCTTCATCGCGAATTACACCACTACCAAAAATTGTTTGAGTTTTTCGGCTGTGTCGGGTATGAAAGGCTTTTAAGCATTTCACCAATCTGAAGAAGTCCTGAAACTGAGTGTGCAAGAACTTCTGCCAAGTGATTTTCTTCATCCTTGTCTTCTTTTTGCTTTTTAGCAATTTCCGCGTTTTTACGCCTTCAATATATTGATTATGCGCGCGAACCAATCCCCAAGCTTCATCGATAGCTTTGTTGAATTCTAGGCTTTTTCATATAGTTGTTGTAGGTGTGCGGTCTGTTCATCGCGAGGAATTTCACCAATCACGCCAGATTGATATCGCTTAACCATGTTTGCTACGCGTAGCTAAGTTTCCCAAATCGTTGCCCAGTTCGTTATTGTAGGCATTTTTCGAATTTTTCCCCAAGCGAAATCACCATCATCTTGAGTTGCAACGTGGCGCGAGAAATAATATCGAAAAGCATCTAGTCCATAGTTGTCGATACTTCATTCGGATCAACCACGTTTCCGATAGATTTACTCATTTTCACACCATTGCTCGAAATATGACCGTGAACTCAATAGAGTTTTAGGTAGAGGTAACCCAAGGTCGAGTAGCATTGTTGGCCAAATCTAAGATGAAAAACGCAAAATATCTTTTCACCGATGACTTGCACGTTTGCAGGCCAGAAATCTTCCCATTCAGGAATGTCAGGATAGCCAATAACAGTTAGGTAGTTTGTTAAGGCGTCAATCCAGACACATAATTTGTTCTGGATCGCCAGGAACTGGAATTTCCTGCTAGATTCTTTTTGGTCGTGAAATTGAAACATCTTCAAGTCCACCTTTCAGAAAGTTTAAAAATTCTTTTCTCTGCGATATTCTGAACGATTTTCATTCGATCTGATTCGATCGCTTCGATAATTTTTGGGGTAAATTCTGAAAATTCGCAAATAATAATTTTCTTCCGAAAGTTCTTCGAAAGGTTTTTGGTGATTTGGGCAAACCCCATAGCGATTCGGCTACTTTTTCTCGGTGTAAAAACTTTCCAACCTGTACAATACCAGCCTTCGTAAGTATTTTTATAGATATAAGGCTGAAGTTTCATCCAGATATATTGTGAAGTCTCAACATGATGCGAATCTGTTGTTCGGATAAAACTGTAAGTTGTTTTCATTTTGTCCATTAATTTTTGAAATTTTTGAACAGTTCCGTCAACATATTCTGCGGGAGTTGCCGTTTTCGGCTGCTTTTTCAGCACATTTTTATTTATGTTTCGTCTGTCCCAACTTGAAAACGAACTTCATTTCCTGTTGTCGTTGATATCTTGACCAAATGTCGGCAATTAAATAATCGAGCGCATTACCAATATGTGGCGCGCCATTTGCGTAAGGAATTGCGGTTGTGATATAGAGTTTTTCTTTTGTCATACTGCTTTATAATTATATCATATAATAGCAGCGAACACAAAAAGATTGAGCTAGAAAGACTTATCGATTGAAAAATAATTTCGAAATTTTTAGCCAATCGTTAATTTTTTAAATCTTAGTGCGTAGATTCATGGCGAAATTTTACAGCTTTCTAAAATTTTCAGCAGATTTTTTTCTTTCGAAATCGCAAGATTAGCACTCAAACTTTTGACAATATGTTTTGCTGCAAAGCCAGCTTTAACGATTCGAAAGAATTCTTTTTCAGAAACTTGGCAGTTGTTTTCAGTTAAATTTTTCAATCAGATTTTTGTTCTCTAGCTTTAAAATAACCACTTGAGAATCAACTTTGGTGGTGGCGTAAAAACTCTCGTTCAACACTGGCCAAGCTCAGCATTTGCATAAATCGAGAGGCAATCACTAGAATACTTAAATCTCCAGGTTTTTGCAAATTGCTCAGCTACTTCTTTTTGAACCAAAAAGCGCAGCAACACTTGGTTTATTGTCGCTCAGAGTAGTTTTTCGATAATTTTTGAAGTAATGTATACGGCATGTCAGGCAACTTTATATGGTACTTGAAAGATCAAAATCTAAAAAAATCTGCACTTTTGAACAGTGAGATTCTTGCCTGGAAATTGCGCCGGTAGTGCCAAGTTTTCATCAAACTCGATTGAAAGAACCTCACCCGCATCGCCAGCATACCTTAAGAGCGAAGATGTTAGTGTTCCGCTGCCTGAGCCACTTTTCAAGCACGAAATCGCCGTTTTTAATTTCGGCTTCTTCAGCGATTCCATCCAAAATAAATCTATCGCGCAACCAATGCTGCCTCGAGGGATTTATTATTTTTAAATTTGAATTTTCTCTGTTTTGACTAGATTTCTGATTAAAGCTAAGCTTTACCACGAATGACTCTGCTTTCCAGTGTGCATATGTTGCTGCCCATGAGCCGTAACGGCTTGTTGCGTAAATTGATGCTGAACGGAGCTGACAAATGGGGTCGCTGTAAAGTTGAGCCTGAGCAAACTATGTCTGCTTTAGTTAGAAATAGAGGTTTGCAGCAGACCGTAATATTGTCCATTTTCGAGCAGTGTGGTCGCCAAGTTGATTCTTTAGTGATAATCATAGTCAACATATCCGTAATCGCTAGCAGAAATTCCAGCCGCGCTCATCCAATCTGTGTGTGATCCGGCAGGGAGGCTAGCTTTTTGTTCCAACAATCACCACTTGTTTTTAGCAGCCTTAATCTCGGTTTCATTGATTTTTGCGTGAGATTTCTTTACCATTTTGCATTTCAACTTCTATAAGTTACGCTCTTGGTACCTTTTTCGCCAGCTTTTTAATTTCTTTGTAGCCAGAATCTTTATTAGCATCTTGAATTGTTTCAGTTTGGAAAATCTGTTGGTTCTTCAACGGTCAAAGTTTGCTTGTTGTTTCGCCAAATTCGAAAATTCAATCCATTCGAAATTTGAGTTTTTAGATCAATCGAAATACCATCGTCTTTTTTCCAAGAACGATTTTCTTTCTTTCAAGAAATCCTCAACAGTTTTTGGGCTCATGTTCGAAAAACTTTCGTTTTTCCAAATAGATCGACAGAAATTCTTTAGCACGAGTAATTTTTAGTGTATTTATCGAGCCGTCTTCAAGAATATTTCCAGATTCTTCAAAAGCAAGTTTATCTTCATTGTGAACATTTACAGCTCAGCTTTTTTTCGGCAATTTGGCGAGGGTTTGTGCTGCGGTTAGAATTTTTGTTTTCAGTTCGCCATCTTCAATAACCACTGGTTTTGCGCGGTAAATATAATGCTGTATTCAGCGCCGGTATTCTTCATCAAGCCCTGGCTCAACACTGTCTTCTTTTGAGAAATTAATTTTTGTGCTTTAAGCGCTTCTCGAACAGTTTTTGCATTAGTTTTTGAACGAAGTTTTTGGCCACTTTTCAAAACAGTTGAAAATTTTGTTTCCCTGACCTGTAGCTTTGCAGAATTTCTACCCGCAACTGCAAAAATATTTAATAGAAGCAAAAATCCAAGCAAGCAAATCCCGCAATTAGAAGTTGTTTTTGTAAAAATAAATAGGTTGTAAACTCGCATTATTAATAGCAACTATAGCAAAGTAAAATTCGAAAGGTCAAATTTTTAGAGCTTTTCGAGGCGGGCAACTCAGCGTTTAGTTTTCTGAATTTTGCCGTTACTAAACTCAATTTCAACCGCCAATCCATCAATATCTTTAACGATACCGGGCACCAAAAAGCGGGCTTTGTCCACGATCGCCAATTTGTAGCCGCATTCATCGGAATACAAAAATCATCAAATTCCTCAAAACCAACCTCTTGGCTATAATCTTCTTCTTTCGAAAAATCATTCCAGCCGCCAAAATTTCTCGGTAGCTCTAGTTCGGCATCAGTAATAAAACGGCTCGACTAGAATACTTTTCGTTGCACAAAAACAGCTCGCGATTCAGCATAGCTCAAAATTAATTCTCGCGCGCGTGTCATTCCCACATAGCAAAGTCGGCGTTCTTCTTCTAAAATCATCTTCGCTCGCATCAAAAACCCCGGCTGTGCGGAAAAATCCCTTCTTCCATTCCCGCCACAAAATACCACTGAAACCCAAACCTTTCGCGGCGTGCAAAGTCATTAAATTCACTTCATCGCCACTTTTGCATCAGCTGAACTCATCAGTGCAGCATCTTCCAAAAAGCTTTCGCCAAATCTGCATGTACTTGCTTCACTTACCATGGTTGAAAGATATTCACCCGTTCAGTTGCTTTTCGTTTTTCAGTTAATTTTTCATTTTTACCCAATTTGTTCGTTCCAAAATTCTCAATAATCTCGCTCGGTTTGATGAATTTTCGCTTAGACCCTGGTATCTGCGAAAAATCTCGCCCAAATTTACTAATGAATTTCTGTGCGCGTGAAGTTGTTGAAAGCTCTCCAGCTTTGAAGTAGTTTCGAAATCAAATCTAAACCAGTTCGAACTTTGCCAGTCCAAGAATTTCGAAGACTCACTGCGCCCAAACCGCGCGCCGGCACATTCACAATTCGCTCAAAAGCCACGCGGTCGAGCGGATTATAAATCACTCGCAAATAAGCTAAAAATATCTTTAATTTCTTTTGCGGTCATAAAAGCGTGTTCCGCCAAAAATTTTATACGGAATTTGATACCGAATCATTGCTTTTTCAAAGTTATAGCTTTGCGCATTTGTGCGATAAAGAATCGCGAAAATCGCTGAAATTTCGTGCGCCAACAGTTTTCAAACTGAAAATCTGACCCAGCACTCGCCGCTTCTTCGCTTTCATCGCGCGCACTCTGAACCAAAACGGGTTCGCTTTTGCCGAGTTCGGTAAAGAGTTTTTATCGGTTCGGTTGTGGTTTTTGAATCGCGTTGCGTGGCGTTCAAAAATATTTTCAGTTGAACGATAATTTTGCTCCAGTTTTATCACTTTTTGCACCCTTGTAATCTCTTTTCGAAATTCAAAAATGTCTGTAAAATCCGCGCCACGCCAAGAATAAATGCTCTGCCAGTCATCACCAACCACGCAAATATTTCTGCCCAGCGTTCACAATCATTTTCAGTAATAGCATATTGCGCCGCGTTCGTATCCTGATACTCATCAATCAAGATATGATTAAATTTATGCCAAAATTCGCGGATTTTCTTTGTTTTGCTGAAGTAATTTTACCGCTTTCGAAAAGCAAAATCGTCAAAATCTAGCGCATTCGCTTTGTTTCGTTCTCTTTTCGTAGCGCAAAAATCTCAGAAACTTTTTGCTCAAAACCCCCAGTTTGCGCCGTTCGCAAATTCTTCTGCCGTTAAAAGTTGATTCTTTGCATTTGAAATTGCGCTCGAAACACTTTTGCGGTTTCAAGCTCGTCAATTTGTAATTCTTTCATGATGATCAGCTTCGTCGGTCGTCTTCATCATAAATCACAAAAATTTGGCGCCACGCCAATCGCTTCACCTTTAGGCGCAAGATCTTTACGCAAACTCCGTGAAAAGTTCCCATCCAAGGCATAAAAATCGGTCATGTCGCGTCAGTGGCGAAGCAACCGCAAACGTTCGACGCATTTCTCGTGCGGCTTTTATTGGTAAAGTTACCGCAAAATCGTTTCGCTCGCCACGCCGTGCGCAATCAAATTTGCACTGCGCGTTAAAGTTTTGGTTTTACCGCTTCCTGCGCCCGCCAAAATTAGCATTGCCCGCTTAAAAGTTTCCACCGCCTCCTTTTTGGTTTTTATTTAAGTTTTCGTAATATCCATACTTTCTGATTATAGCATAACTTATTTAGTATTTCCATTTTTCGAAAGGTGCAAGAAATATTTTTATGGAAAATCACGCTTATTCTGATAAAAATCTTGAAGAATTCTTGCAAAAACATTTGGTGTTAGCTGGGATTGAAGAAGTTATTTTCGCGCAATCTTCCGGTTGGTTATTCGGCCGAGGCTACCATTTTTAAAAGCAAAAAGGTCGCGTTTATGCGTTTATTTCAGTTGAAGCGCGTGCAACTTTGGGCGATATTCAATATATTCTTTCGAAAAATGAACTTAAAACCAACTTATTTCTTTCCACCAAGTGGTTTTCGAAAACTATGAGCGTGCAAAGTTCAATTTTTAGAGGTTTTTCCAGGTCGGCACGATGTTAAAGATTCTGAGCTCGTTATTATAAAAACGCGTTTCTTACAACCCCTGTTTTGTTGAGATTGCTGAAATCCGCGATGGCGAGATCTGTTGTTTTAATCCCGATTCAACTCGGTTCATGCGTATGGCGCAACGTTATTCTTATAAAAATTTTAATGCAATAATTTCAGATATAAACCACCAAATTCTTAAAAATTCTTAAAAGCCTTGCATAAAATGATTGCGTTGTGCTTTAATGGTTGCATACGGACAGACCGTAAATAAAAATACTAATAATAATTGTTCATTAGAAAGGTGGAATTTCATATGAACCTAATCAACAAAAACAATAAAAAGGTTTCACACCATCGAAGTTGTGCTATGCTTGCCATTGCAGGTCTTATCTTCTTGATGGTGTTCTTGGCACTGCCAGCATTACAACGATCACAACGGATACACAACGAAAAGAACGATGCTCACGCTTGCGCGCAGCAGTTACAGACTATAGCTCAAACAACTGAGGAGCATTGCCTGGACTGGCTCCAACCAAGACCTCACAGATTCTGATTTACTAGCTTTATATCTTAGAAAGACCCTGCGGCGATAGGGGAAACATCATCATTCAAATGATCCTTCAACAAATACGAAATATAACGTCATTACTGGTAGAGGCGGCTTCAAACACGCGACCACAAAATATAGGAAGTATGATAGTTGCAAGCAAAGCTAAATGTGGTTCAGATGGAGCAATCGAAAACGGTAACTCGATCTGTCGTGTCGGTTAAAACTGAAAACGGTGCAGCTAACTGCAGAAGGATAATCAAATCTTCTAA